>Ga0182024_10011146_pt1 | contig 18123 bp, 14 predicted proteins | sample P32metaG_FD_120480 | JGI IMG/M metagenome (GOLD analysis project Ga0182024, IMG submission 120480) | Permafrost microbial communities from Stordalen Mire, Sweden - P3-2 metaG (Illumina Assembly) | ecosystem: Environmental > Terrestrial > Soil > Wetlands > Permafrost | place: Sweden: Stordalen... | reverse complement strand
GTCGGGAACCCCGCTTCCAACCTCATCGACGATCCCCGCCGCCTCCATTCCCGGCACGTAGGGCGGCGGATCGGCCTTCTGCTGTTCGGCGCGCATGCCGTTGCGGACCCCGACGTCGGTCGGGTTGACGGTCGCCGCATGGACGCGGATCCGCACCTCTCCCGCGCCGGCGTGAATCTCGGGCAATTCGACGACCTTGAGAACTTCAGGGCCGCCATGAGTGAATAGTCCAACCGCGCGCATCGTTTCGTCCTTTGTCCGTTAGCCGGGTCCCGGTCTTGTCCGGTCCCGACCATACCATGGACATTCCCCGGAATCTCCTTGACAATGTTCTTGTTATGTTCTATAATGCGCGGTTCGGAAATAGCCGAGGGGAGACGGCGATGGATCGGGATTTGGGGGAAATCGGCGAGGGCATCGGGATGGGAGTTACCCCTTCACCTGCAGATAGCCTGCAGGAACAGGAGAAGCAGGAGGGGCTACGCGGCCCCAACGGGCGGTTTCAGCCCGGAAAGTCGGGAAATCCGCGGGGCCGATCGCGCGGCTCCCGAAACCGCGCCACCCTGCTCGCGGCGTCTTTGCTGGAGGGACAAGCCCAGGATCTGGTGCAGCAGGCGATCGGCCTGGCGCTCGCGGGCGATGTCGTCGCGTTGCGCCTCTGCGTCGAGCGAATCCTCGCCCCGCGCCGGCTGGAGCGGGTCCAGTTCGCGATGCCGCCGCTCGCGACGGTTGACGATGCCGGGAAAGCGCTGGCGGCCATCGCGGCGGCGGTGGCGAAGGGCGACCTGGCGCCGGCCGAGGCCGGCGATCTCGCGGCGCTGGTCCACAGCTTCGTCCGTGCCATAGAAGCGCACGAATTCGATCTTCGGCTGGCCGAGGTCGAGAAAGCGAGCGGCGTGGTGCCCGGCGGGAGACGCTTCCATGATTGAGTTCGTTTCAACGATGCTTCCCTTGAAGCCCTCCCCCCTTGAGGGGGAGGGAAGAAATGCGCCGCGCCAGCGCGCATTTTGGGTGGGGGGTGAAAGTCGCGGCCACCCCCCCAACCCGCTCGAAGCCGTCCGCTTCTCGCCTCCCTCCCCTTCAAGGTGGGAGGGTCTTGCAGCGCGGCGTAAAGTGAGACGCGCCCTTCACCTCCGGTTAAGCATTCCGCAATGGAAACCGCCGATAGTGCCGCGATGATTGCGGAGCCGCGCGACACGCCCATCGGGCTGGAATCTTCACCGGCGGCGCCCTATCGAGTCAGCATTATCGTCGTCACCTATTTCCGCGGGGATTTCCTCGGCCGGACCGTGCGGAGCTGCCTGGCGCAGCGCGGAATCGATCCCGCCGACATCGAAATCATCGTGGTGGACGGCTCGCCCGCCGCCACGGCGCGCGGAATCGTCGAAGGATTAAGCGCGGAAGCGGCGCGAGCCGGCGTGGCACTCCGCTTCGTCCACGATCCGCGGCGCGGCATTTCGCATTCGCGCAATTCCGGCGTCGCCGCCGCCCGCGCCCCGCTCGTCGCCTTCATCGACGACGACGAGGAAGCCGACCCGGATTGGCTCGCCCGAATGCTCGACTGCCGGCAGCGTTACGACGCCGACATTTTAGTCGGCCCGGTCTATCCGCGCTTCGAGCTGGAAAGCGCACGCGGCGACCCGTTCTGGAACTGGTACTTCACCGTCGATCGCAAGCTCCCCTCAGGCGCGGAAGCGCTGCGCGGCGGCGGCACGCACAATTGCCTGTTCGTGAAGCGGACCTGCTGCCTGTCGGAGGAGCCGTTCGATCCCGAATTCGGGCTGACCGGCGGCGAGGACAGCCGCTTCTTCCTCGGCGTCGCGCGGCGCGGCGGCCGCCTCCTGTGGTGCGCCGACGGTGCGATCCGCGAATTCATTCCGGCGTCGCGCACGGCCTGGCGTTATGCGCTCCGCCGACGCTTCCGCGAGAACCAGTTGATGATGCAATCCTTCACCTGGGGCACGTCCCCCGACATTGCGCGCCTCGCCTTCTGGATGGGCGTCGGTCTGGCGCAGATGGTAGGCTATGCCCCGGCGGCGCTGCTATTGTGGGCGATCGACCGGACCCGCGCCCGGATTTGCCTGGTCAAGGCCGTGGGCGGCGCCGGCAAGCTGATCTGGATGAAGCGGCTGACCTTGATCGGATATGGCGGCGGCGCGGCGGCTTCGGCCTTGTCGCCGTCGCAGGGCTAGCCCGGCCCGCAGGCTCGCGCGGCGCCCGCGGTAGGCTTCGCGTTCGGCACGCGCACATTTGTCACGCTGCCGTCGGGGCGACGGATCGCGATTGTTTCGCCGCCGCCAGTCTTGATCAGCCGGGCCGAGACGGGTTTGGCGCCGCGAGGACCGACGCTGATCACCGCGATCATCTCGCCTTGCGCCGCCGCCGGGTCGGTCTCGAATTCGCTGCGCCAGATGCCGTGAAGGCGGCCCATCCGGTCGGCGAAATCCGGCTGCTTCAGAAGCCAGTCCTGGATCGTCGTCGTCGGATCGATGTTGGTGCCGTCGATATATTGATCGAAGCCCGGCCCGCCGACGAGGCGCAAAGTGGCGTGCTCCGGCCACAGCAATTCGATGGTCGCCTCGCTGCCGCCGCGATGGATGGTCATGCGATGTCGGTCGGCTTCGAGAATGCCGGCCTGATCGGTTCCCTGGACGATCTTGAGGCCGGCGGCGTCGGGCCGTTCCCGTTCGTGGAACAGCATGCGAATCCGGTCGACTTCGGCAACATCGAACCTGTCCCGGACGATGAATACATCCGGTTTCACATCGATGACGGTACGGCTGTACGACTTGACGTGCCGCGGATCGTAAGCGGCGGAGGCGTCGCCGGTGACCGTGGCGAGGTCGGAAAGATTGCGGAAATCGGTGATCTCGCCGAGATAGCCTGCGTAATTCGTGTACCAGACCAGGCGATTGGCGATCGGGTAATGCTCGGCGGACAGCAGCGCGAGCCGGGCCGTTGTCGCCGCGTCCTGGTTCTTCACCAGCCGCTCGGCGCCGATATCGCCAAAGGCGCGGCCGTCGTCATAGACCATCGGCGGCGGCGGGACCTGCCCGCCTTCGAGATCGGGCCGCGCCGAACCTGCCGGCGAAAATTCCATCGTGTTCCGGGCAAACGACAGCGCCTCCCAGAGCAGATGATATTTCGTCGGCCGGGTGAAGTAGTTGGAACCCTCGGTGAGGAGATCGTCCTTGCCGCGCCACAGCGTGAAATGCCCGGCATCGGCCTCGGCATGCTCGGTCACCGGGCCGAGATAAAACCAGGCATCGATGTCGGCGGCGTTCGGCTTCCCGATGTTCCAGCCGGAGCGCATATCGACCATGCCGCCCTCCGGCAAATACCGCACCGGCGGAATGCTTGCTTTCTCCGGCGGAACCGGCTGGAGGGCGTCATCGTGAAAAATGAGGTAGAGCCAGCGCGGATTGTCGCCGCGATGTCCCAGCCCCTGCTTCTCAAACATGAGTTGGCCGAGCCACTGGGCAAGTCCGTCTTGCAGATAATCCGCGATCAGGAACGGGCCGAGCGCTGAGGGGTCCAGGATGCGGATCAGCATGCCCCGCCGATCTGAGGCTTGGTCGCCCGGACCGGCAATGAAATCGGCGCCGTCCGGCGACAGGCGGCGCAGCAGGAAATCGGCATGGTGCAGGAGGAACCGGTTGCGGCGCACGACGTCCTGGCCGGTCGCCATGCTCCACAGGATCGACGGCGTCGCGAAGAACAAATCCTGGTGGGTATAGGTCTTGTAGCTGCCGTCGCCGTGGAGTTCGTTGCCGAGCTCGGTCCAGTTCTGCAGCGCATTCTGCGCCTTTTGCAGACGCTCGCTGGCGCCGGCTTCGCCCTCGATCGCCAGCACGCCGAGGAGATAGGCATGAAATCCGCTGAAGAAGGCCTCGTGCCATTGAAAGCGCTTGTCGAGCGCGTCCTCCCGCATCTGGTTGCGCTGTTCGATCTTGGCGACGAGACGGGTTTTCATGTCGGGCGGCAGCGCGGCATAGCACCAGTCGAAAACGAGGGCCGCGGCATCGCCGTAAATTGTGTCAGGAGGGCCGAAGAGGTTGGGGTCGGTACCGCCGGGCGGCCCGCTCGACAGGCTCATATTGGGTTTGTAGTCGCCGGCGACCGTCCGTGCGGCGAGCCGGCACGGGACCGGATCGTCGGTCGCAAGGCCGCGCAGCGCCTGGCCCAGCGGCTCCATGCTCTCATCATATTCCCGCACCACCGAGGCGTAGGCGGGGTCCTTCCAGTGCGCCCGAAACCTCTGCAGGTGCGCCGCGTCGAAAAACAGGCGCGGATGATCGCGCCGCAGCGTCGGTTGGCCCCAGGGATGCGGCTGATCTGTCAGCGGCAGAAAGCGCTCCGCCTCGGCGGGTGGGGGAACCAAGCAAGGACGCTCGCCGCCCTTCGCCGACAAGACAAAAAGTCCCTCGGCAAAGAGAATTACCAAGATCAAACGCCGGCCGAACACGCTATTTCCTCTCGCCTGAAATGCTCGCCGCCCACGCGTCTCGAAGCGACCGAGGACCTTCGCAATCAGTATGCGTTGTCGCCCCTGAAAAGGGTGATCAGCGTCAACAACAGAATCTTGAGATCGAACCAGAACGACCAGTGGTCGATATAGTATACGTCGAGATCGACGCGCCCTCGCATGCGTTCGACTGTCGCCGTTTCGCCGCGATATCCCGACACCTGCGCCAAGCCGGTAAGACCGGGCTTGACGCGATGACGCGACGCATATTCATGAATGATCGCTTCTAAGGGTTGGGCGCCACCATGATCCCAGAGATCGGCCGCCTGTCGCCACATCGGGTGAGGACGCGGTCCCACGAGCGACATGTCTCCCCGAAGCACGTTGTACAGCTGAGGCAATTCATCCAGGCTCCAGCGGCGCAGGAGGCCACCGATGGGCGTCAGCCTAGGGTCGGAGCTTTTCGCCTGCTTAAGCTCGCCAGCTTGACTTGCGGACACGCGCATCGTTCGAAACTTATAGAGGCAGAATGGACGATTGTTGAAACCGAGTCTCTGTTGCCGGTATATGACCGGCCCGCCACCGTCGCGCCGGATCGCGATCGCGATTGCCGCGAGCATCGGCAAGATCAGAATCAAGACGACCGCGGCAATGACGCGATCCGCCAATCCTTTGATGAACAAGCCCCACTCGGATAACGGCCGTTCCCGGATCGTGGGAGCGAATGCAAGCGCGTTTTCCCCTATCTTGAGGAGATCCGAGCGAACCAGGATGGGCGCCGGCGCCAACCGAACAGGAACCGGCAGATGTCGGAATTTCCGCAACAATTCAAGGATGCGATTGTCCGCCGACCAAGGCAAGGCGATGAAAATCTCGTCGATTTTTTCCTGTTGGACATGGGCGCAGAGTTCGTCGGCGCTGCCCGAATAGGGGATGCCCGCGATATGTGCCGGAACGGCCATGGCCCGATCGTCGAAGAACGCGCCGACGCGGACATCGCTGCGTTGTTGCAGCAATGCCTGGATAAAGCGCTGTCCATGCAAGCTGCCGCCGAACACGACGACATGCCGCGCCAGCGTGCCGCGCATTTCCCAATGCCGAATGAGGGTCTCGAACCCGCTGTTTAGGAGGCCGTTGGCGAGATAGGCCGCGATGAACCAGCTTCCGATCCAGTGCAAGAACGTCGCATCGTTTCCCGCAAGGGGTACCTTGGAAAAAACAGCGGCGAAAAGAGCCAGCGCTACCAATTCCGCGACGGCCAGCGGCGCAATGAGGCGTATTCCCCAAAGGGCCACCACGCTCTCGGCTCGAGATGCGAAACTACGCTGCACGATCGCGGCGATCGGGAACAGGATCGCGGCGATCACGGTAACTAAGTTGGGCGGGCCAAATTCACCCCCGGCCCCAACCACGCCGGACATAAGTTCGGTCATGTGGCCGATAGCGAAGAGAACGAGCGATTCCGCGACGAGTAGAGTTGCGACCGCCGAGGGCGGATAGCCGCTCGACCCGATCGAACTTCTCGAAAGCCGAAGGGGAACGGTGTCGGCGGCGACGGGATCGGCGTCCGCCCTTCGCTCCGGCCGGTCGGACCCAGCGGAATTCGCCTGCCCTGCATCCTGCCCGGTTGCGCGGAACCGCGATTGCGATCCGCCATCCAACAACTTCCGCGCCGGCCGCACCGTCGTCTCCCACAACAATCAATTGAGGGGAAACCTTTAACGGCGAATGGTTAACAATTTCTGAGTCTTGCTCTGGTGCTCGACCCCGGCGCGGCGTCAATTGTAATCCGCGGCGCGACCTCGAGTTTGAGGGAATCGTGTCAATACCGGGTCAGAAATCCGATTGGGTTGCCGAGCGGATCGCGCACAGTCGCCATGGCCGAAATTGGCGCATCGGGCGGCAGCAGTTCCTGACGTGCCGCCCCCGTGACTCTCCCAGCTTCATCATAAAATACGAGTTGCGTTCCGCGGCGCTTCGCCCATCCCGTGCGACGCTCTTGTCCGGGCGCCGCGACGATACGGAACTGCGCATTTTCGGATACAAGCCGCTCGATGGCCTTGCCTGACAGATCGCGCACGACGTAGCTCTTCCCGCGCTCGGGGACCGGAAGGGTTTGCGCGTTCGCGAATGATGCAGCCAATATCCAACAGCTCCCCAATAGCGCAAATGGCCAGCGCAAGGGACGCGGCAACCCGATCTTAGCCAGATCGGCGCCCGGCGGACGCGAGGCGGGATACCGGAAATACCGCCAACACCGGTACGCCGAGCACAGCTTCGATTTGCCCGGGCGTGCTGAACGCTTCGTCCGCCATTTCGGCGATAAAGGTGACCGCGATTCCGGCCGCCAGGCCAATCAGGAACGCGACCGCCATGATCAACGGCACGTCCGGCTTTGTCGGCTGACTTGGAATGGTGGGAGACTGCACGATCGCGACACTGGTGATGCCTTCCCGATTCAGATCATTATTCAGACGCGCTTGTTCGACTCCCTGTAGATAGCCGCGGAAATTGTCTTCATCGACTTGCTGCTGCAATTCCAGTTCGTTCAGCTTGCCGGTCTTCTCGTTGAGTTCGGCCAGCCGGGCATCCAGTCGATCGAGCTCGGCTTCGAGCGGCTTTCGCGCGCCGGAGGCCGCGGATTCGTCCCCCGCGGCCTTGAGCGCATCCTCTTGAAGCATCTGGTAAACGGGATTGGGACCAGTGCGGATGCGCGCCACCGATTCCTTCGAGAGACGCGCCAGCTCGCCCTCCGAGAATTGAATCTGCTTCTGCAAGTTCATCACAGGGGAACTGTCGTCGCGATAGTTGATCGAGAGTTCGTGTTCGCGCGTCCGCAATTCGCTAAGACGTTCGCGGGCATCGTCTACCGGCTTGAAACGATCCGCCTCGTCGGAAAGCTTGATCTCGGCCGGCAGTTGTTTCAGCGCATCCTCGATCTTGGTGTAGCGTTGCTCCGCTTCCTGCTGCTTACTGACTTGATCCACTAATTTCTGTCGCACATCGGAACGTTGCCGAAGCATCAGCGAACGCTCCTCGTCGAGCGAAGCGATCCCGGTCGCCACTTTGAAATTCTCTACCGCGGTCCGCGAGGTGGCGAGCTGAGCGCGGGCCTGTTCCAGCTGATTCTGAAGAAAGCCAAGTTGTTGACTTTGATACACCTGGGATTGGCGCTTCTGAAATTCGTCGATAATCGCTTGCAGCGTGCGCGCCGCAACGGCGGGATTCGGATTTTGCAGCCACAGTTCGATGACATCCGAGTCCTTGCCCGCTTCGGTACCGAGATTGCGATCGAGTCGGTCCATCGCCGTATCCTCGATCGAAGCCGTATCCGCGGTGAGATCCGGATAGAGGACATTCACGCCGATAATCTTCACGACCGCCGCGAGAAGGTCCCGGCTATGGAGGAACCGAATCTGCGAATTGACGATCTCGCGGCGCTCCTGCTGCGCCGCCGTGATAGCTGGGCTGGACGTTCCGGGTTCGCCGCCAGCCGGTTGACCCGAGCCAAAGCGGACCAGAAGGCTGGCTTCGCTCTGATATTTCGGCGTCGCGATGAGACAATAGGCCCCCGCGAGCCACAGGCACGCCGCCAACACGGCCATGAATTTGACCCGGTGCCGAAATACGACGCTTAGCAAGCTCCGTGGTGTCATTTCCACGATCATGGGCTCAATCCAATATTCAAGAGCGGCTTCGCATCATGGAATGAAACTACTGCTGGAGCCCACCACGAAGCTGACGTTAGGCGGCAGGAACTGCATGACGTACTGGCGCCATACGACACCGGCGTCGGCAACTCCAGTACGCGGCACGTAGACGACATCCAACGCCGCCAATTTGACATCCGCAATCGGGGAATCATGGTTGACCGCTTCTTTGTAATTTAAGGCGTACGCGCGCTCCAGATTGCCGTCGCGACGCAGCAGCACGACTTTATCCGCGTCCGCGCTCTCCTTGAGCCCGCCCGCCCTCGCGACCGCCTGGGTCAAAGTCAGAGCTGGGCCGGCACTGATGTATTCGCCGGGCGTCGTGACCTCGCCCACGACATACACCTTCCACTGGAGCGGCCCCTTGATCGCCACCTCCGCCGATGCATCCCGAAGCGTCTTGGAGTACGAATCAACGACGATCTGCCGAACCTGGTCGACCGTTTTGCCCTGAACCATCAGATCGGGCGCGAGCTGCAACGACATGTGGCCATCGAGCTGGACCGTTTGCTCTTCGTTAAGCTCAGGGCTGTATAGAAACTTGACGTCGAGCACGTCGCCCGGCTGAACGGTATAGATAGCCGCGGGCACGTTCACGATGGCTTGCATCGGCTCGGTATGCGGCGTTCCGCTGCAAGCGTACTGGAATGCCACGAATACCAGAACGAGTCGTTTAGCTGGAAAGGCCTTGCGCATGTCGTTGTCGCTCGCTGATTGCGGTGTCGCCCCCGCGACCGAATCGGCTGGTTGAGGCGGTATCTTGGGCAGGAGCACGGATTTTGATTCCCCCCGTGTTCCAATGGCTTGCTGAACGTCCGTAATCTCGGATATCTCCCGACCAGGAAGGCAGGCTCTTTACCTTATCCCGAGAATCACAATCGATCCACATAAATGTGGGGGTTTGGATATAGAATGACACCATTTGTTGATAATAGGCGTGTTTCTCGATGGCCGCACGGGAGAATCGCGGTGACGGAAGAAAGGACCGCAAGTCGGCCTGGCGAGGCAATCGCGGCACTTCCCCGTCGCGTCTTGATCATCGTTCAGAACCTACCGGTCCCGTTTGACCGGCGGGTCTGGCTCGAAGCGACCACTTTGACGCGCGCCGGATATCGCGTCAGCGTCATTTGTCCCAAGGCGCGTGGCTTCGACCTGTCGTTTGAGGAACAAGAAGGCGTAGCCATTTATCGCTATTCGGTACCGATCGACGGCGCTTCCAAGCTTGGGTTCGTGATTGAATTCCTATGGTGCTTCTTTGCTAGCAGCGCCTTGTCCGCCCGTGTCGCGGTGGGCCGCGGGTTTGACGCGCTTCATATCTGCAATCCGCCCGAAACCTATTGGCCGCTGGCTTGGTTCTGGCGGCTATTCGGCAAAAGCTTTATTTTTGACCACCATGATTTGTCGCCCGAAATGTACGCCGTGAAGTTCGGCGGAGGCACCCGCCACATTGTGCGCAACGCCTTGCTGTGGCTGGAAAAGAGGACATTCCAGGTGGCCGATCTTGTTATCACTACGAACGAAAGCCACAAGGAGATCGCGATGACGCGGGGGGGCAAGCGGCCTCAGGATGTCGTGGTCGTGCGGTCCGGACCGAGCCTAGAGCGGTTCCAACGTCGTTCGCCAGAGCCGGAATGGCGCAAGGGTGCGAAATTCCTCCTGGTTTATCTCGGCGAGATTTGCCAGCAGGACGGTGTCGATCACCTTGTTCGGGCCCTCAAATCATTGGTAGAGCGACATCGGTTCGCCGATTTTCACGCCGTCTTCGTCGGTGGCGGTCCGCATCAGCCCGCGATTAAAGCCTATGCCCTCGCGCTTGGGATCGCGGACTTTTGCACCTTCACGGGTCGCGTCAGCGACGAGGTTTTGTGCCGAATATTGTCGTCCGCCGACATCGCGGTCGATCCCGATCCCAAGAACGCTTGGTCCGACCGCAGTACCATGAACAAAATCATGGAATATATGTTCTTCGGCTTGCCGATCGTTTGCTACGACCTTAAGGAGGCGCGGTTCTCCGCGGAGGCGGCGGCCCTTTATGTCGCTGCAAATGACGAAGACGCCCTCGCCGATGGCATTCTCGAACTCTTGGCGGACCCGAAACGGCGCCGACGGATGGGAGACTTCGGCGTGCAACGGCTACGCACCGCCCTGGCCTGGGAATTCTCCGTCCCGCCCTTGCTGGCCGCCTACGACAAGGTCTTTGCCTTGCGCGGCGTCCCTTCCACCGGGGCGGCGAAACTGGCGCCATGACCGGAGCCTGAGTTCAGCCATGTTCGACCATGTGCCGCGCGTCGCGATCCTGCATCAAGGATGCGTGCCCAACTATCGCGACGCGTTCTATCGCCGGCTCGCGGCGATTTCGAACCGTCGCTACGTCGTGTTTCATGGCGATCCGGAGCCCGGCAGCGGCGTGGTCGCCGCGGCGCAGCCTTACGCTTTCGCCCATGTACCGGTGCGCAACCGCTTTTTGAAAATCGCCGGCCGAACCCTGGTCTATCAGCCGGTATTTTCGCGTATTGCGTGGCGCAAATACGACGCGATCGTGGTGGGGCACGAGGTCAAATATTTCGCCAATATTGGACTCGTGCTTTGGTTCCGGCTGCTCGGCAAACCGGTACTATTTTGGGGCTTCGGGACGGGACAGGATGCCTGGGACGAGAAGCGTGGAGTATTGGGAAAATTCTTCACGCGCCTCCTTAATCGAGCGAAGGCTTCATGGACGCGCCGGGCCTCCGGTTTCATGGCGTACACCGCTTCCGGGGCTGCCGCGGTCGCGCGTGCCGGCATGCCCCTGGCCCACGTCACTGTCTTGAACAACACGATCGATCTCGACGCCGAGATCGCGGGCCACGCAAGGGCGCTGGGATTCGATCGCTCTGAACTGCGCCGCGAATTCGGAATCGCACCCGATGCGACCGTCTTCACGTTCGTGGGCCGCCTTCTTGCCGGCAAGAAGGTTGAAGAGCTGATCCGCGCGGTACGCAAGATACGGAGAGGCAATTCGAGCACGGACATCGAGGTGCTAATTGTCGGCGGCGGGCCCGAACAGGTGCGGCTCGAAGCCGAAGCGACAGGCGACGCCTGGTGCCATTTCCTCGGCGCGGTCCACGATACCGAAGCGATCAGCCGGATTTTCCGCGCGAGCGACGCGTTGGCGATCCCCGGATATGTTGGGCTCGCGGTCAATCGCGGATTTGCCCATGGCCTGCCCGTAATCACCATCCGCTCCGATTGGCACAGCCCCGAAATCGATTACGTGCGGCACGGTGTCAATGGCCTTATTCTGGCAGCGGGCGAGAATTTCGAGGATGGATTGGCGCAATTTGCCGCCGATCCCGATTTCCGCGCGCACCTTCGACAAGGCGCCCTCGCGACTCGCGAGACTCTCGATTTGGGGCGAATGGTGGCTGCCTTCGACGGCGCTGTCGCGGAAGCGCTGGCGCGCGAAGACAAAGCCAAGAACCTTTCGCGCATTTCGGTGAAGCAACCGGAACCATAGTCCGACAGCCTCCGAGAGGCTAAGCGGCCTTCCTTGGGCGGCCCATATTTCACTAAGAATCAGGCAAACAGCGAATAGACGTTGGCGCTAGCGTCGTACCGGAGTCGGTTCGGCGTGAGACCGGCGAGGCTAGCGGCGATATCGGCGCGGACTGTCGGCGACTGCCGGTAGTATTGGTGGGATCGATCGGGCTCGACGAGAATATTGCTGAGATAGTCGTTGACGCCGCTGCAATTGACGAATTCGTAGACATTGCGGGAAAAGAAACCCGTATCCGCTGCATTGGCGGGACCGTCGTAGCCCAGCCTATAATCGAAATTCGCCACGTGACTCAGCGCCATCGCGACGTCATCGCGATTGGAATAGACGGTGATCTCGCGTCCGAGCCGCCATAGATGCGAAAGCCGACGGCCATTGGGCGCCGCGAATGTCGCGGCGTCCTCGTCTGCCGCCGCGAGGATGATTTCGTCGAACAGGGGCTGTGTCGGCGCCGCGGCGCCCGCGAACCATTGCTCCACCGCGCCGGCCAGGACATAGTTTCCCATACTGTGACATAGGAGATTGAGGCGTCGATTTCCGATCCGCTGCCGCAGCGCGTACATCTGTCGCAGAAACAAATCGGCATGGTAGTAGGATTGCCCAGCAGCGGCTTGATCCTCGCGATAGTCGAAATAGTCGCCGACGAGATCGGCGAAGCAATAGGATCGCGCAGGCCAAGAGAACGCGATGAGATCGAAGTCGCAGTTGACGCCCCCGAGATTAGCGGCCGCGATCCAAGCCTTATTGTAGGCGGCCCGTGTCATGGCGTCCTCGAAGCTGTTGGCGGCGCCGTGGATGAAAATAAGGACATCGTTCGTGGATCGCAGCAGAGGCGCAAGCTGATCGGCGGCGAAACTTCCCTGCACGAGCGGCGAGGTCGTCTGCACGATGCCCGCGGCCGGCTGACCGATGTCGATATTGGCCACCGTGGCAATGCCGCAAAACAGATTATCCGGCGCGGGCGGCATGGGTGCGTCACCGAACTTGGCGAGGTCGGGCGTGCTTACCGGGAGCTTCTGCCTATTGGTCGCGAACAGGATTTGCGGCATGCGGTTTTCCCTAGGGATGCGGTTATGCTTCGCCCGCGTTCGGACCGTCGTAGATCGCGACCACGAACTGCGTATAACGATCCCGGGCGACGGCGCGGAAGTCGCCTTCGGCGCTTTCCGGCGCGATCGCGAGCAGCGTCGCCGCATCGCGGAGGCGGACCAGAAGCGCGGCTAATTCCGTCCGGTCAGCCGCGGTCGCGCCGGGCGCGGCGGCGCGGGCCCGCGCGGCATCGAAGTCGGCGATGAATTTGTTCATTTCATAGGCGGTGTTGAGCGATAGCGGCGCGAGACCGATGACCTTGGCGCCGACGTAGGACCACGCGATCGCCTGGCTCACGAGATCGAGGATGAATTCGAACGAAAAGCCGCTGCGGATCGAAAGAAGAACCGGATCGATCTTCGCCAGCATCTGCGCCGAATCCACGCCTTCAGCCATCAGCGTCGATGAGATTCGAACCGTGACCCCGACCATTTTGACAAGGTCGTCGTCCCCCGTTTCCGGCCTCTGCTCGCCGGAATTAAGCTTTGCGCTGGTGAGACGGCGTAGGATCTTGTTGAGTTCCTCGAGCGGGAAGGCCCCGAGGCCGAACGCGACTAACCCTCCGACCGCCGGACTGGCGACTTCGCTGAGCGCCATACCCATCGGCGCGGCGACGACCATGCGCAGGGCGAAATTGTACGCGTCGAAGCTCGACAACGCGCGCTGCCGTACCAGCAGAATGGCGTTGCTGACGACGAAGAGATAGGCGCCCGCTATCGCCGCCACCGCCACGCCATTGTTCGAACCAAAGCCCTTTTCCAGAGAATTTCCCAAATACCCAATCGTGAGGCCCGCCTCGACGAACGTCGCGACGGTGAGGAAAATCAGGGGCACGATAAAAAAACGGCGCCCGAAGGTTTGGTAAAAGATGGTTTCGAACAACGGGCCAGCGGCCTGATCGCCCCGCCTGTCATACCGCTGACGCCAGAAATGTTGCAGATAGAGGGCGACCGCTCCGTCCTGCAGCCGATTGCGGAATTCGGAATAACGAGCGAGCCAGGTCACGGTGAGATAGCGCGTGAATGGACCGAGCATCAAGATCGTGGCGAAGAGCGCCGCCGCGCCCAAGACTACTTGACCCCACACGCCCGGCAGCAGGATACCTTCCATGCTCATCCCCCCGATGCCTGAGTGTGCTCCGGTGCGGCCGGGTTCGGTATGCCTTGCAATGTGGAAACCCGTGCCACAATGCGCGGCCGCGCGGACCTAGACAGGCGGCTGGTCGAGGGCTAGATCACTCGGAAGGCCCGCAAGACGGAATGCCGGCCGCAACCGGGCGAGCCCTGTCAGCGGATGCCGATTTCCTTTCCGGAGAGACCGACATGAATTTGACCGACGATGAAAAAGCGATGCTCGACGGCCACGACGGCGCCGCGAAGCGCAAGGCAATGGAGTTGTTGGTCCGGTATAGCGAGGCCCTCGGCGCCGAGCGCTTCGTCGATACCAATAATGTGGCGGGCGTGCCGGGTTCCTCGACCCTGTTCCTCAAGAATTATTACAAGGACCACAACGGCGGAAATTACGAGGCGATTTTCTCGCTGTTCGATCTCGACAGCGACGAAGTCGTGCCGGTCCCCAAGGTCAGCGCTTATAGCTGCCACCTGCAAGGCGGCATGGACCCGAACGAATGGGCCACCATGGGCCAGACCAAGGAAGCTTTCGAGCATTTCCAGGAGGACGAGGCGCAAGTCGCCGACCACGGCATTCAAATCATGAAGACCTGCACGCCCTATCTCGCCGGCAACGTCCCGGTGAAGGGCGAGCATTGCGCCTGGATGGAATCATCGGCGGTGGTGTTCTGCAATTCGGTGATCGGCGGGCGTACCAATACCGAAGGCCGCGAATCGACCAGCGCCGCGATGCTGACCGGCAAGATCCCGGATTGGGGCTTCCATCGCGATGAATTCCGTCACGGCACCCATGCCATCGAGGTCGAGGTTCCGATCGAGACCGTCCAGGATTGGGGCATGCTCGGCTATTTCGTCGGCGGCGCGGTAGAAGAAAATATTCCCGTCATCTCCGGCGTGACCTATCAACCGAACCTGGTTCGACACAAACATTTCGGCGCGGCGGCGGCATCATCCGGCGGGGTCGAACTCTATCACATGGTTGGCATTACCCCCGAAGCGCCCTCGCGGGAGATTGCGTTCGGTCCGCGCAATCCGGTCGAGACCATCAAATACGGCGCCGCGGAACGACGAAAAATCTACGACAATCTCAATTCGATCGGGACCAGTACCGATGTCGATTTCGTCATGCTCGGCTGCCCGCATTATTCGATCGAGCAAATCTGGGAGGCGGCACGCCTGTTGGACGGAAAGAAGCTCAGCCCCAACACGAAGCTCTGGATTTTCACTTCGCGGTCGGTCAAGAGCATGGCCGATACCAACGGCTATACCAAGGCAATCCGCGATGCCGGGGGGCTATTGCTCACCGACACTTGCTCCGCGATCAGCCAGGCGATTCCCAAGGGCACCAAGGTCGTGGCCCTCGATTCGGCAAAGCAGACGCATTACCTGCCGGCCTTTATGGGGATCGAAGCGTGGTTCGGCACCACCAAGGAATGCGTCGATGCGGCCGTGACCGGCCATTGGCGTGGAGAGCTGAGATGAGCGACACGATTGTCCTTCATGGCCGCGCGATCGTCGGCGGCATCGCCGAAGGCGAGGCGCTCGTCACCAAGGAGACCATTTCCGGCTGGGGCGGCATCAATTCGATGACCGGCACCGTCATCGAAATGCGGCACGAACTGCGCGGTGTCAGCTTCAAGGACAAGATCCTTGTGTTTCCCGGTGCCAAGGGCTCGTCCGGCTGGTCCGCGGCCTTTCACACCGCGCGGTTGGCGAAAACGGCGCCGAAGGCGATGGTCTTTACCACTATGACGACCAAGATCGCGCTCGGCGCGGTGGTGATGCGCATTCCGTCGATCACGGAACTCGATGGCGATCCGCTGGCGCTGATCGAAACCGGCGACTGGGTCAAGGTCGACGGCGACCGCGGCATCGTCGAAGTGACGAAGCGGGCGAAGCGCGCCGCGGCGCCGGAAAAAATCGCGGCGACCGCCTGAAAGCCATGGCGGCTACCGCCGTCGCCACTGCCCGCGTTCGACGGCGTCGAAGAAATCCCGTACCGCGCGGTTGAAGGCGGCAGGCTCCTCAAGATTGATGGCATGTCCGGTCTGCGGCACGACCCACAGGCCGGCGGCGGGGATTGTCCGCTTCAGAAACAAATTCGTTTCGAGGCACGGTTCGTCTTCGTCGCCGACCACTAACAGAACTGGCATGGGCAACCGAGCCAAATCCGCCGCGAAATCCTGAAGCGACGGCCGCAGCAGCTGATAATTGCGCGAGGTCAGGCCCGAGCCTTGGGCCGAATGTCCGCTGAGATGAGCCATGAATTCCGCCCAGCCGCGCGGATCTTTGTGCTTAAGCTGAATGCGGGTCGGGCTCGATCCGGTGAGCTCGGCGGCTTTGGCGCTGCCTTCGCGAAGGAAGGTTTCGCTCAGCGCTCGGGTGGTGGCTTGGAACTCTGCGCGCTGCTCCGGCAACGAGCCGGAGCCGCATCCCGCCACGACCAGGGCCCGCGCCATTTCCGGGTGGCGTAGGCCGAACTGAAGCGCTGCGTAGGCTCCCATGCTGAGCCCCACCACATAGGCCTGGCCGATCCCGAGATGGCGCAGCACGGCGGCGATATCGTCGCGGGAATGTTCCCAGCCATAATCGGAATCGATCTCCGGCACGTCGGAGGGCGGATAGCCGCGCGCATTGAAGGCGATGCAGCGATATTGTCGCGAGAACCAGCGCATCTGGGTCTCCCATTCGCGCAGATCGGCGGCAAATTCATGGACGAAGACGATCGGAAAACCGCTGCCCGCCTCCTCGTAATAGAGGGCGATGTTTCCCGATTTCGCGTGTGGCATACTTCCGCTCCTCGTCATACCGTTTCGATCAAAAGAGCATTCCGGCTTGACGGAGGCAATCCCGCCTCCTAATCGAAGGCATCGCCCGACATCCCCTTGATGAAAGTGCCTGCGCATGAGCAGCCGTTTGTTTGAGCCGTTGCAGATTCGTGGCCTCACCCTTCCGAACAGAATCGTGGTGGCGCCGATGTGCCAGTACAGCGCGGACAAGGGCAGCGCGACCGATTGGCATGTCGCCCATTTGACCCAGCTCGCCCTCGGCGGTACCGCCCTCGTGGTGATCGAGGCGACCGGTGTTTCGGCGCAGGGCCGCATCAGCCCCAAATGCCTGGGCCTTTATTCCGACCAGAACGAGGAGGCGCTGGCACGCGCGGTTGCCGCGGCCAAACGCTACGGCAACGCCCCGATCGGCATTCAACTCGCCCATGCCGGCCGCAAGGCATCGACGTATGTGCCCTGGGAGGGCGCCGGGGCGCTCAAACCCGAAGACGGGGCCTGGCAAACCGTGGCGCCGTCCGCGATCCCCTTTGCGAAGGATTGGCATACCCCGCAGGCGCTCGACCGCGCCGGCCTCGACCGTGTGCGCGAGGAATTCGTGACGGCGGCTAAGCGGGCGGTTCGCCTTGGCTTGGATTCGATCGAGCTGCATATGGCGCATGGCTATCTCATGCAGCAATTCCTCTCGCCCCTCTCCAATCGGCGCGAGGATGAATATGGCGGCAGCCTCGAAAACCGAATGCGTTTTCCGCTTGAGGTGTTCGCCGCTGTGCGTGCCGTACTACCGCCAGAGAAGCCGTTGGGCGCGCGCATCAACGGGACCGATTGGGCGGAAGGCGGTTGGGCGATCGAAGACGCGGTCGTGTTCGCGAGCGAGCTCAAGGAACGCGGCTGCGATTTCGTCTGCGTTTCCAGCGGCGGCACCGCGGCCCCCATGAACATGTCGATCGGCCCCGGCTATCAGGTACCGTTCGCGCGCCGCATCCGGCGCGAAACTGGAATCCTCACGCGGGCCGTCGGCATGATCCTGAACCCCGAACAGGCCGAGGCCATCCTCGTCGAGGGCGACGCGGATATGGTGGCGCTCGCGCGCGGCGTCTTGGACGATCCCCGATGGGTATGGCATGCCGCCAAGAGCCTTGGCGCCGATGCCGCCTATCCGCCGCAATATCGGCGCGCCAAATTCGATGTCTGGCCGATTTCGAGCGGCCGCCGCTGACGGAGGGATGCATGAAGCGAAGCGCCGACAAGATTCTGACGACGCATATCGGCAGCCTTCCGGAACTTATGCCATTCGAGCGCAGTGCGGCGGATTACGAGGACAAGCTGCATAAATCCGTTGCCGAAGTGGTCGGGAAGCAGCGAGCGATCGGTCTCGATATCGTCAATGAAGGCGAGTACACCAAGG
>Ga0182024_10011145_pt1 | contig 18125 bp, 10 predicted proteins | sample P32metaG_FD_120480 | JGI IMG/M metagenome (GOLD analysis project Ga0182024, IMG submission 120480) | Permafrost microbial communities from Stordalen Mire, Sweden - P3-2 metaG (Illumina Assembly) | ecosystem: Environmental > Terrestrial > Soil > Wetlands > Permafrost | place: Sweden: Stordalen... | reverse complement strand
GCCGCTTCTGACCAGTCCCCCTCGCCCACCGCCACCGGCGGCATCTGGCCGAGCACGCGCTCCGCGGCGGTCAGGTAGGCGGCCAGCAGGCAGTCTTCCTTGTGAGGAGTCTGCGTTCGCCCTGTCGCGGGGGCACCTCGTGGCCGCCCGAGTCGAGCAGCCTCACGACCTGTCCCAGCGGTGCCCGCCCCCCGGGGCTCGCGTGTCGCGTCCGTCCTCATCAATTGCCCCTCCTCTGGCTGTGCTGTTGGCTCTCCGGCGTCTGGTTGCGATCGCGGGAGGCAGCTGCGTTCGGCCGGGCTTTTCGCCTGGCCCCGGCTCCGGTCTCTCTGCGAGCCAGCCTCGTGTAATCCTCTTCTCGCCGCGCCTGGATGATGGTCGCCGGCGGAGCGCCTTACAAGTCAAGACGTGAAACGTTCTATGCCTTGACTGTCAGGGGGATGGGCAGTGATGCGTCCGTCCCGCGAGGTGGGTACTTCGGTTACGCTATTCGGTCATGGGAGCGGCGAGGGTCAGGGAGCTGCAAGCGCCGATGCAGTCACCTGTCAACTGGGCGCTTTTGGGTCTTGTCATCGAGCGCCCGAGCTATGCGTATGAGCTGGCCCAGCGCTTCGAGCACGCGTATCGCGGCGCGCTTTCGCTCAGCAGTATTTCGCACGTCTACACGGCGCTCGGCACGCTGACGCGCAGGTCGCTCATCGAAGAGGTCCCCGGGACACGGGCGGGACGGCAGCCCAAGCCGCGCTACCGTGCTACCGCGAAGGGCGTGGAGGACTACCGAGAATGGTTGGTGAGCCAGGTCCACGAGGACCGTCGGCGTCAGCGGCTATTCGTGCTGCAGCTGGCAGCTTTGACGCGCAACCCCGAGGCGGCGCTGGAGATCATCGCGCGCTACGAGCAGGCGTGCCTCGAGGAGGCGGGCAAGATCCCGATACCTTCCCGGGATCGCGCACCGGTCGATGCCGGCTCGGACCTCATCGCTCGGCTCCTCTCGGAGGAGCACCGCCTGGCGGTGGGGTCAAAGCTCTCGTGGGTGGAGTATGCGCGGCGAGAGTTCAAAGCCCTCGCTAACGTTCGAGCTTCGCGGCGATGACTCTGCTCACGCTCGAACACGTCGGCAAGCGCTACCGGGACGGGCCGCACGAGCGCGTCGCGCTTCGTGAGGTATCGCTGAGGCTCGAGCCCGGCGAGCTCGCGGCGGTCTGGGGACGGCGACGCTCCGGTCGCTCCACGCTGCTGCGCGTCGCGGCCGGGATCGAGACTCCCGATACGGGTTTCGTGCGTTTCGATGGGCGCGATCTGGCCGACCGTGGCGAGGATGTGTTGGGTGCCGGGATCGGCTACTGCCAGAAGACGTTTCGCTCCGTCGAAGGACAGGCGGTTCTCGACCAGGTGATGATGCCCCTGCTCGCTCGCGGGCTATCGCCGTCGGTGGCGCAGTCGCGAACCAGCGACGCGTTGGCGCGCGTTGACGCGACTCGCTGCGCTGCGCTCCGTTTGAGCGAGTTGGACGGCGCCGACGCCGTGCGAGTCGCGCTCGCCCGGGCACTTGCCCTGCAGCCGCGGTTGCTCGTGATCGACGAGCCCACAAAGGGCGTAGATCTGCTCGCTCGGGACGGAATCCTTATTCTTCTGCGCTCGCTCGCTGACGAGGGCGTCGCTGTCCTGGCGAGCACGGGGGATTCGACCGGCCTCTCGGGCGCCGATCGCACACTGGCGCTGAGCGAAGGCGAGCTGCGCGGGGCCCCGACGCCCGAGCTCGCGCCGGTTGTCCCGCTACGCCGGTCCGTTGGGCGGTACGCGAACGGGTGAGCGGGCTCGGATTCGTTGCGCCTCTGAAGAGGGTCCCGTGAGCATGCTGGAACTCGAACGGGTGGTCAAGCATTACAGCGGGGCCGGCGAGCGGGTGTGCGCCGTCGACGACGTGAGCTTGGTAGCCGAGGCGGGCGAGATGATCGCGCTGCATGGACCGAGCGGCTCGGGCAAGACGACTTTGCTGTTGCTCATCGCGGCGCTCCTCAGACCAGAGCAGGGCGCAATCCGCTACGCCGGACGCGACCTTGCCTCGCTATCTGAAGATCAAGCATCCGACTACCTGCTCCGAGACGTCGGGTTCATCCATCAGAGCTTTCACCTCATGCCGCGGGTCTCGACGGTCGAGAACGCGTCGATCAAGCTGCTGCTGGGCGGCGTTGGGATGCGTGAGGCCCAGGCTCGCGTGGTCCCGTGGCTCGAGCGCCTCGGCCTCGGCGATCGTCTGGAGCGCACTCCGGAGCAGCTTTCCAGCGGCGAGCAGCAGCGCGTCGCGATCGCACGTGCGATCGCGGCTGAGCCGAAGCTGATCCTCGCAGACGAGCCGACGGGGAACCTCGACAGCAAGGGCAGCAAGGAAATCGTCGAGCTGCTGCATACGATCGCGCACGAGCGAGGGGCTGGGGTGGTGCTCGTCACCCACGATGTGGAGGCGGCGTCGATCGCCGACCGTCGCCGTACCTTACGTGACGGTAGGCTCATCGACGGACACCCAAACGACCGTGAGCGCAATCTTCTCGCGTCCTCGACCGCGCGCGTAAGCGGAGCTAGCGCCCTCTGAGTCGCGCCGTACGCATGCCCTGATGCGGCCTTATGCGCTCGTCTATTTCTATCGCAGGCGGCTTCGGGTGCATGCCGTTCAGGAGCTGTTGGCGGGCCTCGGGATAGCGATCGCGGTGGCGCTCGTCTTGGCGGCGATGGTCGCCGAGGGCAGCATCGGGGGCTCGGCGCGCGAAGTGGTACGGGCGGTCGTCGGTCCGGCGAACCTTGAGCTGCGCACGCGCGGCGCCGACGGCTTTGATGAGCACTTGCTCGGGCGCGTCGAACACCTATCGGGAGTCAAGCAGGCCGCGCCGCTGTTGGAGGAGACCGCTACAATCGTCGGCCCGCGTGGCCGCCGCACTTCGGTCGATCTTGCCGGCACCGACCTGAGCCTCGCGGTGCTGGATGGACTAGCGCACACCCTCCCGATTGCCGCTCTTTCGCCTGGCGGAATTGGCCTAAGCAGCGCAAGCGCCGCCGCGCTCGGAGTAACGGTCTCCAATGCACAGGCAGGCGAGGTGACGCTGAAGCTGCGCGGGCGAGCCAACCCTCTGAAGGTGTCCGCCGTGCTGGGGCCCGAAGCGGCCGGCGCGCTGTCGCGTGCGCTATTGGCCGTCATGCCGCTCGGACGCATGCAACAGCTCGCCGGCCTCCAGGGGCGGATCACGCGCATCTTGGTGGAGACTGACCCCGGACGTCAAGCCGTGGTACGCGCGGAGCTGCAAGCGCTCGCTGGCGGACGACTCACGGTGGCGCCGGCCGAACAGGACGTCGCGCTACTGGACCAGGCATTGCGCCCGAGCGACCAGGCGAGCGAGCTCTTCGCCGCGATCGGCGCTTTGCTCGGCTTCCTGCTCGCCTTCAACGCGATGCTGCTGACGGTGCCTGAGCGTCGCCGGGCGATCGCCGACATCCGCCTCGCCGGCATCAAGCGCACGGCGATCGTCCAGATGGTCCTCTTTCAGGCCCTCTGTCTGGGCGTAGCTGCGTCGCTCGCGGGGCTCCTCGCCGGCTATGCGCTGTCGGTAGGGTTCCTTCACCAGGCCTCGGGCTACCTCGCCGAGGCCTTCACATTCAGCAGCAGCACGGTTGTCGAAGCGCGACCGCTTCTGCTGTCCTCGGTCGGCGGCGTGCTGGCGACGTGTCTGGCGTCGGCGGTTCCGCTGCTCGACCTGCGCCATGGACGCGCGCGGGACGCCGTGTATCTAGAAGGGGGCGTGCCAGGCAACGCACTCGGCACAGCCACGCAACGACAAATGTTCATCATCGCCGCGGGCTTGATCCTTCTGGCGAGCCTGCTGTTCGCGCTTGTTCCCTCGGCCGCACTCGCCGCCGCCGCGCTGCTCGCACTCGCCACCGTGCTCGCGGTCCCGCTCGTGTTCGCGGGCGTGCTGCGAGGTGTGGGGCTCCTGGCCGAGCGCTACCAGACGCTTACGATCTTGCCGATCGCGCTGGCGTCGTTGAGGGCAGCGACGCTGCGATCGCTCGCGCTCGCCGCGACGGGTGCCGTGGCCCTGTTTGGCAGCGTCGCACTGGGCGGCTCCCGCGACAACCTGCTCCGGGGAATCGGGTCCTTTGCCCGCAGCTACGTTTCCGATGCGGACATCTGGGTCACGAACCCCGGCGACAACCAGGCGATCAATGACTTCTCGGTTGGGCACGATGCCGCGGGCATCGCTCGCCTCCCGGGAATCGCTGGCGTGCATGCATTTCAAGGCAGCTTTCTGGAGTTGGGCGACAGACGCGTGTGGATCATCGCCCGTCCGCCTGGCGCCAGTCGGGAGGTGTTGAAAAGCCAGATCGTCGGCGGTGACGCAACCGCAGCGATCGCGCGCCTCGACCAAGGCGGGTGGATCGCGGTCTCTAAGCAGATTGCCGAGGAACATCACGTCGGGGTCGGGGACATGTTCATCCTGCCGACACCCACCGGCGATACTGGCTTCAGAATCGCTGCGACCACGACGAACCTTGCGTGGACTCCGGGCGTGGTCTTCATGAGTACCGCCGACTACAGCCGCGCTTGGGGGACAACGGCGCCGACGGCGCTCGGGGTCGATCTCCTGCCGGGCGTCAATCCCTCGGCAGCTCGGAACACGATCGAGCATGAGCTCGGCTCCGCCGGCGGACTAGACGCGTCGACCGCCGGCGCCCTGGAAGCGAGAATCGACACTTTGGCTAGCGAAGGGCTCGGCCAGCTAGGGGAGATATCAATGCTGCTTCTGCTGGCCGCGATCTTGGCGATGGCCGCGGCGCTGGGATCGAGCATCTGGCAGCGGCGCACGTCGCTGGCCGGGCTACGGCTTTCGGGCGCGACGCCCCGGCGGCTCCGACGAATATTGTTGGTGGAAGCGGCGCTGATGCTGGGCGCCGGCTGTCTGACCGGGGCGCTCGCAGGAATCTACGGCCAGGTCGTGATCGACGGCTATCTCAAGCACGTTACGGGCTTTCCACTCGCGGGCATCGTCCCCGGCGCTCGTCCGCTCGAGATACTTGCGCTCGTGGTCGCCGTTGTTCTGATGATGGTGGCTGCGCCCGGCTGGTTTGCTTCGCGCGTCCCCCCGGCGCTCGCGCTGGAGGATGAATAGGTCGCGTGCTCGCGGGAAAGATACCCGCGACGGGCACAGGGACGCGCGATCCCAAACGGCTACGCTCGCAGGCAGTGTCCACGCTTGGCGATCGTCGGCTCGTGGCCCGAGCGGGTATGGCCCTCGTGCTCGCAAACGCCCGCTATTGGCCGACTGTTGCGCCGCTCGTGCGTGGGGAGCTACGCCGTTGGGAGCGGCGCGCGCAAGCGATCAACGACCGGTGCCTGCGGGCGCTCGCGCTCGAGAAGCTGCACGAGGAGCGCTTCAACGCTGAGGTCGCGGCGACGCTCGCGACGCTCGCGCCAAGCGCGCACCGCAAGCATGTGGTGGAGGCGATCGTGGCTCTTGAGCTGCTCTACGATTATCTCGACGGGCTAACAGAGCAGCCGTCGCCCGATCCTCTGCTTGACGGAAACTGCCTGTTTCAGGCGTTCGCGGACGCGATCGACCCGAGCGCTGAAGGGGGCCGAGACTATTACCGCCACCACCCGCGATCTGACGACGGCGGCTATCTCGACGCGCTCTCCGGCGCGGTGAGGGTCGCGGTGGCGCGATTGCCCGCGGCTTCCGCGATCGCGGAAGCCGCACAGCGAAGCACAGCGCGCTGCGCGCAGGCGCAGATCCACATCCATGCCGCCTCGCACGTCGGGACCGCGCAGCTGGAGGCTTGGGCCAGGAGCGAGGCGGCGGGCACCGAGCTCGATTGGCGAGAGCTCCTCGCCGGCGCGGCGTCGTCCGTTCTTGCGGTACACGCCCTCATCGCCGCGGCGGCCGACCACCGCACCACGCCAATGGATGCCATCGAGATCGAGGCCGCTTACCTGTCCACATGCGTCCTTATCACCGTGCTCGACAGCCTCGTCGACGACGACCAGGACGTAAAAGCAGGCAAGCCCGGCTTCATACGGCTCTACGGCGATTGCGATCTGCTCGCGCAGACGCTCGCACGCGTCGCCGGGCAGGCGGCGAGGCAGGCGCGCACTGTTCCCAACGCGGCCCACCACGTCATGACGCTCGTCGGCGTGGTGGCCTACTACACCTCCGCACCTGGCGCGAGGAGCGAGCTCGCTCGGCCGGTCGCGGGGCACCTCCGGGGAGAGCTTCAACCCCTGATCGTCCCCACCCTTACGATCATGCGCGCGTGGCGCCTGGCAAAGCGCGTGCGCGGGTCGTGGCAGCGAACCCGAACCCGCGCCGACTCCGACAGCTACGATGGGGTCACTTGTTGAACGGTTCGGGCACGCTGGCGATGGGTGGAGATATGCTGTGAGACGGGCGATCGTTCGGGGCAAGATGAATCGAAAGCGATCCAGGCGAGCCCCGACCTCGATGCCCGCGAGTATGGCGCTCGTACTCACGGTTCTCGGCGTCGTCACGGCTGCGGAGGGCATCGGTGCACGAGCTTGGGGGGCTTGGCGCGCTCCCGCGACGCAGGCCGCACGCGCGATCATCGTTCGCGACGAAGGACATCTGCTTTTCATCAGCAGCTCGGGTTCGCAGCTGCTCGACCAAGGGCGGGCATCGGGGACCGTTCCCGGCAGTGTGCGGGTCGAGTTCACATACGACGGTAGCCCCGCCGTGAAAGCCCGGTTCACGATCTACGGCCGTGGCGGTTCGATTCGCGGCCAGGCGTCGGGGACGCTCAACAACCCCGTCAGTCCCAGCCCGAGCTTTCGCGGCGCGCTTTCGATCACCGGGGGCACAGGCCGCTACGCGCATGCCCGCGGAAGCGGCGAAATGTTCGGCGTCTTCTACCGCCGCAGCTATGCGCTCACCGTGCAGACGATCGGCAAGCTGAGGTACTAACCGACATCCCGGGGTGAGAGCTTTGTCTCGAAAGCGTATCCTCGCCGTCGCGCTCGCTGTGTGCGCCTGCATGCCGGGTATGGCCTGGGGAGCGGAGAGGGCAACGCTTAGCGCGGCGTTGACGCCCGAGAAGCTCGGCGCGTCCACCGCCGTCTCGTTCGGCATTCAGATCGCTGGCGGCCAGGTCTCGGCTCCGCTAACAGCTATCGACCTCCGCTTCCCCGTCGATCTCGGCATCGCCACGAGCGGCCTTGGCCTCGCCGCCTGCCTGCCCGCCGAGCTCCAAGCGCACGGACCCGCCGTCTGTCCGGCGAACTCGCGCATGGGATCTGGCAGCGCGCTAGTCGAGGTTCCGCTCGGCCCTGGAGTCGTCACAGAGACCGCGCCGATCGCTCTTCTCGCCGGGCCTGCGCAGCACGGGTACCTGACGCTTCTCGTCTGCGCGACGGGCGAATCTCCGATCGCTGCCCGGATCGTCTTGCCCACGCTGCTGCTGCCTGGAGACCTACATTTCAGCGTGCCTCTGATCCCGAGCGTTCCCGGAGCCCAGGACGTCGCGCTCGTGAGGCTGCGCGCCACGCTCGGCGGGCGTCTCACGTACTACGAACGCGTTCATGGCAGGCGCGTGGCCTATCACCCCAACGGCATCGTCCTACCTAGGCGATGCCCACGCGGAGGGTTCCGCTTTGCCGCCACCTTCGACTTCCTCGACCGGGGCCAGGCTAGCGCCCGAACCGCGGTGCCGTGCCCAGCGAGCCGCTAATGCGTTAAACCGTCGATCGTCGCGAACGGCTTTCTCCCGTTCCGGTGGGCCTGCCGATTCGGCTCACGCCGTCGCCTCGCGTGTAGACGGAGGGTGGCGGCGGAACGCAGGTGATACGCCGATTTGCGCTCGTCACGATCTTCCTGTCGAAAGCTGCCGTGCGCTCAGCTTCTCTACCAGCCGGATCGCCTCCTCGGGTCCCATGAACGGGGCGATCGCGATGTAGACGATTTGGGGCAGCTTCCGCGGCAGCTCGGCGGCGTCGCCGCTGGCGACGTGACGCTGGACGACTTCGAAGATCGCGCAGGCGATCGCCTCCGAGCACAGTCGCGGCAGTTCCTGGGCTTGGGGTCGGTAGGCGTAGCCTTCCTCCAGAAAGAAGGTGAAGGATCTGGTGATCTCCTCGGCGCGGCGGATCGCGGCTGGTCCGGCGGCATAGCACTCGACCAGTCGCAAGTGCGAGATCACCGGGTTGGCGGCAATCAGCCCGAGCAGGGTTCCCAGGTGGTTCCACATCCGCTCGGGCCAGTCCTCGGCGCTGAAATATGCGGCTGCGCAGGTGTCGAGAATGTACTGCGTGGGGTGCTGCTGGGCTTCCAGGAATGCGTGCTGCTTGTCGGTGAAGTGCTCGTAGAAGACATCCCTTGAGATCCCGGCTCGTGCGACGATGTCTGCGACCGTGGCGTTCGCGTATCCCTTGGCCATCATCACCTCGGCGGTCCCGTAGATGATCCGCTCGCGCTGGCTGCGCGCGACCACTCCCGGCGGCAGGCGGTGCCGGCCACGGGGTAGGCGCCCGGGCACCCGAGCGCGAGCGCCAAGCTCCTGCGCGGGCGCGACCGCCAGCAGCGCGTGCGGTCCCGTGCTCCAGCGCGCTCCTGCGGCCGGTACGGCGTAGGACTCCACCCAGGCGAGCCCGTCCTCCACCAGCGACGGCAGGCGGTCCTCGGCGTGGGTGCGCAGATGCCGGGAGACGATGTTGCGCAGAGCCCCCATCACCGCAGTCGCGGGAATGTCCAGCGTGTCGCCATCCTTCGGCGTGCTGTCCAGGAACCCTTGCACGCGTCGCTCGAACTCTCCCATGACGCGCTTGCTCTCCTCGCGTATCCGCTCCCCGCCGGCCAGCCCCTCGACGAACAGCACCCGCCCGGAGTCGGGGTCGCTCTGCAATGCGCTCAGCAATCGGTCGAGCGCGGCGTGCGCCGCTTCTGACCAGTCCCCCTCGCCCACCGCCACCGGCGGCATCTGGCCGAGCACGCGCTCCGCGGCGGTCAGGTAGGCGGCCAGCAGGCAGTCTTCCTTGTCTTCGAATTGCTCGTAGAACGTCGCGCTGGAGACCCCCGCGTGTGCGCTCACCTGGGCAATGCTCACGGCCTGATATCCAACCTGTGCGGAAAGCTCGAGTATCGCGTCCACGAGCCGCTGGCGCTGGGTCTGCTTCGGCGTGTTCGCCGCCGCCATGTCGCTGGGCTTCGGGGGGCGCCGGCGGCGAGCGGAGGCCGGTTGGCGGGGAGATCGTGGCATGGCTGACTCGCGGTGAGGGTACATCACTGAACACCAGTCTCACCGTATCGTTCCATTCGCCATACAACTCGGCGTAGCTCGACGGTTGCACCCGATGCCGGTAACTCGTAAACCCCCAGGCACCACGCCAATCAACCATCTCCGTCGCACTCAGGTCTTGACACGCCCAAGCGAACCTGCTTAGATTACGTCGGTGTTCATAGAGGGAGTTCGCTGTCGTTCAGGCGGGAGCTCGCTTGGCTCTGCCGGAGCAGCGGGACGTAAGGGGAGAGGTGCCAGTCGGATGAATAGCTTGCTTGCCAGGGGTCCTAGAAGGAGTGTCGCCTTGCACGGCTTCGGTGGGGTGTCCGGGCGACCGGCGACCCTGCTCGCCGATCGCGCACGCGCACACGCCGGATTCCGAAGCGCCTGTCAATGCTGGGGCCAACAGTCCCGGCCACGCGCTGTGTCGAACGCCGAGGCTTGCGGCCTAATCGAGGACCGCCAGACCTCAAAACCCTCGCAGCCGCCGCGAGCGGCACGGCCTGACCCGCAACGCCGGTCTCGGACAGGGCCACGGCGAACCGAATGCCCGGCCGCTACCGCCCTACGGCCGCTGTGGGTCCCGACCTGGCGCCTGGCTCCGGCCGGACGCGCCGCGCGGCGGCAAGCGCGACCGAACCGGAAGGTCGCAGGCTCCACAGATGACTTATGAGCCGGGAGAACTGCGCCAGGAGCAGGCGGAGCGCAGCGGCCACGCTTGCCATCGCGATGCACCGCGACCCTGCGCGAGCTCGCCGATTACAAACGTCCGTCGTTGCGGGAGGCCCCTGGCGCCCGTGCCGATGACGAGCGCATATCCGTGCGGGGGCCGCTGGTCCCGGTCGGGCGCTGTTGCAAACGACCGCCGTCGGGAAGCCTCTACGGAGGAGAGCTCAGGCGTCGATCGCTCATTACCCAAGAGCACATAAAGGAGTGATGGAAGAGTGAGACATCTAAGGATGGTAGGGCTCTGCCTGGTCGCGGTGTTCGCGATGGCCGCGGTCGCGGCGACGAGCGCCTCGGCGCTGCCGGAATGGGGGCAGTGCTACGCAAAAGCCGGTGGTAAATACACAGAAGGCAAATGCCACACAAAATCGAAAGTCGTGAAAAAAGTCAGCAACGGTCTCTTTGAATGGAGAAAAGGAACCGAAGTCAAACATAGGGGATTCTCAGGTGCAAATGTGGGCAGCGGAGGCGTCTTGAGCTCAGATTTGAGGATTCGGGACTGCAATGGCAGCTCTGAAAATGCCAGGAAACCGAAATGTAAAGCAGGAGAAGAAGAAACCATCAGCTTCTCACCAGTGAGCGTAGAATGCGAATCCGAGTCGAATACCGGTGAAATAACGGGGAACAACGGAATAAAGAACGTAGGTGTAAAGTTCCTCGGCTGTTCGGCGTTTGAACATTCGTATATATGCTCGAACGGCCCCGTTACAGGAGAAATCACGACGGAACCGTTGAAGGGCTCGTTGGGGTACATCAAAAAAGGAGCGCCAACGGAAGTAGGCGTGCTCCTCACACCTGCCAAAGCAAAAGGTCTGTTCGCAAAGTTCAGCTGCGGCGGCGTCTTTAGCACTGCGGTGGGTGTCGGAAACGCGAAAGAAGGCGCTGCCTACTCACCAGAAGCAACCGGTGGGTATGACGGGATCATCTCGCCCGTTACGCCGATCAACGAAATGGGCAGCGAACTGACGCAGGTCTACGCCATCAATAACGCAGAAGCAGCGGAAAACATTCCGATGAAATTCGAAGGCAAACACATCGACCTGCTTGAATCGTACCTCTTTCCCCCGTCAAATCCGTCATACGGCAGCACGTGGTCGAAAGCTGGTGAGACGATCACTAACGTAAACACGTCAGAAGAAGAACTAGAGATCAAAGCGTAGTAGACGCTTGCTGAAGCATGAAGTCGTGCGTGGGGCCAGTGTGTGGCCCCACGCATGCTTCACATGTATAAGCGCAGCGCCGACGTTTTAATGGAGAGGGCTTGATGAGAGGCTTGTGGACAGACGCTCCGGAGTACCAGCCGCGAGGATGGCGCTCCCGTGCGGCGGAGGTCCTTGGGCTTGCCGGAGCGTGTTCGCTCGTGGCGGTGATTTGGGGGCTTGCGCTTGGTGGCACGCCGGCCCTAGCCGCAACCGGGCACAAGTTCCTCTCGAGCTTGGGCGAAGCCCCTCCTGGCACGCCCCTGAAGGAACCAGGTGCCGTGGCCGTAGACCACGCAACCGGCAACGTGTTCGTCGCCGATCCCGGACCCGGGGTGGTCGATGTGTTCAGCTCGACGGGGACCTATCTGACGCAGTTCGGCGAAGGCCTTGAAGCCGCGGCCGTGGCGGTGGATGAAGCCAGCGGTGACGTGTATATCGCCCAATCCAGCGTGGTCGTCGTCTTTAAGCCAAACGGCACGGGTGGCTATGAACTTCTCTCCGAATGGGAAGGCCTGGGCACGCCGAGCGTGGCATTCGGGGAAGTTACCGGCGTCGCAGTCGATAACTCGACAAGCGCGTCAGATCCCTCAAAAGGCGACGTCTACGTCGTGGACTCGGGCAACGGCGCCGCGGACGTCTTCAAGCCCAGGCCCGCGGGCCCAGAAGAAGCAAAGCAAGGCGAATTCCTCCATACCCTGACCGGCACGAAACTGGAAGAACCGAATGGCGTGGCGGTGAGCGCCGCGACCGGTACCGCCTATGTCGCTGAGAGCGGCAAAGGCGCGGTAGACGTGTTCGGCTCGGGCGGGGCTTTTGAAGGCAAACTAACCGGGGCGAGCTCGCCGCAGGGCACCTTCCGCGGCAAAGAAGGCGAAGAAGGCAACGTGACCGCTGTCGCGGTCGATGAATCAAGCGGGGACCTGCTCGTGTCCGAGGCCGAACGGCATGTCGTGAGCGAGTTCAACGCCGCAGGCGAATGGGTCGGCTGGATCACGGCCACCGCGTCCGGGCCGTTTTCAGAACTGCGCGGCGTCGCGGTCACATCCACGGGGGATGTCTATGTCGCGGACACGGCCTCGCATGTGGTGGATCTCTTCGGGGCGGGCGCGGTGGTGCCGGGCGTGAAGAGCAGCCCGGCGACGAAACTGGCGCGCACGACGGCGAACTTGAACGGATCGATCAACGGCGATGGCAAAGCGGCCCATTACCACTTCGAATGGGGCACGACCGAAGCCTTTGGGTCAAGCACGCCCGTGATGAGCTCCGGTGTGGGCGAAGAAAAGGTCGCGGCGACCCTCACGGGCCTGCACGCGGGCACGACGTACTTCTACCGGCTCATCGGCGAAAACGAAAACGGGACCAATGTCGGGGTCGTGCGCGAATTCACGACTCCGCCGGCCGTGGAAGCTCTGAGCACCGGTCCGGTGCAGAGCCTCACGCCAACGGCGGCGACGCTGACGGGCACGCTGACTCCGGGCGGAATCGACGCGCACTACGACTTCGAATGGGGACTGACCACCAGCTACGGGAACACGAGCCCCGCTCCTCCCGGCACCGATGCCGGCACGGGCGAAGAACCGGTGGCCGCCATGACGGCGCTCAGCGGCCTTGCCCCGAACACCACCTACCATTACCGCCTCATTGCCACAAACAGCTTCGGTGAGACCGAAGGCGAAGACGTCAAGTTCACGACCTCGGGCCCGCCGCGGATCATCAACGAACCGACGAGCGGCATAAGCCATGAAGCGGCGACGATCAAGGCGCAGGTCAACCCCGATCAGTTCGCGACCAAATACCACTTCGAATATGGCGAATCGACGTCTTATGGCACCGAAGTGCCACTCGGTGGCGAAATCATCCCCGCGGGCGAAGCGCCGGTCGCAAAGTCGGCCGCGCTGACGAGCTTGAAGCCCGGCGTGACCTACCACTTCCGCGTGGTCGCGAGCAACGAAGCGGGCACGACAGACGGTCCCGATCAGGTGTTCACCACGATCCCGCCGGCGCTGATCGACAGCGAGTCCGCAGCGGAAGTGAGCTCCACCGGAGCGACGCTTCAGACCCAGATCAACCCGCTCGGGCGCGACACGACCTACTACTTCCAGTACGGGACGAGCAGCTGCAAGACGAGCCCTGCAGCGTGCACGAACGTGCCCGCGCCGCCCGGGACCGACATCGGCTCAGGCGAAAGCGACGTGGCCGGCAGCGTCCGGGTGCAGCAGCTAGAACCAGACACCAGTTACCACTACCGCGTGCTCGCCACCAATTCCCTGGGAACGGCCGAGGGCGTCGAACACACCTTCACAACGCAGCAGTCCGCCACGCCGTTCGCGTTGCCGGACGGCCGTGCCTGGGAGATGGTCTCCCCGCCCGACAAGCATGGCGCCCCGATCGAAGCGCTGACCGGTGAAGGCGGATTGATACTGGCCTCCGAAGACGGGAACGCGCTCACGTACGTCGCGGACGGGGCGATCACGGCAGAACCGCCGGCCAACCGCAGCCCGGAAAAGCAGCAGGTCCTCTCGACCCGCGGTGCCGGCGGTTGGAGCTCGCAGGACATCGCCACGCCCCAAACCAGCGCCCAGGGGGCATCGCCGGCCAGCGCTCCCGAGTACCAGTTCTTCACGCCCGACCTGTCCCTCGCGCTGGTGGATCCTTGGGGGACGACTGCGTTCTCGGAACCGCCGTTAGCGCCGGGAGCCACTCAGAAGACGATCTATCTGCGCGATAACACAACCGGCACCTATTTGCCGCTGGTCACCGAAGCGAACGTTTTGCCGGCGGGCACCGACTTCGGCCATAGGATCAATTTCATCAGCGCCACGCCCGATCTCAGCCATATCGTCCTGGAATCGAGTGTGGCATTGACGGGAGCGTCCTCGGGGCCGGGCCTGTATGAGTGGGCTGGTGGGACGCTTCAGTTTGTGAGCGTGCTGCCTGCCGGGACGCCCGCACACGCACCGGAACTCGGCTACTACCACGTCGCCGCGAACGCGATTTCAACCGATGGCTCGCGCGTCGTCTGGACGACCAAAGAAGAAAACACCGGCAACGGTCACCTCTACATGCGCGACACGGCTAGTGGGGAAACGATCCAGCTCGACGCCGCGCAGGGCGCTCCCGAACCGGAAAGCGCCTCGGCGCAGTTCCAGACGGCCAGCCACGATGGCTCACGGGTGCTCTTCACCGACAAGCAGCGGTTGACCGCGGACTCCACGGCGGAACCGACGCACGGCAAGGCCGATCTGTATGCGTGCGAAGTGGTCGTGGAAAACGGCAAGCTCACGTGTCACCTCAAAGACCTGACGGTCGATCACAACGCAGGCGAGCACGCCGCCGTGCAGGGCCTCCTGTTCGGCGCAAGCGAAGACGCCTCGACTGCATATCTCGTTGCGCAGGGCGTGCTGGCGAGCAACGAAAACGGTAACGGCGAAACGGCCGCAGCGGGAAAGAACAACCTCTACGACCTTCAGTACAGCGGCACGGAATGGACGACGACATTCGTCGCAACGCTCTCAAGCGAAGACACACCCGAGTGGGAAGGCGCCGGTCTCGCCGACACCGCCTTCCTGACGGCGCGTGTCTCGGCGAGCGGCCGGTATCTGGCATTCATGTCGGCGGCGAGCCCGACGGGGTATGACAACGTCGATCAGAACAGCGGCAAGCGAGATGAGGAGGTCTACCTCTACGATGCGAGCTCAGCCACGCTGAGGTGTGTCTCGTGCAATCCCGCGGGGGCGCGGCCGGTCGGGGTGCTCGACAGCGTGGAATCCGGTGAAGGGGTCGGGCTGCTCGTCGATCGGCGCAGGGTGTGGGTCGGACACTGGCTTGCCGGGAACATCCCGGGCTGGACGGCGCAGAGTCTCACGACCGCGCTCGTCCAATCGCGGTATCTGTCTGATAGCGGCCGCTTGTTCTTCAACAGTCCCGACAGGCTGGTGTTGCAGGCCAGCAACGGCAAGGAGAACGTGTATGAGTACGAGCCGGCGGGACTCGGGAGCTGCGAAAGCTCTTCCGGCGGCTGTGTGGCGTTGATCTCCTCGGGGAGCGCGGGCAAGGAATCGGCGTTCCTCGAAGCGACCCCGAGCGGCAACGACGTGTTCTTCCTCACGGCCGCGCAACTTCTGCCGCAGGACACCGATACGGCGTTCGACATCTACGACGCGCGCGTCTGCACGCAGGCCTCGCCGTGCCTGACCCCACCGCCGTCCGCGCCCGCGGGCTGCAGCACGGCCGATGCCTGCCGTCAGGCGTCCCCCCCGCAGCAGTCGCCGATCGGACCGTCGGGGAGCGCGACCTTCTCCGGGGCGGGGAACGTCGTGCCACCGAAACAGGAAGTTCGTGCAGTCAAAACGACCTCGAAGCCGTTGACCCGGGCGCAGAAGCTCTCCAAGGCATTGAAGGCGTGCAAGAAACAGCGCTCGAAGAAGAAGCGGAGGGCATGCGAAGCGCACGCGAGGAAGCTGTACGGGCCCAAGACGAAGAAGGCGAAGGCGAAGAAGTCGTCCAGCGCGCGTTCGACCGGGCGGGTCAGGCGATGATGCTGTTGCGATCCCCGTCGAGACTCGCTCGATCCATGAGGACCCGGTCTTTGCTGGCCGTGCTCTCCGGCGCCCTTGCGCTGGCAGTGATGGGCGCGGCGCCGGCGTTTGCCGAAGGGCCATGGTGGCGTATCGCCTCCGAAGTTGCGCCGACCTACCTGCCGCCCGGAGGGAATGGCCAACTGCTCGTCGTGGTGAGCAACCTCGGCGACGGCACGGTCAACGGGAGCAAGATCCCGGTCGTCATCGCTGACAAGCTGGCGCCCGGGCTGACCGCGACCGGGATATCAGGCGAAACTAGGTTCGAAAACGAAACGAAATGCTCCCTTGCCACCCTCTCGTGCACGTATGCGGGAGTTCTGTACCCGTATGAACGCTTGGCGGTCACGATCGACGTCAAAGTCGCAGAGCCGCCCGGCACCGCGATCTCGTTGCCTGACGAAGTGACGGTTGAAGGCGGTGGGGCGTCTAGGGTCTCGAGCATCCAGCATGTGACGGTCAGCGGTGAACCGACGCCGTTCGGCGTGCAGGACTATGAACTTTCGCCGTTGAACGAGGACGGGACGCCCGCGACGCAGGCCGGCTCGCATCCGTTCCAGCTCACGACGACGGTGGTGATGAACCAGACACGGCCGGAACCGCAGCCGATCGCCTTGCCGAAGGATCTGCGCTTCAACCTGCCGCCGGGACTGGTCGGCGATCCGAACGCGGCGGCGCAGTGCACCATGACTAACTTCAGCGCGCTGGTTGACGAAACCAATCTGTGCCCGCCGAGCTCCGTGGTGGGGGTGGCGGCGGTGACCGCCAACGAACCCTCGATCGCAAAAGTATTCACCAAAACCGTGCCGGTGTTCAACCTCGTACCGGCGCAGGGCGAGCCGGCGCGGTTCGGCTTTGAGGTGATCGGCAAGGTCCCGATCGTGATCGACACCTCCGTGCGTTCCGGTCGTGACTATGGCGTGGTGGCGAGCGTCGACAACGCGACGCAGGTCGCCGGTCTGTTGAGCAGCCAGGTGACGTTGTGGGGTGTGCCGGGCGATCCCCACCATAACGCGTCGCGGGGGTGGGAATGCGTCGAAGGCGGTCGCTACGACAACCAGGTCCACAAGAGTTGTCCCACCTCCAGTGAAGTGCCGCAGCAGGCGTTTCTGACACTGCCGACGTCGTGTCCTTCGAATCCGGCGGGGGAACCGTTGACGTCATCGGTGGAAGCGGATTCGTGGGCAACGCCGGGGAGTTTCCTGTCGGCTGAATACGCGTGGTTGAACGGAACAGGCCAGCCGATCGGCCTCGATGGCTGCAATCAGCTTCCCTTCGCCCCGTCGATCGAGGTTTCGCCGGAAGTGCATACCGCGAGCACACCTACGGGGTTGAGTGTGAGCGTGGAAGTGCCGCAGAAGACGACGTTGGAAGCGAATGGGCTGGCTGAGGCGGATGTGCGTGATACGACGGTGACGTTGCCGGCGGGTGTGGAGTTGAGCCCGGCCGCGGCTAATGGGCTGGAAGGGTGTTCTGAGGAGCAGATCGGCTACGTGGGACTCAATGCGCAGACGCAGACGCAGGAATTCACGCCAGCGAGACCGTCATGTCCGGATGCCTCGAAGGTCGGGATCGTCCACATCAAGACGCCGCTGCTATCGCATGAACTTGAAGGTACGGTCTATCTGGCCGCTCAGGACGCCAACCCCTTCGACTCGCTGATCGCCCTCTATATCGTCGCCGAAGACCCGGTCTCGGGAGTGCTCGTGAAGCTCGCGGGAGAAGGGAAACTGGACGAAGGCACCCTGCGCGTGGCCACGACCTTCACGAACGCCCCACAGGTCCCGTTCGAAGACTTGAAAATCGATCTGTTCGGTGGTCCGAGGGGCTCCGTCAGCACACCGGCGCTCTGCGGGAACTATGGGACCGAAGCGGCCTTTACGCCATGGTCGGGCACCGGCCCGGTGAGCCTGTCCTCGCCGCCGGGGGAATTCGAAATCAGCTCCGGTGCGAGTGGTGCGGGCTGCGCGAGCAACCCGCAACCGTTCTCACCCGGGTTTGACGCGCAGAGCACGACCGTCAAAGCCGGTGCGTTCTCGACCTTCGCGCTTGAAATCACGCGTCCGGATTCAGATCAGGCGGTCTCAGGCCTCGCGATGCACCTGCCCCCAGGCGCGGCGGGGATGCTCTCCTCGGTCAAGCAGTGTCCCGAACCGCAGGCCTCGCAGGGAAGCTGCGGGCCAGAAAGCGAAGTTGGGCACGCGATCGAGAGCGCGGGCCTCGGTCCCGAACCGTATATCGAGACCGGGGGCAGGGTCTACGTCACCGGCCCCTACGGTGGCGCGCCGTTCGGCCTCTCGATCGTGACGCCCGCGGTGGCGGGACCGTTCAACCTCGGCACCGTGGT
>Ga0182024_10011144_pt1 | contig 18126 bp, 12 predicted proteins | sample P32metaG_FD_120480 | JGI IMG/M metagenome (GOLD analysis project Ga0182024, IMG submission 120480) | Permafrost microbial communities from Stordalen Mire, Sweden - P3-2 metaG (Illumina Assembly) | ecosystem: Environmental > Terrestrial > Soil > Wetlands > Permafrost | place: Sweden: Stordalen... | reverse complement strand
CCCTTCCTTTTTCAGCGGAAGACAAACTCGAAATTTTCCATGAATTAAACCGCGCTGAACTCTTTGAAACTTTCCTCAATACGAAATACGTCGGACAAAAACGGTTTTCTTTGGAGGGGGGAGAGACCCTCATTCCGATGCTGGCTTTTGCCCTGGAGGCGGGAGTCGAGGAAGGCATCCATGAAATTGTTCTTGGAATGGCCCACCGCGGACGTTTGAATGTTTTAGCCAACATCCTCAACAAATCCTACGCAACAATCTTTAATGAATTTGAAGCTCACTATACTCCCGATCTCGCAGAGGGGACAGGTGACGTCAAATACCACAAAGGCTTCATCGGTTCGCTCACAACCAAAAAAGGGGAGAAAATCGAGATTACCCTTTCAGCTAATCCCAGCCATCTGGAGGCTGTCGATCCTGTTGTCGAGGGACAAGCTAGGGCCAAACAAGAAATTAAAGGCCCTAAGACGGTGCTTCCGATTTTAGTGCATGGAGACGCTTCCGTCGCAGGGCAGGGCATTGTCTATGAGACGTTACAACTGAGTAAACTCCGTGGATATGAGACAGGCGGGACGCTCCATGTCGTCATCAATAATCAGATCGGTTTTACAACCTTGCCCAAAGATGGACGGTCGACCCAGTATTGCACCGATATCGCATTTACCTTCGGAGCGCCTGTGTTCCATGTGAATGCCGAAAAACCAGAGGCTTGCGTCTATGCGATGCTTTTAGCTTTAAAGATCCGGCAGAAATTCCATTGCGATGTTTTCCTGGACCTCAACTGCTACCGGAAGTATGGCCATAACGAAGGCGATGAGCCGGCCTTCACACAGCCGCAGGAATACAAGCTCATCCGCGAGAAAAAATCGATCCGTGAAATGTATAAAGAAAGTTTAGTCCAAGAAGGCATCCTCACGATGGAGGCAGGCAATAAACTCGAGAATGAGTTTCACAATTTCCTTCAAGAAGCCATGGACAAAATCGCTTCAAAAGCTGCTTCTCCTGAAATTGCTGCCAAAGAAAGTCTGTTTGTTCCTGTGGCCACCGCTGTCCCTGCCGCAGCGTTGATCGGCCTTGCTGAAGACTTTTGCCATGTCCCTGAGGGATTCAACATCCATCCCAAGATCAAAAAATTGGCCGACGAGCGGGTGGCGATGGTTAAAGGAAATCCTGAAGAGCTCACGATCGATTGGGGGATGGCCGAACACCTCGCCTATGCGACATTGCTCGTCGATGGAGTCCATGTGAGGGTCTCTGGTCAAGACTCTCGACGAGGGACATTTTCTCAGCGGCATGCGATGTGGGTCGATCAAGTGGAAGAAAACATCAAGTATTTTCCTCTTTCCCATTTGAAAAATAAAAAAGCCCCTTTCGATATTTTCAATTCTCCGCTCTCAGAATTTGCCGTGCTCGGATTTGAGTTCGGCTACAGCCTTTTTTATCCCCATTCGTTAGTAGTCTGGGAAGCGCAATACGGAGATTTTGGCAATGGCGCCCAAGTGATTATCGACCAGTTTATCGCCGCCTCGGAGCAAAAATGGGGCCACCGCTCCGGCATCACGCTCTTTCTTCCCCATGGCTACGAGGGGCAAGGGCCTGAGCACTCATCAGGCCGCATGGAAAGATACCTCCAGCTGTCTGCCGATGAAAATTGGCAGATCGTCGATTGCACGACGCCCGCTCAGCTCTTTCATGTGCTGCGCAGACAAGCTCTTCGCAAACAGCCCAGGCCTTTAGTGGTCTTCACGCTGAAGGCGCTTCTCAGACATCCGCTTGTTTTGAGTCCTCTGAAAAGTTTTACTGAAGGATCTTTTGAAGAATTTCTCGACGATCCGAAAAACATCGCTCAGCCCAAACGGATTTTATTTTGCAGCGGAAAAGTTTATTACGACCTGATTACCGAGAGAAAAAGAGACGACATCGCCATCATCAGGGTCGAACAGCTCTATCCCTTTCATCGTGAAAAATTCCAAAAGCTGGTAGAGAAGTATAAAAGCACTCAAGATTTATGCTGGGTCCAAGAAGAGCACAGCAATATGGGAGCATGGAACTACATCCGGCCGATCTTACAAGAAATCACCGGAAAACAGATCCGTTACATTGGCCGAGGCCCCAGCGCATCGACAGCCGCAGGATCCTATGCGCTCCATAAAAAACAGTACGATCAAATGATGCAGGAGGCATTCGAGTGAAAGTTGAGATTAAAGTTCCCTCCATGGGAGAGTCTATCTCTGAAGCAACGATCAGCCGCATCATCAAGACGAGCGGCTCTGTTGTCCGACGGGATGAAGAGATCATCGAGCTCGAGACCGACAAAGTCAACCAAGTGCTCTATGCCCCGCAAGCAGGCCAGCTTTCTTTTTCCGTCAAAATCGGAGACACCGTCAAAATCGGACAGCTCATCGGCACTATCGACACCGATGTCCCAGCTCCTACAGGTCCTGTAGCACCTCTGGCAGCAGCAGCTCCTGCCCCAGCTTTGGCAGCGCCGCCCAAACCCGCCCTAACTGCAACAACTGGACCCTCAGCGCGGAAAATGGCCCCTGATGTGATTGCTGAGATCAAAGCCCCGAAAGCTGCTGCTCCTGCTATGCAAATGCAGCCAGCCCCTTCTGGAAACAGAAAGCGGATGAGCTCTCTTCGCCGCACGATTGCTCAAAAGCTTGTCGAAGTGAAAAACACCACCGCGATGCTGACGACTTTCAATGAGGTCGACATGACCCGTGTCATGGAAATCCGTGCAAAAGAACAGGCAGATTTCCAAGCCCGCTACGGTGTGAAATTAGGTTTCATGTCGTTCTTTATTAAAGCGGCCGCAGCAGCCCTGAAAGCCTTTCCCGATGTCCATTCCTATATCGAAGGCGACGACATGGTTGCTTTTCCCAATTACGACATCGGTGTTGCCGTCTCGACCGAAAAAGGGCTCATGGTTCCCGTCGTGAGAAAGTGCGATACCGCCTCTTTTGGAGAGATAGAAAAACAGATCTTCGAGTATGCAAAAAAAGCCCGCGAAGGGACCATTGTCATCGACGACCTGCGCGGCGGATGCTTCACTATCACCAATGGCGGCACCTTCGGATCGCTCCTTTCGACTCCCATCCTCAATCCTCCCCAAAGCGCCATCTTAGGCATGCATGCAATCCTCAAGCGTCCCATAGCCCTCAATGACCAAGTCGTCATCCGTCCCATGATGTACCTCGCGCTTTCTTACGACCACCGGATCATCGACGGCAAAGAGGCTGTCCAATTTCTCGTGCATATGAAAGAGAATCTCGAAGACCCCAACAAGCTGTTACTAGACCTATGAATACATTTGATGTTGTCGTCATAGGATCGGGACCCGGAGGCTACGTCGCTGCCATCCGGGCTGCTCAGCTGGGACTGACGGTCGCTTGCATCGATAAAGTAAAAGAGCTCGGCGGCACCTGCCTGAACATCGGGTGCATTCCTTCGAAAACTCTTCTTCATGCTTCTGAGCTCTATTGGAAAATGGTCCATGAGGCTGAAGCCTACGGATTAAAAAGCGGAGAGTGTTCCTATTCCTTCAAAGAGATGATGAAGCGGAAACAAAAAGTCGTCACTTCTTTCAATGAGGGCATTGCCGCCCTCTTCAAAAAGAACAAGATCACGTTTTTCCCCGGCAGCGCCAAGCTCATATCTCCGACTGTTGTCCAGGTCGCCGGAGAGCAGATTGGAGCAAAAAATATCATCCTCGCCACAGGCTCTGAGCCCAGCTCGCTTCCTTTTTTGCCTTTCGATGAAAAAAAGATCGTCTCTTCGACGGGGGCTCTTTCTTTAACCAAGGTCCCGGAAAGGCTCCTCGTCATCGGCGCCGGCGTCATTGGCGTCGAGCTCGGCTCTGTCTATAGCCGTTTAGGAAGCAAAGTTGAATTTGTCGAATTTTTAGACCGCATCTGCCCCACTCTGGACGAAGCGGTCTCCAAAGAACTGCAGAAGATATTGACCAAACAAGGAATGGCATTCCGGCTCTCTTCTAAAGTCACCGGAGCCGATATCACCTCTAATGAAGTCATCCTCCGTGTCGGCACAGAACAGCTTCGGGGAGACGTCGTCCTGATTGCCGTCGGCCGCAAACCCTATACCCAAAACCTCGGTCTCGAGGCGGTTGGCATCGTCCCGACAGCCAAAGGAACCATTCCGATCGATAACAGATTCCGAACTTCTATTCCCACTATCTATGCGATCGGAGACATTATTGACGGCCCCATGCTGGCCCATAAAGCCTCGGAAGAGGGAGTCGCTGTTGCTGAGATCATCGCTGGCCAAAATCCCGTCGTCAACTATCTGGCCATCCCCAACGTCATCTATACCTATCCAGAAGTTGCAGCGGTCGGACTCACTGAAGCCGAGGCTGCCTCTTTGGGCATCACCGTCAAAACAGGGATGTTTCCCTTCAAGATCAATTCCAGAGCCAAATGTACAGGGGAGGAAGAGGGATTCGTCAAGATCGTGTCCGACAGCGCTTCTGATGTGATCCTGGGAATCCATATCATCGGGGCACATGCCTCCGAGCTCATTGCTGAAGGAGCGCTAGCCATCCAAAACGGCCTCACAACGCTCCAGCTGGCCCATACGCCGCATGCCCATCCGACACTCTCCGAAGCCCTCAAAGAGGCCGCCTTGGGAGTGCATCACAGGGCAATTCATCGTTAAAAATCGTAATTGATGCCATATACGCGCATGATGTCTTTCAGCGCTAAGAGGAAAAGGTCAAAATCTTCTTCAGCTAAAGTTTCTGATAAAAAATCAGCAGAAAATTGGGGGTCTTGGAGATAGTCATCCAGGACGGAGGTAAAATTAGGATGTGTATATGTCATGAATTAGCTACCACTCATATGCTAACTATAATAAACATGTGTCCATTATAGTTAACACTCAATTGGGCTATGCATCAAAGATCACTCTCGAAATCCCCGATTTAATAGTTCTGGGATTTGCCACAGCCGCAGGAGCCCTTGGCATTGGGGTTGCTGATCTTAAAGCCGGAGCCGTTAAGTCCCTCGACAAAGTCAATGACACACCCTTTCAGACGAGAGACAGCATCTTGGTTCACGTGGATGTCTACTCCCTCGGAATGGAAAACCTCATCATCTTCTGAAGCTTTTTCTGAATAATCTAAGACATATTCAAAACCGCTGCATCCGCCAGCGCGATCGGCAAAGCGCAGTCCCCAGCCTTCTTTTCCTTCTTCAGCTAAGATCTCTTTAAATTTCTCTCCGGCTTTTTTTGTGAAAGCAATGGTGGAAGTATCGATTTCTTCAGCTAAGATCCCATTGAGCTTTTTGAGGAGTTTTTCAAGATCTTCGTCTTTAAACCCATGCCCGAGCATTCCCGCTTCGAGGGTTTCCCAGACGGAGGCGCCGCAGCCTACGCAGTTGAGTCCTGCATTCTGCATCTCTTGAGCGAGCCTTTGCCCCCTTTGCGGGAACTTGGTAAAGATCTCGTCGATGGTCATATCTTTCGTAACTTGGTCTTGCATGGTTTCCTCTAGAATTTAATTTTTATACACCCTCCGCGGAGCTTGCACTGACAGGCCAGCCGTTCCATGCCTTCGTCTCCGAGGAAGTCTTTTTCTTCTTGGGTAAAGGGAGATAGATTGTCCATTCCTTCGACAACTTCGATGACGCAGGTGCCGCAGACCCCCTCCGTACAAGCGAAAGGAACACCCGCCTCTTCACACTCCGAAGCGATTGGTTCCCCATCGGGAATTTCCTTCTCTTCCCCGCTATGTTCAAAAATCAACTTACCCATAAATATACTACGATTACACCCGAAAACTCTCTAAAAAGCAAGAGGACAGGCCATTTAAGGCCTGCCCTCTTGAATAGATGGTTATAAGCTTTTAAGCTTAAAGAACTTCTGACTCGTCTTCGTTGATGTCAACAGGGCTTTCGCTGAGAAGCTCTTCGACAGTTCTTTTAAGGGTTTTAATTCCTTCGGGAAATCCGCATTTAAGAAGCAATTGGTCGATATAGCTCAGTTCCGATTCTAATAAATCGACCCGGCTTTCTAGACCTGCAACCTTACTGTTCAATTCTGTTGTATTATTCATAATTAACCTCTTATTACACTTCTATATTAGTAAATTTAACTTTAAATTTCAATTAATTATTTATTAAGACTTAATATACAACCAATTCATCTTCAGCTGGTTATAAGTTATTGATTATGAGTCGATTTCATTTTAAAATAATTAATATTATACAAAACAAATATATAATTATGTATAATAGTAAAATATTAAATAGATAATTGAATAAAAGGTAATAATATGACAAATCCAACTAATGCTTCAGTGTCGTCAATAAATGACCCGCTCCGACCTCTTGTGGTTCCTGCAAGGCTCCCAGTCGTCGTTGACCGACCCTTAGCAGCAGGCCTCGTCGCAGACAGAACTAGCGCAAAAGCAATGGACATTTTCGATAAGAGGTTTGAAAAAGCAACTCAAACTTACGGCTTGAAAGGCGCCTTCTATTTCAGATTCATCGTTCCTATTGCCAGTTTTTTCTCTACTGAGTTTGCCAATGCCCATGCGGAAGATCGTGAGCTCTATAAAATGCAACGAAAACTCACATCTGCCGTTGAAAAGGTCCAAAAAGCTTATAAAGTGTTTCGCGCTTCTGAAAGAGCTGTAAACAGAGAGATGGATAAAGTAGCCTATAGGCAAGCTCGACTCACAGAGTATATTGATGCCACCGAATTTGTTGTCAGCTATAAAGATTTGATTGCCTTGGCAACTCTTCAGGCTGATCAATTGACCGCTAAAACCTTTGGCCGTAAAAATCCAGGAGCTATGGACAATACCCGAGCTGCATTATTTCAAGATATCCATGAAGCTTTTGATGAAGAATTCGGTACAGGCAAGATCTTATCTTCCGTCAATTCACTTAGAGCCCGGCTCTTCGTTCAAGACCCAATGGAAAATCCTGAAACTCTTCGACATTACTATGAAAGTTTTGTTGAGCAATTCGTAGAAAACCATGTATTGGCTGTCACCCAATCGGGAGATGACGCTAACAGTGAGAAAGTGAACGAGGCTTTATACGACGGTTTAGCAAATGTGCCGGGAATAGAGAACGTGCTACCCGAATATAACCAAAAGCTCAACCTAGATTCTAGCCATAGCACATTTGTCAGGGAAATGCATGAATTCTTCCTACGTGAGATTAAAAGGCTCGTCAATGGCAATCAACCTGTCGCTGAACAGCAGTTAGCGAAAATAAAATATAAAGGCATTTCTCTTCTACGTGTAGTTGATCCTGCTTTTGTTGAAAAATTAGAACAGGCCCGCCGGGACTTGATTAAGTTGCGGGAACTAGAAGCAGTCGCACAAAAATTAGGAACTCAAACGGCATCTAAGCTCACATTACGCGCACCTCACGCAGCATTATTGAGCAAAAAGCAAACTTATTCCGCAAGCGACTTTCTTGAATTTTTCCAGAATGGGGCTCTTGGCAAAAGCGCTGATGAAATCAATCGTGCAATAAACGCCGGCCAAGATGATATTTTTGTATTTGTTAGACAAGCAAAGCAGTTAGATGCTGAAGTTCAAACATTGCAAACAAAAAATGATGCAGAGATTAGCGCTGAAAAACAAGCAATAGAGCGACAACGGCAAGCACTAGCCGATCTACAAACGAGATTTGCTGCAGAGAATGCTTGCTTTAATGAATTAGATGGAGCACTAAAGACTAGACGACAAAATCTCGAAGAGTATAACAAGGCTAATGCTGAGAATGATACTCGGACTAAAGAACAAGCAAAAAAATCCCCTCCTCTTCCGCCTAACTTACAACAAGCCTCTGAAATAGATCGGAAAGGGATTGAAAGAATGCGTCAAGAAACAATAGCAGCTTTAAATTATGTGATCGCAGAAAAAGAAGCTTTATTTAGACGGGCAAGTGAAGTTGTAGTGGCAACATGCGAGGAATGCATGGAGATGGAGCGGGAGATCCAAACTCATGAGGCTGATGTTGCGGCGATGGGACAAAATGGCTCTCCAAAGTTTGGTGCAGCTCTCCGACAAAAACAAGCTGACTTTGAAGCTTTGAAGTGTGAGCTAACAGGTGACGAACTTCTCATTTTTGGAGATCAGTTGAATAGATTATTTAAAAATGAATCAACTTCTTTAATGGACATCCAGCTCAACGATGATGAACCTGCTGTTTCAAGGCAAGTGGCAGCGCTAGTCGAAGTTCAAACTAGAATTGGCAGTGATATGTCGGCCGCTCGCAAGGCCGATAATTCATGCACAAAAATTGATGCCGAGCTTGCTCAATTAGCAGAAGCAACCCAAGAACAATCAACTGCAATTGCTAGGTTAAAGGCAAGCATTACTACAAGCGGCGCCTTTGCCTATGAAAATGCGCAGCTCAATGTAACTCCAACAATTTTTGATGCAACCAGCATCGACGAAATGAACAATGCTTTGGAAGACTATATCGACTCAGCGAAAAAAATTAACAAACATGTAGTTAATCGTGTTGTGCAGATTGGAATTAGAATTCATCAAGAGATTGATCGCAAAGAAGTCGAGAATCAACCGCTTACTGCAAGAGAAAGACAAGTTCGAACAGAATCAAGTTTACGCGGCCAAGCACATCGAGATAACGATTTAAATGGCCTGTCCGCTGTTGCAGTCACACTGCCTCCTAATCCTATTATTGCTCCAGAGCCAGTCTCAGCAGCTCCTGCTAGTGCTGCTCCAGGAAGTGATCGGAAATTAATGGCCCCGATAGTTCCAGCAGATGTAGCTCCGCTGCCTGTGATACCTGTTGCTCCAGCAAATGGTCAGAGAATAATGACTCTGACAACTGTTCCAGCAGCGGCTTTACCCTTAGCTCCACCTGTTCTAGCGGTTGTAGTTTCTAGCCCTCCTCCTGTTGCAACACTTCCCGTAGTTATTTTAGACGATAGGAATGAACCTACTCAAAGAGCTCTTGCACAGAGACGCGTGCATTTCCAGGAAGAATCAGGCTTTTTACAAAGACTGTTTAGAAGAAAAGCTAAAGCTACTCCATCGTCTACACCCGTAACTTTACGGTCTGCTCTGGTTTCAGCTCCAGCTGTGTCTGATGTTTCCGCACAAGCAGCTCTTCCGAACCCCGTAGCTTTGTTGGTTTCAGCTCCTGCTGGCTCTCGTACTGCTCTAATGCTTCCGGTTACTGTTGTTTCAAACGCCGCCAGCAACGGCCTTGCTCAAGGAGCCCACATACATTTCAAGTCGTCTGGATTTATGCATGGCTTGTCCCAATGGCTGAAAGAACTTTTGGGAATACCAATAGTCCATAACTTATCCCAAATGTAAACGGACTTCCTCATTCTTTAGACAAAGGCTGCAGGTTTTCCTGCAGCCATTCTATTTTAGGGTTAAACGTAAGATTCTTCGCTGTGGCTGAGAAGATGGGAAAGCTTAGCGAGGACGTCCCGGAGGACTTCCAGGGGTCTTTGATCGGCCTTAAAGCGGCTGATTAGGCTGGAGGGGTAGTGTTCTAAGAGCTTTTGGGTGTCTTCTGCATAGACCCGCATGCGGGTCTCAAGGACCGTATCATCAAGGTCGTCAGCCCGGCGCTCTATGAGGGCCCGCCTTTTCATACGCTTGATCAGTTCATCGATATTATGGGTTCCCAAAACGATGATATGCATGATCTGGATATATCTCTCTAGAAGCTCGGCTTGGTTGATAGTGCGGGGGATGCCGTCTAGAAGGAGAAGCTGTTGATGGGGGAAGTATCTGTTAGTAGCAATAAGCCCTTCTACAAAGTGGTGCCAGATGCCCACGGTGACATCATCAGGGAGGAGGTGGCCTTTGCCTGCATAGGAATGATAGAGCTTGCCTGCGGGGGACTCTGGGGATAGGCCTCTGAAGATGTCTCCCGAAGAGAGGTGGAAATGATTTCCAGCGCTGCTTAGGAGCTTCCCTAGGGTGCCTTTACCAGCCCCTGGTGGGCCCAATAGCAAGATGGATCTGTAGGGGCGGCTCTTGCCGGAGATAAGTGATTGAATATCAAGCTCTTTTTTCATAGTTTGGAAAAGCCTCATCATAACCTATTGAGGATTAATCTGGCAATATGAAGAGAGTAAGGCTTGATATATAGTAAATATTTTGTTAAAATAATATAAAGAAAAAAGGTTATTATGACAGTAATTCAGAGTCCATTGGCAATCGGGTTCAAGTTTCGGGGCGTCGACTATATTGCCCGGATCATGCCTACAATCAATGATGAACTAGTTCCTGTGAACAGCGAGATGGCGACGGATGAGAGGGTGGCTAGGCTTAGAGAGCAGATTGAAACGATGGCAAATCAGGTTCAAGGGCACACTCTAGCGCACGGGGATATAGTAGCTATCACAGCCGAAGGTGTGCAATTCGCAAATAATCTACCTGCTCTTGCCGGAGCTAAACACGCTGCGGGTGTATGGGGGAACTTTGTTGCGACTTTGTTTGAGCCGGAGTTCCACACTAAGAGAGATACAACACTTCAGGCAAGGCCGAATGGCAATGCTCAAATCAGCTTAATGCCCAATCCCTATCTAAGTCTTCAACCAGAACAAAAAAGAGCTGTTTTTCTAAGATTATACGAGAAGGTCTATCGAGAGTGTAGGGGAGAAAAAATGGACTATACCCCCGAAGAAGAACACTGTCGTATTTTTTATCCACAATTTTTAAGTCTTAAAAGCAAACCTGTTCTCAGATGGGAAAGAATGTTGCTTCTTGCAGAATCAATGAATCCTGATAGTTCCCTATTTTTAGAAGATGACGAAGAGAGGGAGCTAGCTAGAAGAATTGCTACTCCTTTCGTTCCAGATCCCGTAGTCGAAGATTCGGACTCGTCTGAGTCGTTAGCCTCGTCAGACGCATCAGTCTAAGAAATCTAAGAAATTCTTAATTAAAAAACATATAAGCCATTGGTAGTTAGGTTATTATATTTTAATAATTAATTGATTATAAAGATTATTTTATGATATAATTAATATTCAAAAAGGGTATTTATGGGCACTAACATAATCTTCGAAACCTATCAAAGAACCTACCTTCCAAAGGAGGATCTTAGTACCCATTTGTCTGAAACTGATGCTGAGGTTAACAAAATAGCCTGGCCGGTCATTGCCAAAACAAAGCCTACAAAAGATACGTGCATGCCCGCTGCGAACTATTTACATACGGTGGCAGACGTCTCTCTGTTTTTGAGGAATTTTCCCGATGCGATCAGCATGCTTTTCAGTAAAGCGCTCAGTGTCGGAGGAGCTTCATTGGTCGGTTTTACATCGATCCTCTACTCTGTTATTGCAATCGCGTGGGCACGAGATAGCTATAAACAGATGGTACTATTTAAAAAGATCGGAGATCTTCAGGGCGCTGCACAGGCCCGTCTTCAAATCGTGGAAAATCTTTTTCTTTCTTTGGGCTCGCAGGCATTGACGGTGGTGCGAGGGTTTGCAGCCGTTAAAGAAGTGTCTACAGTTTTACAAAACCCCATTACCTTTGCACACGCTGCAGTCGCTGTTCAGACAGCAGCGGCTTGGACCTCGGCGGCTTTTTTTACACTTTATTATGCACTATTTAGCTGGAGGCAATTGCAGCTCTTGCGTGGGCTTTCCAAGGGAGATGCGCTGCGCGATAGAATTTTAAAAAGTCCCGATCATCTGGAAGCCTTAAGGAAAGAAGTCAATTATCGCATGCTCACTCAAGGCAAATCCCGGGAAGAAGTAAATCTGAATAAGATCGACGAACTTCCTAATTATGAAGAGCTCGCTTTGGAAGAGGGCGTTAAATGGCTGGAAAAACTCGAAAAAGACATCGATGATCAGCCATGGAAGCCGACCCTGGAGAGCCGCAAGGAACATGTACGCCAGCTCTTTTTAACGAATCCTCGTTTGATGATGGCTGAAATGGGATACAGGGGTTATTTTGATCATTTTGAGCCTGAACAAATCATCCTTGCGTTTGGTCACTTTATTGCAGCGAAAAGGCTGTGCACTAGAATCGAAAATGATCTCTCAAGATTATTGGGGCCGGAAGCGATTGAAGCGGCGAATAAAAATGATCCCGTTGCTTTTGACAAAGCTCTTAAATCAGTGGATTGGTCTGCATGGGGAACTCGTACAAAAGCGGTCCTTAAAATTGTGCTCGCTGTCGCAGGTGCGTCTGCGATCATTGCCGGAACTGTTTTTTCCGGTGGACTCGCGCTGGCAATCCCGCTCTTGGTTTTAGGTGTTATCGGTATTCTCTGGATCGTCCTCATTGACGGATCGCTGTTTAAAGCCCAATGGGAATCGGGAGAGGTCTCCAAAAGGGACAAGGTCTTGATCTATCTCAGTGTGGCATTAAGTGTTCTTGCACTTGCAGGCATTGCAGCGATGACGGTCGCAACAGGCGGCGCAACACTTTATGTGGCGGGACTTGTTTTCGCCGCAGCTTGGTTGGTAATCAATGGCCGCGCGCTAGTCGGGATGGTCAACAGTCAGAAGCATCCATGGGATTATCAAAAAGTGCCGACGATAGAAGCTTTTAGAAAGCTGGTCAGAACAAATCCCTCTGAAGAAAAGATCCAAGAGATTTTGCTTAAGATGTCGGAATTCGATCAAGAAGGATTGATGGAAAAACGGCAGCACAATAGCTGGAAAAAAGCTGCGCGCGTTTGGGAAGAACATATCCACGAAATCAAAGACAGAAACCTCCAAATGCTCAAGGATGGCCTCGAAGAGGCTTCCCTAGAAGTCGAAAAAATAAATCCAAATCTCGTTGTTGCCATTTGAATATCTCCCCATTAACATGAAGACGTGGAAAGAGAGATTGCCGACTTCTTAGTTTATCTGGGTTCTGAAAAAGGACTGAGTCCTCACACTCTTGCAGCTTATGGCAGGGACCTTTCTGCATTTGCCAAGTATTCTGGCAAGAAAGTTGAAGAGGTAGTCGGAGATCAGATCATCGCCTACTTCCAAACACTCAAAAATAAAGGGATCGCCTCCAGTAGCCTTTGCAGGGCCCTTGTCGCCATTAAGGTCTTTTTCCGATTTTTAAAGCGGGAAAAGATCATCTCTCAAAATCCGACGGCTTTTTTAGAAAGTCCCAAGATGTGGCAGCTGATTCCCGAGGTGCTCACGATAGAAGAGGTCGGCCGTTTTTTGCAGGCCCCCGATATTGAAACACCGATCGGAGCGCGCGACAAGGCGATCTTTCTTGTGATGTATGCCTCAGGACTTAGGGCCTCGGAGCTCTGCGGCCTCAATACCGGCGATGTCTCTGATGATCAGGTCAGAGTGCGGGGGAAGGGGAACAAAGAAAGGGTCATTCCGATTGCGGCCACGGCAGTGGCTGCCGTCGACCATTATTTGACCCATTTCCGGATGGAAGGGGACGGGCCGCTGTTTCTCAGCAGCCAGGGACGCAGGATGGACCGTGTGGCCCTTTGGGAGAGGGTCAAGTTCTATGCCAAGAAAGCGGGCATATCCAAATCAATATCGCCTCATACCTTGAGGCATTCCTTTGCCACACATTTGCTGGAAAATGGGGCCGATCTCAGGGTCATCCAGGAAATGCTGGGGCATGCCAATATCGCCACGACCGATCGATATACCCATATCAGCCGGAAGCACCTTCATGAGGCTTTTGAGAAGTTCCATCCTAAGCCTTAATCCTTTATTGTCAATAAGTTAAGTGTCTAATTAAAATAATTAGTACTATTTAAATTAAATTTATAATTAGTTATAATTGTTTTATTGAACTAATAACATTTTAATAAGGTAATAATATGGCTACGGTTAATCAAGTTTTAAGAATTGAACCAAGAGAATCTGAACCGCTTCTTCAAATGAGTGAAATGGATGAGGTTGGAAATGTTGCACCGCCTGCGATCACTGCGGCCAATCAACATTTGATGATCAAGGGAATAACCGGCAGATATGGCATTATCGATTCTCTGGTGTTTGCGTTTTATTCTATTACAAGCCGTTTTACAGTTCTAAATCATGACACAGCAAAACAACTCGACTTTTATCGATATTTCAACGCCTTGAAGAGAGCCCTCACAACCTCAGACCGGCCAAAAATCAAAGAGAGCTATGATAATTTAGTCAGGACCGTCCGCTCCTATACCACCTCGAATTTCGATGAACAAAATAGGTTAGATGCTGCGCTTTTGACGATACTCAATGAAGAACTTTCCGAAAAAACGACCAACGGTTTCTTACATGAGATCCGGTTACTGGAAGGTTTGAAGATTGCAGCTCACCTGTCGGTGTTTATCCAGGCGCCCAATGTAGACATCCAAGGAGCTGTTTTTGCAAATTACGGGACTCCAGAGCAAGTCAGGGATGACTTTTGCCATGTTGCTGCACATGCAGCACAAGATGAAGCTGAAGTGGGGCAATTTATTGCGAGCAGAGAAACTAAGATCCGACGGTTCAATAGTGAGAATTTTGCTGATGCCGGAGAAACAAACAGAATACTAAGCCGGTTATGCGAATATCTCGGCAATCATATGATCAGCAACGAGCCTATCACTGCGACGGTATTGGAAGGGATTGAAGAAGGCGGAATATATCTCGTGCGGGGATTAAGAAACCTGGGCGAGTTGGCTGCGAGATTAGAGCAGGTCCGTTTGCAGTATGCCGGTCCGCGTCAGGAAAGATCTAGAAAAATTGGCCTCTATCAGGAAGTTTTAAGGCTAGGCCGTGAGCTCGAAGTGATCGAAGGAGATATATTTGAAAAACGAGACGAGCTTTCGAAGGAGCGCATGTATACATCGAGCGATGTGGCTGCATTTGTAGGCGAAGGAATAGATATGAATGTTGTGTTAGCAGACCTAGCGAGAGATAAGGAACAGTTCGTGGAATTACTCAAAGAGCTTAAAGCTGTACGGAAATCCCTTAATCAAGCGATAGAAACAGAGCATTTACCAAAAACGCTTCCAAAATTACAACAAGTGCTGCAGAAAAAAGAAAAAGACTTCGAAGATTTTAACGATACACACCGCCCGTTGCTAGCTGAATTACAACAACTCCGAACGCTTTATGATAATCGAGAAGATGAAAAACAAAGAATGTCTGCATTATCAAATGAACTATCTTTTTTTAAACGGTTATTCTTACGCATGTTCCTATGGGCCCAGGACGTCGAAGTCAGAAAATTTCGTGATGATTTGCAGTTAAAATATCCAAAGATCGTTATTAATGATGTTTTTGATGATTTTTACATAATGCCTGGGAAAATTGCTCATTTGAGAGCTCAAGTGGAGATGGCCAGATCTTTTGATACTGAAGCGGGCCGGGCTTTGATTGCAAAGATCCCGGAATTAGAAGTTTCGGTCATTGTAATACGAAATCAGCTCCGCGAGCTTGCATTCAGGATCGCAACAGGACTCTTGTTAAGACATATACCGCGTCCTAAAGGTTTTGAAGTTTCTGACGCTGTGTTACTGGCCTTGCGTCCTTCAGAGGATATTTCACAAGATAATCCACTTGCTGGAGCCCGTGTTGCCGCTCAAGCTAAAGACGGTGAATATAAAAGAGCTCAGCAGGATTTTAATATAAAGCGTCGAGAATATGAAACTGCATATGCAGCATATCTCGATATGTATAGAAATAGTCCTGAATTGCCTAAGGTTGAAGAGCGGGTACGGCCCCTGAATGTCAATGAAAGCGGGCTTGTCGCCGATCCTTCGATCCAGGAATTTTCTGCAGAAATCGTTCAAAATGTATCTCGGCAAACGGCTCAAATGCTGAAGGCTCAAGCAAAAGAAAAATACTTGCAATCGCTCGACATCGCGCGCCGTATTTGCAAGATTAAAGGTGATGAGGAAGCAAAAGTCTTTCAAGAGACTGTCAGAAGTATGAACCCCAGGCTGAGACAAGCATTTTCTTATGAGATAGGGAGTGCAAGGCCTAATCGCCATCAAGATCAAATGGTATTCTGCGACTATTTGACAGCGCAATTAGCCACTAACTAACATTAGTTCAATCTAAGGCCGGTTCTTTAGCCGGTCTCTTTTTTTAGCTTTCTTTGATGAAATCTTTCTCGAAGATTTTCCAAGTATAAATACAGCACAGGCGTGAGATAAAGGGTCAGAATTTGAGAGACGATGAGTCCTCCGATGATGACAAGGCCGAGAGGTATGCGGCTTTGAGCGGTCATGCCTCCCATGCCGATGGCGATCGGGACTGCGCCCATGAGGGCGGAGAACGTCGTCATGAGGATGGGGCGGAAACGGGCATGGCAGGCATGCTGGATCGCTTCGAGGGGGGTCTTGCCTGCTTGAATGCCATCATTGGCAAAGTCAATGAGGATGATGCCATTTTTCATGACAATACCGAGAAGGAGAATAAGCCCGACGAAGGCATAGAGGGAAAGGGGATAGTTGAAGATAAAGAGGGTGAGGAGTCCGCCGAGGGCTGCAGGAGGAAGCGTCGACATCACGGTGATGGGGTGAAGGAAGTTCTCATAGAGGATGCCGAGGATGATGTAGATCACAAAAAAGGTGATGAGCAATAGGAGATTAAGGTTGGCAAAGGAGGCTTTGAAAACGTCGGCCGTTCCTTGGACTTCTCCGGTGACGGCGGCAGGGAGCGTTTTGCGGGCAAGGGCCTCGATTTTAGAGAGGGCGGGGCCGAGGGCATTGGTGCCGACATCGAAGAAGATGTTCACGGCGGGAAGGCCATCGAGGCGGTTGATGCTTAAAGGGCCGACTGTTTGGCTCATGCGCGTGGCGGCAGAGAGGGGAACGAGCTGGTTTGTCGAAGAGCGGATATAGAGTTGAGAGAGGAAGTTCGGATCGCTGTAGAACTTAGGCTCGACTTCCAAAATCGCATAGTATTGGTATTCGGGATCGTTGATCGGAGAAAGGTTGGTGGAGGCAAAGGCGTAAGAGAGGGCATTTTCGATGTCTGCTGCAGAGACGTTGAGGGCGGACGCTTTGTCGCGCAGAATTTCAATATTGAGCTGAGGCTGTTTAATCTCCAGGTCGGTGCTGACATCCAAAATTCCGGGCAGGGTCTTCATTTGCTGGACCAATTTTTCGGTCGATTCATAGAGCAGATCGGGATCTAAACTTTGAAGCGTGTATTGGTAAGGGGATTTAATATCAGTTGTCGAAACTTGAAGATCGATGAGGGGAAGCGGTTTGACATAGGTCTGCACTCCGGCCTTTTTTTGCAAAGTAGTCCGCAGCTCTTGGATGATGTCCTGGATGGGAGGACGGTCTTTATACGGCTTGAGGCGGATGAACAGCTGTCCTTTATTGTCGTCAGGAAGGGCTCCGAACGAAAGGATCGAATCGATGGCAGGATGGTCTTTGACCATACGGGTGAGCTCATCTTGATATTTCATCATCTGAAAAGGGGAGGTGCCTGTCGCAGCTTGGGTATGGACGACGATAAACCCGATATCATCGGGAGGAAGAAAATCGGTAGGGAGAAATTTAAAGAGGACGACTGTCATCACGACGGAAAAGGCGCCAGTCGTTAGCACGAGCTTGGGATGACGCAGGACGACGGCAAGGGTTTTTTCATAGAAAGTGACTAAGACGAGGTTGAATTTTTCAGAAAACCTTTCCATAAAGGTTTTCTTGGATCCTGAGTGATGGGGCCGCACAAGAATGGAGCAGAGCATCGGCGTGAGGGTGAGTGAAATAAATCCCGAGATCAAAACGGCAGAGACGATCACAACGGCAAATTCATGGAACAGCTTTCCAATGACTCCGTCCATGAAGAGCAGCGGGATGAAAGCTGAGGAAAGAGAGAGGGTCATCGACAGGATCGTAAACCCGATTTCTTTAGATCCTTGGAGGGCCGCCTCATGGGGAGGGACGCCGAGCTCGACATGGCGGACGATATTTTCCAAGACGACGATCGCATCGTCGACTAAGAATCCGATCGAAAGCGTGATGGCAAGAAGCGAGAGGATATCAACCGTATAGCCTAAAAGATACATCACTGCAAAAGTGCCGATGATGATGATCGGAAGCGCAATGGCCGGGATCAGTGTGTTCATCGGCTTTCCCAGATAAAAGAAGATCACAAAGACCACCAAGAGAAAGGCGACGCATAGGGTCAGTTCGACGTCGCGGACGGCTTCTTGGATGAAGAGGGCCTTGTCGTAGACTCGAT
>Ga0182024_10011143_pt1 | contig 18127 bp, 16 predicted proteins | sample P32metaG_FD_120480 | JGI IMG/M metagenome (GOLD analysis project Ga0182024, IMG submission 120480) | Permafrost microbial communities from Stordalen Mire, Sweden - P3-2 metaG (Illumina Assembly) | ecosystem: Environmental > Terrestrial > Soil > Wetlands > Permafrost | place: Sweden: Stordalen... | reverse complement strand
GGCGATCTTGGTCCGGACCTGATCCGAGAAATGGCACGCGGCGAGGTGGCCCGCGCCCTTCAACTCGAGCTGCGGTTCGACATCTGCGCAGATACCGGGAACCTGCGCGATCGGACAGCGTGTATGGAAACGGCACCCCGACGGTGGGTTGAGCGGTGACGGGATCTCGCCGGAGAGCTCAACCAGCCTGCGCTTCGACTCGATCCGTGGATCCGGGACCGGGATGGAGGAGAGCAGCGCTCGCGTGTACGGATGCTCCTGCGATGTGTACAGATCCTCACTCGGCGCGACCTCGCAGATCTTGCCGAGGTACATGACCATGACCCGGTTGCTGATGTGCCTGACCACGGAAAGATCATGTGCGATAAAGAGATACGTGAGCTCGAATTCGCGCTGCAGGTCCTCGAGAAGGTTGATGATCTGCGCCTGGATCGAGACGTCGAGCGCGGACACCGGCTCGTCGCAGATGATCAGCTTGGGGTTGAGCGCGAGCGCGCGTGCGATGCCGATGCGCTGACGCTGACCGCCGCTGAACTCGTGCGGGTAGCGGTTGTTGAAATAGGGGTTCAGCCCGACGGTGCGCAGCAACTCCTGCACGCGCACATCCTTCGCACGGCCGCGGATCATCCGGAAGTTGACCAGCGGCTCGGCGATGATGTCGCCGACGGTCATGCGTGGATCCAGTGACGCATACGGATCCTGAAAGATCATCTGCAGCTGCTTGCGCTGCTGACGGAGCTTCTCGCCGCGGAGCTTGGTGATGTCGACGCCGTCGAACACGACCTCTCCCGAGGTGACCGGGATGAGCTGGGTGATCATCCTGCCGAGCGTCGACTTCCCGCACCCCGATTCACCGACGAGGCCGACGGTCTCGCCAGGCAGGATGTCGAAGCTGACGCCGTCGACAGCCTTCACCGACGAGCCGACCCCGGCGCTGAAATGCTTCACAACGTCGACCACGCGAAGCAGTGGCTCCACGGCGGGCGAGACCGTCGGCCTGGGGGCGACGACCGTGTCAGTCACTGACCGGCTCCGCCATCGCTACCGGCACCTCTACGGCCGGGCGCGCACGACCTGTGGGATGGATGCCGCTCGCAGCTCCGGGGCTGGTGTCGGTGATGCTGCCCGCTCCCATCTCGGCGTAGGCGCGCTCCATGGTCACCCAGCAGGCCGCACGCTGCTCGGGCGCCACCTGCTCGAGCAAAGGCGACTCCGTGAAGCAGCGCTCGACCCGGAACGGGCAGCGCGGGTTGAACTTGCATCCCTGCGGCAGGTCGATGAGGTCGGGCGGCAGCCCCTCGATGGAGAGGAGCCGGTGCCCCCGGTTGGCGTCGATGCGGGGCACCGAGCGGAGCAGCGACCACGTGTATGGATGCTGCGGCCGCTCGAAGATCTGCTCGACGGTGCCTTGCTCGACGATCTCACCGGCGTACATGACGAGCACTCGCTTGCACAGGCCGGCGACGACGCCGAGGTTGTGGGTGATGAGAATGATCGCCGCACCGGTTTGCTCGTTGAGGTCGCGCAGCAGCTCGAGGATCTGGGCCTGCACCGTGACGTCGAGCGCGGTGGTGGGCTCGTCGGCGATCAGCAGGTCCGGCTTGTTGGAGAGCCCCATGGCGATCATCGCCCGCTGTCGCATACCACCACTGAACTGGTGCGGGAAGTCCTTGATGCGGCGCGCCGCATCCGAGACGCGCACCTGCTTGAGCAGATCGACCCCGCGGGTCTCGACCTGGTCCTTCGGGATCTTGTCGTGCGCGTACATCGCCTCGTCGATCTGAAAGCCCACGCGCAGGACCGGGTTCAGCGAGCTGAGCGGGTCCTGAAAGATCATCGCGATGTCGCGTCCGCGAATGTTGCGCAACTCTTCCTTGGACAGCTTCAGCAGGTCGCTGCCTTTGAACATGATCTCGCCGCCGACCACCTTGCCCGGTCGCTGAACCAGGCCGAGGACGGACATGGCGGTGACGCTCTTGCCGCAGCCTGACTCGCCCACGATCCCGAGGGTCTCCCCCGGGGCGACGCTGAAGCTCACTCCCCGGACGGCCTTGACCTCGCCGTCGTCGGTGAAGAAGTGCGTGCTGAGGTTCCGGACCTCGAGGATGGAATCCGTCACCGACGCTGGCGGGGGTCGAAGGCGTCGCGGAGGCCGTCGCCGAGGAAGTTGAATGCCAGCAGGGTGATGGAGAGTGCGATTGCCGGCCAAAGCATCATGAATGGCTCCAAGGGGAGCGCAGTGTACCCCTCGGAGGCGATCGATCCCCAGGAGGCGAGCGGGCTCGGGATGCCCAGCCCCAGGTAGCTGAGGAACGCCTCGGTGAGGATGGCGATCGGGATCACGAAGGTCGCCTGCACGATGATCGGTCCGAGTGCGTTGGGAAGGATGTGCCCGAAGAGGATCTTGCCCGACCGGGCGCCGCTCGCCCGTGCCGCCTCGATGTACTCCCGCTCGCGAATGCTGAACGCCTGGCCGCGAACCAGGCGGGCCATGTCCATCCATGCGGTAGCGGAGATGGCGATCATGATGTTCCCGAGCCCCTTTCCCAGCACGAGGTACAGGATGATCGCGATGAGGATGCCCGGGATCCCGTAGAAGATGTTGATGAACACGCTGATCACGCCGTCGATCCAGCCGCGGAAGTAGCCGGCGATCAGTCCGACCACGACCCCGACGGTCAGCACGATCGCCGAGGTGCCGACGCCGACGATCAGCGAGATCTGCGCTCCCTGCATCATGCGACTCAGGAGGTCGCGTCCCAGGTCATCGGTGCCGAGGAGATGCTGTGCCGACGGCGGGAGGAAGGTCAGGGTATTGGGCAGGATCGTCGCGGGGTTGTAGGGGGTCCAGAAGATCGCGACGATCGCGACCAGGAACAGGATCGTCAGGTAGATCAGGGCCACGAGCGCGAGGCGGTTACGGCGCAGGCGCCGAAAGCCGTCGCGCCAGAGACCCACCTGTTCCCGGGCGATGGTGCCGCCCGCGTATTCCTCGATGGCGGGGGTGATCACTGCGGCCATCAGTAGCGAATCCTCGGATCAACCACGGTGTACAGGAGATCGACGATGAGGTTGGCGATCCCGATGAGGAGAGCGTATACGGTGAAGACCGCCACCGTGATGTTGTAGTCCGCGGCCGTGATGCTCTCGACGAACTCCTTGCCCAGCCCGGGAATGCCAAAGATGGTCTCGATGATGACGCTGCCGGTGATGATGCTGATGACCAGCGGCCCGAGGATGCTGATCACCGGGATGAGCGCGTTGCGCAGCGCATGGCGGACGGTGACGACGCGGCTCTTCAGGCCCTTCGCCCTGGCTGTGCGGATGTAGTCCTGTTGCAGGACCTCGAGCATCGCCGCTCGGGTGATTCTGGTGACCTGGCCCGACGTGTAGAAGCCCAGGATGATCGCCGGCAGGGACAGCTCGACGAGCGTTCCGTACGATCCAGTCCAGATGGCCGGGTACGAGATGACGCCGTTGGTGACCGTCGGCAGCCAGTAGCTGAAGATGAGCACGCCGAGCCCGGCGAGGACGAAGCTCGGCACGCTGTACCCGACAACGGCGATCGAGGTGAGGGTGTAGTCGACCCAGGTGTTCTGGCGCAATGCGGCAAGAACGCCGAAGGTGGTTCCCAGGCCGATGGTGATCAGGAGCGCGGTGCCACCCAGCTCTGCACTCACGCTGAGCTCGCGCATCACCAGCGGGGTGATCGGCAGCCCGCGAATCTGGAATGAGACCCCGAGGTTGCCGCGGATGGCGTTGGTCAGGAAGCTCCAGTACTGCACCAGCACGGGGCGGTCGAGACCGTACTCGTGCAGGAGCAGCTGCAGCGCCTTGCCGTGCACCCGCTCACTCTCGAACGCGCTTCCTGGAAGGCTGTGGACCGTGATGAAAACGAGGAACGAGACGGCGACCAGCGTGAAGGCGATCAACGCCAGTCGCTGGGCGATGTAGATCAGGGTTCCCCGGGTCAGCATCTACCGGTCCTCCATCGGAGGGGAAAGGCGAAAGGCGCCCGGCTCGGTGCCGGGCGCCCTTTCAATTCAGTTGTTGCGGAGGCCGCTCAGTGAGCGAGGATCTTGATCTCGTTCCAGTAGTGGTCGAAGGCGGTGTTCGAACCGGCTCCGCTCACGTACGGCTGGATGAGGAAGTTACCGACCGAGTAGTAGAGAGGGATGTACACGACGTCGTTCTGGAGGATTGTTGCGAGCTGGTTGTACTGCGCCAGCGAGGTGGAAAGGGGCTCGGTGTCGGCCTGCTTCAGGATGGTGTCGTACGTCGGGTCGTCGAAGCCGCTGGTGTTGGCGCCTGCTGACGATGCGTACACACCCCAGAGGTTGTCGTACCAGTCCTGCGGATGGTTGTAGTCGAACTGCCAACCATCACGGTCCATCTGGTACTTGCCCGACAGCCGGTTGCTGATGAAGATCGAGGCGTCCGACACGGCGTTGAGGTTGACGTGCACGCCGAGGTTGGTCTGCCACTCGTTCTGAAGGTACGTGGCCACCTGGTCGTTGGGGCTGCCGGCGTTGTACGAGTAGGTGAGGTTCTTGGTCAGCGAACCCGTCGGGTCGTACTGAGCAAGCAGCGACTTTGCCTTGGCCTTATCGAACTTGGCAAGCGGGTCGCTGTTCGGGCCTCCGTTGCCGATCAGACCGCTGGTGATCAGGCCACCCGTTGCCGCGGTGCAGGTGAGGTCGTGGCAGACGGTGGTGGCGAGGCCGTTCTTGTCCACCGCGAGGTCGAATGCAAGGCGCAGTCCCTTTGCGGCAGCCGACTCACCCTGGAAGGGTCCGCCGGTCGGATACCCGATGCTGAAGCTCACCCATGTGGTGCGCCCCTTGGGCTGGGTCAGCAGGTCAGCCTTCTCGTTCGAGTTCGCCTTCACCGCAAGGATGTTGGCCAGCGGGATCTGGCCGCTGTCGCCGCCGTACCCGATGATGTCGTAGCCCTTCTGGAAGAAGGCATCGACGGTCGTTGGGACAGTCGACGGATCCTTGATGTCGATGTTGATCGTCTTGACGGTGGGCTTGGGGGTGCCCCACCAGTTCGGCACCGCCGTGAACTGCAGCGACTGCTTGGGGACGTAGGCGCTGAGCTTGTAAGCGCCCGTTCCAACCAGGTTCGCTGGGGTCTGCCACCACGTCACCGGATCGACGCCGGGAGCATTGATAGCCTTCTCATCGACAATCGCGCCGACCGTACCCTCGAGTGTCCACGCGGTGAGGCACCAGCCGCACGCGGTGGACAGCTTGACCTGGACGGTCTCGGCGTCGGGGGCGGTGAGTCCGCTCATCATGAACGCGGGATTGTTCGCCGCGAGCTGCTTCTCGATATTGCCCTGGAATGTCGTCGGCGTCCCCGACGTCGGCGGGCTGCCCGCGGCCTTCTGGACCGCGCTGTAGCCATTGATGGCGCTGAGGATCGACGAGTACGCGCCGTGAAGGTCAGCACCACGGTTCCACGAGTACAGGACGTCCTTCGACGTGACCGCATCTTGGTTGGAGAACTTCGCGGCGGGGTTGAGGTGGATGGTGTAGGTCAGCCCGTCGGCGGAGATTCCACCGTTCGCCTGGGTCGGAACCGCCGTCGCGATGTCCGGAACGATGTTCAGCTTGTCGTCGAACCGCCAGAGATTGTCGAACACGTTCTGCATGAGCTCGGTGTCGACCTCGGCGTCCATCTCACCGGGATCCCACGTCCCCGGGTCCTGGAAAACGGGGAAGTGCAGCACCTGGGAACTGGCCAGCGTGCCCGACGAGGTGCTGGGAGTGGATGTGCTCCCGCATGCGGCGGCGGTGAGCAAGCCCAGCATGCCCAACCCGATTCCGCCGATCGTGAATTTATTGACTCGCAACGCGCGGTCCTCCCGTGATGGCTTGAGGGCGTCCTGACCCAGGTTTAGCCTGTGCTCCTGGGCCGGCCTCACACCGGGTGAGGCGTGCGGATCATATCCACTTGCAGGTTTGCCTGCCGGCCCGGCGGCCTTTTTTCACCCCGTTGGGGGAACGATCACGCGGGAATTCGTCCCGTTGGGGGATGCCGCGAGGCATTCGGCTCTGTTCGAGCCGCCGCGGACGGCCGCCTGGTGGAGCCAGGGGGGCTCGAACCCCCGACCTCTTGCATGCCATGCAAGCGCTCTTCCAACTGAGCTATGGCCCCGCGTCATGGTACCGGGCGCACGCCCCCCCGCCGCGAGCGACCCGCCGTGCAGGGATTGCAGTCGGCGAATGGGCTCGAATTGCGGCTGCGAGCCTCGTTATCGGACAATGACGGCGCCGAGGCAGTGCCGCGAATTGATCGCGGCGACTGCGCGAGACACGTGTCCCCCAGGAGATTTCATGCCCGACGCAGCCGCCCTCGACAGAGACCCGGCTTCGGGCACGACTTCGCCGATCGTCCAGGCGGCTGAACGGCTCGTGACACGAATCGAAGCGCTCGTCAACCAGGTCGCGGAGCCGAAGGCCGACAACGTGGCGCTCCGCCGCGAGGTTCGCGAGGCCCTGGCCCTCATCGATCGGGCCGGCGACGCGGCAGCGCCTCCGAGAGCCGTGCGACGGCCGGCAGCGCCCGCCACCCGGCACGCCAAGAGCCGGCGTCGCGGCAAAGGACCGAAGGGGAGGGCCACACCCGCGTCGGTGACGCCGGACATCGTTCTGGCAACGATCGGCAAGCTCGGGTCCGCGTCGGCGTCTGAGATTGCGAAGGAATTGAGCGTTCTCGGCGACCAGGTGTCCGGGCGCGCCGTCCGCTGGCTCGCCGAGCGGGCGGGTGCCGCGACCGTTGTCGGGGACGACGGCCAGCTCAGATACCGGTTGCCCTCCGCGCCTCGTCCCAACTGAGCGCCCTCAGGCTCGCTGTTTCGGAGCGGTACTGACCTCTTCGACCGACTTGCTCTGCGATATGCGCTGCCGTTACACTTCTGTGAATGTTGGCGAATGCGAATAAACCATCTCGACTCACTCCGCAACGTCTGGCGATTGCGATCATCGGGGTGCTCCTGCTGGCAGCGGCGGCGGGATGGTCGGTCCTGCACCAGGCGGCCGCAGCAGCCCCGGTCCCCGTCGGCGAGACCGTCGATCCGCCGGCCCCGCCAACCGTCCTGGTGTTCGTCAGCGGAGCGGTCGCCCATCCGGGCCTCTACGAGCTGAGTCCCGACGCGCGAGTCGCGGATGCGATCGCGGCGGCCGGCGGCGTCACCACGCTTGCGGACCCCGGCCACCTGCCCAACATGGCGCAGCGGGTGAACGACGGCCGCCAGGTCAACGTTCCGTTCATGAAGGCGGGGACCACCGCGGCCAAGCTGGATATCAACACCGCCGCGGAGGCAGATCTCGACGCCGTGCCGGGCATGCCGCCGGGGCTCGGGGCGGAGATCGTCCAGTACCGCAACGAGTGGGGTCCGTTCACCTCGATGAGCCAGCTCCACGCCGACCTGGGGGTTGATTCGGCAACGGTCACCGGTCTCGAGCATTACCTCCGAGTCGTGCTGCCGCAGCAATGAGCCGCCTCGCCGGCTCGCGAATGGGCCGCTGGGCATCCTTGATATGGGCGGGTTTCGCGCTCGGGTGTGGCGTCGCGCTCGCGGCCTCGCCGTCGAGCGCATCGATTGCCTCGGTGTTCTGTGCCTTCGCTGCGTGCCCGGTGATCTGCGCCGCGATCGCTCCGCACCACCTCGTTCCTGTCGGCCTCGTCAGCGCCGCCGTGGCGCTCGGCGTGCTCCGCGGGTCGTCAGCCGTGGTCGTCCCGGGGCCCGGGTCCGTCAACGGCCACTTCGGGGTCCGGCCACTGGTGATCCTGGGCACCGTGCGGAGCGCGGATCCGGGGAGTGGATCGACCGCCATCGTGGACGCAGGGCACCTTTCGGCCGCCGATACCGATGAGAACGTCTCGGGCGGCGTCCTGGTCAGCGGTCCGTTGATCCCGGCGATGTCTCCGGGCGACCACGTCGAGATCGACGCGGCGGGTCTTCGTCCGCTGGACCGGCGTCCGGGCGCGAATTCGGCCCAGACGCTCGAACGCGAGGATGTTCAGGCGATCGCGATGTCGCCGCAGGTTTTCGTCCTCGCCGCCGGAGGTCCGTCGCCGGCACGCGCGATCGCCTGGGCTCAAGAGCAACTGCTCACGGCCGTCAACCAGCAATTCCGGAGCCGGCCGCGGCACTGATCCTGGGTATCGCCTTCGGCATCCACGAGCCCCCTGGCAGCCGACGTCCGTGCTCCCCTCCAGGACGCCGGGCTCATTCATATCGTTGTGGTTTCGGGTTTAAGGTGGTTCTCGTCATCGGCCTGGTCACCGCTGTGGCTCGAGGATTCGAATGGTCGAGACGGAGAACGCTTTTGGTCGTCTTGCCGGTGGTGGTCGCGTACGTTCTGATCAGCGGTGCCGGGCCCGCGGCCATCCGGAGTGCTCTCATGGCCGGCGCCGCGATGCTCGCATCGTCGGGCGCACGGCGGACCGATCCCATACCGATGCTCGCCCTTGCCGCGGCGCTCATGCTCGGGCTTGATCCGCAGCTTGTTGAGGATCCCGGCTTTCAGCTGTCGTTTCTTGGCACCGCGGGGATCCTGCTGCTCGCTGCCCCGATTGCGTCGCGAGTACCGGGCCCTCGACTGATCGCGGAGCCGTTCGCCGTAACCGTGGCGGCGCAGCTGGCCACCGCCCCGATCATGGCCGGGACGTTCGGCGTGATCTCCATCGCCGGCCCCATTGCCAACGCGCTCGTGCTCCCGCTCCTCCCCGCGATGATCGTTGTCGGAGGGGCGGGCGCGATCCTGAGCGCTCTGAATCCTGCCCTTGGCTGGGCGCTCCTCCAGCTGACCGGACTTGGCACCTCAGCCATCACCAGCCTTGCTCGCCTCCTCTCCGCCATCCCCGGCGCGGCGATCCAGGTGGGGAACTGGCCGGCCGCGTGGACGGTTGCCGAGGGGGTGGGCATGGTCACCGGGCTCATCACGCTCGCGGTGATGACGCGCCGCACGGCTCCGCTCCGTTGAACCGGCGAGCCCTCATTGTTTCCCTGCTCGCCGGGCTCGCCACCGCTGCAGGGTCCTGGGTGATCGCGTCTCGTCCCGACGGGCGCCTGCACGTGTCCGTGCTGAACACCGGGTCGTCCCCGGCGATCCTCATCCGCACCGGCGACGGGAGCAGCGTCCTGGTAGACGGCAGCTCGTGCGTCCTGGACCACCCCGCTCATGCCACGCTTGGGGCGATCGCTCCACCCGAGCGGCACACCGGGAGACCGCCATGACCGTTCGAGCCGCCATCTACGTCCGTATCAGCGAAGACCGCGACGGAACCGCGCTCGGCGTCGGGCGTCAGGAAGAAGACTGTCGGGCGCTCTGTACGGCGCGCGGTTGGGAAGTCGCGGGCGTGTATGCCGATAACGACGTAAGCGCGTACGACAAGCGCAAGAAGCGACCGGCGTACGAGCGCATGATGTCGGACCTTCGCGACGGCGTCGTAAACGCTCTCGCGGTGTACAACATCGACCGGCTGTATCGCCAACCGCGCGAACTAAACGACTTGCTCGACATGACCGATAGCGGGCGCGTACTGTTTGCGTCGGTCGGCGGCGAGTACGACCTAAGCACGACGGACGGCCGGTTTATGGCGCGGCTCATGGTGGACATCGCCGAGAAAAGTTCGGCCGACACATCGCGGCGCCAGAAGCGTAAAGCGCGCCAGACGGCGGAACTCGGACAAGCGCATGGCGGTACGACGCCGTACGGCTTCGAGAAAGATCGCGCGACCGTTATCGAATCGGAAGCCGCCGTAATCCGCCGCGCGGTCGATGCGATTCTCGGCGGCGCGTCGTTACGCGCGACTTGCATCGCGCTCAATGCTGACGGTATCCCAACGAAGCAAGGGCGTACGTGGTCGGAATCGCAACTATCGCGGATGCTCGTCCGCCCGCGCTACACGGGGAAGCGCGTACTCGACGGCGTGACGTACGACGCAAGGATGTCCCGGGTCATCATCACCGACGACGAACACGCCGAACTGGTTGCACGGCTGACATCGCGCCGCCGCCCGCCGACGCGCGGTCGCTGGTTGCTCTCGGGCTTCGCTTACTGCGGGCTCTGCGGTACACGGATGTCTCACTCGCCCGCGTGGACGCGGGGACGCATCTCGCGGACCTATCGCTGCCAGCCGAAGCCCATAGGTTGCGGCGGCGTGTCGGTTGTCGCCGAGCCGTTCGAGCGGTACATACGCGCGCTCGTCGCCGAGCATTCGGCCACGCGCTCGCTTCCGCCCGGGAAGACTGCGAAGCCCGTACCCGTGGCCGATGTCTCGAAGCTGGTCGCGCGGCTCGCGGTTCTCGATGATGCGTTCGCGGTCGGCGACATAAGCCCGGCGCAGTATCGCTCGGCGTCGCGAAGCGTAAACGCGTTGGTTGTCAAAGCGGAAGCGGCGGCGGTCGCGAACGCCGAGAACGCCGTACGACGGTCGCGGCTTGTCCCGATGGATGCGGCCGACTTCGATGCGCTCGACCGCGAAGCGAAACGCGCGACAATCGCCGCCGTCATCGAGCGCATAACCGTAAACCGGACGCCGTGCAAGCGCACCTTCGACCCGGCGCGGCTCGCGATCGTCCTCCGGGAAGACGAGGAACCGAACGGTCGCGTAAAGCCGTAACCCGGGGCTCGGCGGGCGGTTTCGTATTCGAAGCAGTTCCCGCCAAAGGCGACGCATACAAGGTCGTCGCGAGCTCTGTATCGTCGGTGTATGGGTCGCACCTATCACCAGAGCCGCAAGTTCATCGCCAGACGCGAGCGTATCGTCGCGCTCTGGAATGCCGGGCTTACGCAAGACGAAGTCGCCGAAGCGCTTTGCACAACGCAAGCGACCGTATCCCGCCAACTCAATCTAAAACACGGGAAACCGGGACGCGAGCCCGTATGGATCGCAAAGCGGCGTCCGAGCCTTGGAACTCGAACGCCGCATAACGCTGCCAGAAGTGCGAGTAATGGCCGCGCAAGGTAAGCCTAGCACCGACGCCGAGACCGGCGCTACGGGCATCGTCTGGCGCTGCGCCGAAGGTCACACATGGGGACCGGATCGGATGCTCGCGGACGATGATCTGTTCGAGTGTCTGACCGGCGCGCCGTGTCTCGGCGAAGGGGACGCGCTGGCGCGTCACGCTGGCGCGAACGCCGTTTTGGATCGCCTCGCGTCCTACTGTCCCGTTTGTTATTTCGGCGATGACTTTCGCGTGTACTACGGTAAGCGTCCACTTGTCGCGGTTGCGGACATCGTTTACTCGGGCGCGTGGCCGAAGACCCTCGTCATGTCGCGGCCCGGCGCCCCCGTACGTCGGCGCCGCACGCGGTCACGGCGATGACGGCCACGGCGCTGGAGCGGCTTAGGGCGGCGACCGTAGGCGACGAGGGCATTTACGCGTTACCGAAGCCCGAGCCGCTTATTGACGGCGTCCTCGACTGCGATTCGCTGGCCGTGCTGTACGGACCATCGGGCTCCGGTAAGTCGTTCGTCGCGCTCGACATGGTTGCTACGGTCGCGTCGGGCGGCGTCTGGCAGGGCGTGACCGTCGCGGCGTGCGATGTGCTGTACGTGACTGCCGAGGGAGCGCACGGTATGGGCGACCGGCTCGCGTCGTGGGTTTCGCAATTCAAGACGGCGCCCGATCTGTCGCGGCTACATTTTCTGACCGTGGCCGTCAATCTGTTTGACGACGAATGGGCGAGCGCGCTAGTCGAACTCGTAAGCGAGTTGCGCGTAAGGGTCGTCGTTATCGACACGCTGGCGCGCTCGATGGCGGGCGCCGACGAGAACTCGTCGCAGGATATGGGCATCATCGTAAACGCCGCCGACGCGATCAGGGAAGCGACCGGCGCGTGCGTTCTTTTCGTACATCACACTGGGTGGACTGACACGGGGCACGCGCGCGGATCGTCGGCGCTGAGAGCGGCGCTCGATACCGAGTTGGAATGCAAGGGCGAGAACGGTTCGGTCACGCTGAAGAATCCGAAGCAACGTTGTCGCGCCGAGCATGCGCCGTGGTATCTGGCGCTCGAAGCGCGCGGCGATTCGATGGTCGTCGTAAACGCCGCCGAGAGTTCGCGCGGCGGTCTTCGCGGCAAGTCGCGCGAAGCGTTGGTCGCATTGCTCGACGCCGCCGACCCGGCCGGGTGGACCGCGAGCCAATGGCTCGTAACCGCGGGCGCGAACGCGGCGAACTTCTACCGGACGCGGTCAGACCTAGTCCGGCGCGGGCTCGTCGAGAACATTGGGAAGCCGGGTCGGATGTCGCGCTACCGGGTAGGCGACGCCGGGCGCGCCGTACTCGCCGCCGACCTTGTGTGACTGCTTACTGTTCATGTTCGTCTACTGTTCATTGACTAGTCATTGTTCAGTGGGCAACCTTACTAGTCGTCATGGTCATCTCCCTACGGGATGAACAGTGACTAGTAGCCGTGGCCGAGATCAGGAAGACGAGACATCGCCGCCGCCCGGCCGCTCCCGCCGTGCCAGCGCCGACGCCGCCGCCGTGACGCTCAGACGGCCGCTAGAGACTCGGGACGCGGCGACCGGCCTTCCGACGCGTGCGACGGATATAACGAACGCTCAGGGCGATACAGGGCCGGGTCCTCGGCGGAGGCGCCGAGCTGAGCCGCTTACGATCGCGACGGCGGGCTCGGTCATCGCGTATATGCCAACCTTGGCCGGAAAGCTCTGGTTCGTTTATGGGGCGCTCGGACCCTGCTAAGGTCAAGGCAATTGTTGCCGATATATCGCAAAAGGTCGGGTCTCGGCCGGAATGATCGGACCCTGGAAGCCGTAACGGCCGTTACCGAAATGAGCAGAAGCGTCATTCCATAAGGGTTTTCCCGATCGATGGCTCGGCGTCGGCTTCTAGCAGACGTGACGTGTGAGCAACGACTGGTGCGGTTAGTGCACGTCGCGCATACTGGCGCGGGATCGCCTCATCGGCGGACCACGTATGGGAAGGAATCACCTATGCACATCGACCGACGACTCGCGCTCCTTAGCGCCGCCGCGGGCGGGATCATCCTGCTCGCCGGATGCGGCGCCGGAGCTCCCAGCGGGAGCGGTACGACCGCACCCACCGTGGCCGCAACCCCGAACGCTGCGCTCGCGCTGTCGACCGCAGCGATCGCCTTCAGCGCCGCGGACACGACTCTGGTCGCGGCGTACAACGCCCAGATCGCCATCCAGAACGCCTCGACTGTCGGCGACCCGAAGCTGCCCGCGGCTATCAATGCTGAGATCGCCGCCGAAACCGCCTTCGACACCGCGATCCAAGCGATCGACACGACTGGCTTGCCGGCATCGGTCGGCGCCGACATAACGGCGCTGCTCGCCGCGGACTCCAGCGTGGAGAACGCGCAGGGGACGCTCGCCGTGAATACCACCTATGTCAGCAACTACAACGCGGAGTTCGGCATCGCATCAGCCGCCGAAAACGCCGTCACCGCCGCCACGACGACCCTCTCGAACGCCCTGGGCGGCTGACCGACCCACATCACGACACTTCGCTCCGCCGATGACGAGGCGCCCTCCGGGGCGCCTTTTTCATACCCGGGGATGCTGGCAGTGGGACCACTCCCCGACGACGGACCGAAGCCGCTCCGCTCCGTCTACTAGGATGTCGCCGACCGCGTAACCGCTTACGCTCGCCGTACGTCGGCGCCGGACCGCATCGCGAGTAACAGCCGCTCGACGCTCGACGTGTCCACGAGGATTCGCGAGCGCGGACCGGGAAGACGCACGGCGGTTAGTTGGGGCGCTCGATCAGCGCGTACACGGTCGGCCGCGAGCATCCTAGTAACGCGGCCACGGCTGGCGTCGAGAGCACCTTCACGTTACCTACCTTACTCAACTGACGACGACTTTGATCTCGCTCGACGCAGAGTAACAGCCGACCATGGCAGCATCGACGCATGGCAACTTACGCCGATGGGCCCGGGCTCGACGACGACGAACTCGCGCAATTGCTTGGCATCTATCCGCATGTGATCGCGGAAGCGAAGAACGGCCACAACGCGACCGGGTTCGTTCGGCTCGGTGCGCGCTGGCATACGCCGGAAGCCGCCGTGAAGTTCCTGCGTTCGGGTTCGTTCGATTCCGCGAAGGAAGACGCTGCCGATGCCATCGCCGCATTCGAGCGCGAGCGTCCGATGCACGAAGCGATCCGCGAAGCCGACGCGCGACGCGAAACGATGCTCGCCGCACAGCGTGCCGAGAACGCTGCTAAGGCGAAGGTTCGGGTCGATCGTCAAGCCGCCGCCGACAAGCGTTACGAAGATGCAATGGTCGCGGCCGGCCTCGGGGCGCGTCGGGCATGACCGCGCGCGAAACCGCGACGCGCGGCGCTCCGAATAGGCAGGGATTACGCGTCGTCAACTCGACGCCGTCGTAAAGGATAATCCGAGCGGGAAACTTCCACCGCTCGACCTTCGCGGCGTCCCGCTGCGCGACGCGCAGGGCGCTTTGCGCTCGCTGAAAGAACTCGACGAACTCGCATCCGCTAACGCGGGCGGTAGGTCGATCCTCGGTCCCGCCGTGCGCGCCGAGATGGAACGCGACGGCGTGACGCCGCCCGCCGAGCGACCAGCCAGTCGCGCCGGGTGGACCCGTTACGAGCGCGCTTTTGATTCTTACGTGCGGACCGGCGTCGAGCATCGCGACATGGGGGAAGCGGTCGGCGCGGGCGGCGGGTATCTGGTCCCGACCGCGTTTAGCGATTCGTGTTACGTCGGATTGTCGTATCAGTCGGCGCTCTGGTCTAAGGCTGCGATCTGGAAGTCGGCGAACGGTGCGCCCGCGCAGTATCCCGCGATCGCCGCGAGCGAGCAAGGCGTCGCGTCCGGCGTCGGCGCCGAAGACACGCTCGGAACCGAGACCGATGTCGCGCTGCGTCAAATCCTATTCGGCGCGACACCGTTCTACGTCGCGAAAGACCTTGCGCGCGTCGGGCGCGGGCTCGTACAAGATGCGGCGTTCGACGTACAAGCGTTGCTCGCCGCTGCGTTCTCGCAACGTGTCGCGCGTGCGACCGAAGCGGACCTTATGCAAACGCTCGTTACCGGGACCACGGCGACCACCACCACGGCCACAGCGGGCGGGTTGGTAAGCACGGGCGCTGACGTTATCGCGTGGGTTTACTCGCTCGATCTCGCGCACCGTGGTTCGTCCGGCGCGGCGTTCATCGTAAGCCCGAACACCGCGAAGTATATGCGCGGCATCGTGGACGGAAACGGGCGCCCGCTTATGCTCGATCAGCCGACGCGGACGGTCCCGATGGGCGACGAAGCATTCGGCTCGACGCAACCGGTGCAGTTCCTGTCCGCGCCGACGCTGTTTGGAATTCCAGTTTTGGAGACCGAGGCGACCGCGATCAGTAACTTGGGACCGGGAAATACGGTGGGCATCTTCGCGAATCTCGCGAGCGCGTTCGTCATCCGCGTCGCGTCGAGTTTCGAGGTTCAAGTCCTAACAGGGTGATGAAAAACCCCTTGTCAGGTTAATCAGGGGTGTGAGAGTCTTGCTGGGAACGCGTCCCAGCAGGAGATCTCACATGCGTGGCAACACCAGCGACCAGGTGGAGATCCTCTCCACGCTCACGCCCGACCAACTGGTGCCGGCGGATCACCCGATCCGGCGCATCAAGGCGATCGTCGATCGAGCGCTCGCCGAGCTGGACGCCGACTTCGCGGCCATGTACTCGCGCGTGGGCCGGCCGAGCATCGCCCCCGAGCGGCTGCTCAAGGCGTCGCTGCTGATCGCCCTCTACACGGTGCGCAGCGAGCGCCAGTTCTGCGAGCGGCTCCAGTACGACATGCTCTTCAAGTGGTTCCTGCACATGAACATCGGCGACCCTGCCTTCGACCCGACCACGTTCAGCAAGAACCGCGAGCGACTGCTCGACCACGAGGTGGCGCATCGCTTCTTCAACGCAGTGCGGGCTGAGGCGGAGCGCCGTCAGCTACTCTCCGACGATCACTTCACGGTGGACGGCACCCTGCTGGAAGCCTGGGCTTCGGTGAAGAGCGTCCGTCCCAAGGACGACAACAGCGCACCGCCGAGCGGACGCAACCCCGAGGTGGATTTCCACGGCCAGCGGCGGCGCAACGACACCCACCAATCGACCACTGACCCGGAGGCACGTCTGGCCAAGAAGAACTCTGGCACTGCGGCCAAGCCCAGCTACGCCGGGCACCTGCTCATGGAGAACCGCAACGGGCTGGTGGTGGACGCCGCGCTCACCCAGGCTGACGGCTATGCAGAACGCGCCACCGCGCTCCGCCTCCTGCAGCGCCGGCGCAGCGAGCGACCGACCTCGAAACGCTGGACGGTGGGTGGCGACAAAGGCTACGACACCAAGGACTTCGTGGCCGGCTGTCGCGCCTTGTCGGTGACACCGCACATCACCCAACACACCACCGGTCGGCGCAGCGCCATTGATGATCGGACCACACGCCATGTCGGGTACGCGCTCAGCCAGAAGGTGCGCAAGCGCGTCGAGGAAGTCTTCGGCTGGAAGAAGACCGTGGGTGGAGGTCGCAAGCTGCGCTACATCGGGCAGCGCCGCAACGAGATGTGGATGCTGCTCACGGTGAGCGCGTACAACCTGGTGCGGATGGCCAATCTGGAAGTGCTGCCGGGGTGATTCCCCTCCCTGAGCAGCGGCTCAGGGCCGAAAGTTCGAGAGCACGATCACCGACCGCGCGCAGCGCTCCGTGTCGTCGAGGTCTCCGTCCTTAGCAGCGCCCGATCGGGTTGTTCTTCATCACCCTGCTAAACGAGAGATTCGCGGATTATGGGGAACTCGGGTACATCGGACGCGCGCGGGTAGACGGTCAGGTTCTCGATCCGGCCGCGAGCAACGCGCTCGTCGCTCACGCGTAACGTCATGCAAAGGCGGCCCGGCGGCGCGCACTCGAAACGAGCGCCAACGCCGCTAAAGCGCGTCTAGTCGTGCAAACGCCGAAGCGCGGTTATCGGACGTGGGCCGACGCTGAACCGCGTATGCGTCGCTCGGAGGCCGCCGTCGAACAGACGGCCCGCACCGAACCCGTGGCCGAGCAACGCATAACGCACGTCTGTCAGTCGGGACACACAACGCGCGAGCCCCGCGCGGCTCGTCTTCCGTGGCGCTGGCCCGAGTGCGGCGGTCCGGCCGTACCGACTGCGCCGGTTGCGCGCGAGAGCCGCACGGCCTCGCGGCCGATGACGACACGCGTCCCGCTGTGATATCGCACGGGGAGCGATGCGCGCCGAACGGTCGCGTGGTTGTCTAGTCGTCGTCGGAATCGCTTGTGAATGGGGCATGCTGTTTGACGATACTTGGCGGAATTAGTCGGCGACCACCCACGACGAGCATCAACAAGAGAAGAAGATACGAGACCGCTAATCCTAGACTGAGGATCACGTTCAAAACGTCACCCGACCCTACGGTACGTACTTGATCGGCGAAACCCTTCTGTCCGGCAAGGGTCGTCAGGTCGAAGTGATTTGTTGGGACCAACTGTGAGCGGTGAGTAACCGTCAACACCAGTTCGACAACGAAGAAGGCAAAGCTGAGCGTGGCCAAGATTAGGGGAACCCAGCGCCTACGGCGAAGACTCGAACGAAGCCGCTGGCGCAGACGGTTGAGGCGCCCCGCAGACGACATCCAATCAATCGCAGCCGAAGAGAGCCCCCTTCATGGGGCGGTCCATCTTCGAACCCATAATCGTCCCAAGGAGCCGCGGAGGTGAACTACCTTGGTGGAGTATCGCGATAACGCCGCCATCGCCCGGATCAAGGAAATCGAACATCACGACCGTCTCGTGAGGCTTTAGCTTAACGGCCAAGCCGATTTGCTCTCGGCTCCTATGGACCACTCGGCTTTGCAGCGCGGTATCACCGTCCTGCAGCCGCATTCGGAGCGGATCCGCTAACAAAAGGTCAGAACGATTGATCGTGTCGCCGCGTGCGTTCCATATCGCGACATATGTGCGGCTCACTTTGGAAATTGCGGCACCGCCGAAGGATGTGGATAACCCTTGGTTCACTAGCCCGGATCTTTCAGTAAGGGTCGGCATTGGCCGCTGAGGGCTGGGGCGGTGTGTTCTTGGAGGCTACACCGGTACTGGCAGAG
>Ga0182024_10011142_pt1 | contig 18129 bp, 13 predicted proteins | sample P32metaG_FD_120480 | JGI IMG/M metagenome (GOLD analysis project Ga0182024, IMG submission 120480) | Permafrost microbial communities from Stordalen Mire, Sweden - P3-2 metaG (Illumina Assembly) | ecosystem: Environmental > Terrestrial > Soil > Wetlands > Permafrost | place: Sweden: Stordalen... | reverse complement strand
TCAGTTTTCCCTGAAGCTCATCTATTAAGAGATGGCTGATAACGAAGGCCAAAGCAGTCGCCGAGCGACCGATGTTTGGGGGCCTTAGCCGATGAGGTATTTGCTCCCCGGCAACAGCGAGAGCAGCTTGAGCCCGAGATAGGTAATAAGGAAAGTAGTGAATGCGATCGCTGGAATGCGCACAAACACATTCCCGATTATGGGCGCCATGCGGGCATGAATGGCGTTGAGTACGATGATGTGCGCCAGGTACATGCCATAGCTCATGCGCGAAAGATCGTCTATCCATCGCCATAGGAGGCTGTTGCCGCGATTCGCATGAATGTTTCGGAGGAGCAGGAAGAGTCCTGCTGTCATGATCGCAACGTTCAGCGTGGTGAAGTTCCACGTCAGCTCGAGGGCCTTTACTTCGTGCTCGTAACCAAGTCTGTAGAGAAACCCCCCGGCGGTAGCGGAGTAACCCACTACAATCATGCCGATTGCGAGCCAGTCGATACGCGACGAAGGCGCCATCCAGAATCGCTTGATGTAGGCGGCCAGTACGGCATAGCCAATGAAGCCTGAGAAGTAGTAGAGGGTTGGCGTTGCATTCCAATAACACTCGCCCCATACCTCTGCGAAGAAGAGGTGAATGAAGGGCAGCGTCAATGTCACGCCCCACAGCGCCAGGAAGAGTTCCATGCCCTTGCGGCTTGCCGATACGATCCACGGCGAGAACACGGGTGCGATAAGGTAGATCGCCATCAGCATGTAGACGAACCACAGATGGCCGACTTCAGTGCCGTAGTTGACGGGGATTTTGGCGATGTTGAGCAAAGCGGTCTGAAGAGTGATCGCTCCTTGCGCGTAGTAATAGAAGGCGTAGACTGCGCACCAGATCACGAAGGGTATCAATACGCGGGTGAAGCGCTTCCGGAAGAATTTACGCTCATCTTCGATGGGAAAAAGGAAGAATCCGGTAATCATGACGAACAGCGGCACGCAGACGCGCAGGAGCGAGTTTGTCCATCCCACGGCCCAGGACCCCGCTGTGTGCAGTACGGTTCCGTCTGGTGATATGTACTCGAACTCGCCGGTGTGGATCTGCATGACCATGTAAATTGCAATAACGCGCAAGAGATCGAAGCCGCGATGCCGCGTGTGGACGGGAGAAGCTGAGATTTTCAAGATATGCGGGTTCCAGTCATTTGAAGATGATAGTGAAAGCCTCGTTGGCGAAAACGGTGTAATGGGAAGCTGCGAGAGAAGTTGACAGACCGCGTTGTGCCCCAGTGCTAAACCAGTTGATGATAAATCGCCGATGCACTCATTCACAGTTCACGATTACATCCGACGAGCCAATTTGCTGGGTGACCGGTGCACACATCTCGCTCCTGAAATGACGGACAAATTCCCACGCAGCACGAACCCTGATCCCTGTTCTCTGACCCCGGTTCCCGTTGCCTTGAATTAACCCACAAAGGCGCACAATGAAAACGGAGGGCATAGAAAGAACAAATATGAAACTTGGCAACACACGACAAATCGTCGGAAAATGCGTTGAAAAAGTGCACAAACAGCACGGTAAAGTGCGCCATAAACGCACCTTATCGAGTCAGCAAATTCCGGCTAAGCTATTCATTAAGCGAAACTTACCGTGGCTATGAGCCAGAAAAACAGCATCCCCCCTCCCCTATGTAGTGAACGAACGCCGTTTTTAGCCTCAAAGAACCATCCACCACCGCTTACGGTAAGCTGAAAAGCGACCGTGCCCATCCAGAACACAACCACTGCGCCGCCTGCTTCACCCCAGGAAGAATCCCTGACGCCCTTTATGCGTCAATGGACGGCAGCCAAGGGAGAGAATCCCGACACGCTGCTTTTTTTCCGCATGGGCGACTTCTACGAACTGTTTTACGACGACGCCATCATCGCCAGCCGCGAGCTTCAGATCACCCTCACGGCACGCGACCGCGAACGCTCGATTCCCATGTGCGGCGTGCCGTACCACGCGGCCGAGGGCTATCTTCAACGCCTGCTTCGCAAGGGCTTTCGCATCGCCATCTGCGAACAGATGGAAGACCCAAAGCTATCGAAGAAGATCGTGCGCCGCGAGGTTACGCGCGTTCTTACGCCGGGAACGGCGCTCGATGCGTCGCTGGGGCAGGAACAGAACAACTTTCTTGCGGCCTTCCATGAAGATGGCGCGACCTCCTCGATTGCCTTACTTGACCTTTCTACGGGCGAGTTTCGCACGGCGGAGTTCCATGGCCCCTCGGCGCATCAGGAGGCCGTCGACGAGTTGCTGAAAGCACAGCCCAGCGAACTGCTTCTGGCGGTTTCGGCACCGGCTGAATTTGCGTTCGAGATGGACCGCACCGGCGATCGCGTGGCGGCACGAACGAGAGTCGACGACTGGGTCTGGACACGCGATTACGCTGTTCCTCTGGTCGAACGGAAGCTGGGCGTGCAATCGCTGGAGGGGTTCGGCCTGTCAGGCCATCCGACAGCGGCTATCGCGGCCGGAGTAGTGCTGCACTACGTTCAGGCGACGCAAAAACTTGACGCGCTGCATCTTGATTCGCTGCGCTTTGTCGAGCGCTCCAACGAACTGCAACTCGACCCGGTAACCGTCCGAAACCTGGAGCTTGTTGAGCCTCTGGTCTCGGGACAGGACTCACGTTCGACGCTCTTTCACACGCTCGATTGCAGCCAGACGCCGATGGGCAAGCGTTTGCTGCGGGCGTCCATCCTGCGGCCGCTTTACGATGCTGCGGCTATCAATGCACGCTACGATGCAGTCGCCGAGGCACACGGAGATTTGCTGCGCCGCGAGGAACTGCGCCGGGCCTTCAACGGCATACTCGATCTGGAGCGTTTACTGGCCCGGCTTTCGCTGGACAGCGCCGGGCCTCGCGACGTTGTGGCACTGGCTACGAGTCTCGCAAGGCTGCCTGCTCTGCACCGGGCCATATCTGCCATGACCGCGCCGCTTTGGGTTGAGCTAACGAGCCGTCTCGACACGCTTGTGGACATCGCCGGTCTGGTGCAAAAGACACTCGTCGCAGAGCCACCGTTGACGCTGGCCGATGGCGGAGCGATTGCTGCAGGGGTTTCGGCGGAACTCGATGAGTTGCGGGATATCAGCCGCAGCGGGCGGCAATCGATTGCGACCATTGAAGAGCGGGAACGGGCGCGCACCGGCATATCTTCGTTGAAGGTTCGCTATAACTCGGTATTTGGCTATTACATCGAGATCAGTAAGTCGAATCTGGCCAATGCGCCCGCGGACTACGAGCGGAAGCAGACTCTGGTGAATGGCGAGCGCTTCACTACCCCGGAACTCAAGGACTACGAAGTCAAAGTACTGACGGCGCATGACCGGTCCATCGAAATTGAACGGCAGCTTTTCGCCGCGTTGCGTCGCAGCGTTCTCGATGCCGCTGGCCGCATTCGCCGCGCCTCTGCTGTGGTTGCGGAGGCCGATCTTCTCTCCGGCTTTGCGCATCTGGCCTCTATCCGTAACTACACGCGACCTCAATTGGTCGATGAGCCGGTGCTTGAAGCTGTAGCGGCGCGACATCCGGTGATCGAACATTGGATGGGCGAGAGCGGGACGAGCCGCTTCATCCCTAACAGCGTCTATGTGCACGGCAATCAGAACGACGGCTTGGAGCCAAGCCTGTTGCTCATTACCGGGCCTAACATGGGCGGCAAGAGCACCTATCTTCGCCAGGCGGCGATGTTAGTTCTGATGGCGCAGATGGGCTGTTATGTGCCTGCGGCGAAGATGCGCTACGGTCTGGTGGACCGCATCTACACGCGCATCGGCGCAAGCGATAACGTTGCGCGTGGCCGCTCGACTTTCATGGTGGAGATGACGGAGACGGCGACGATATTGAATACGGCGACTGCGAATTCGCTGGTGCTGCTGGATGAAATGGGCCGCGGTACAGCCACTTTCGATGGGCTCTCTCTGGCATGGGCGACCATCGAATTTCTACATGCGGAGATTGGCGCGCGCACGCTCTTTGCTACTCATTATCATGAGCTCACCATTCTCGCCGAAAAGCTGCCTCGAGTGCTCAATCTGCGTGTTGCTGTCAAGGAGTCTTCGTCGGGTATTGTCTTTCTGCATTCCATCGAACCGGGGGCTGCTTCGAAGAGTTACGGCATCGAGGTGGCGAAGCTGGCGGGGCTACCCAAGGTGGTGCTGGAGCGAGCGCGCCACATTCTGCGGCAGCATGAAAAGCAAGAGCGGCGGAGTGTTCAGGCGGAGACGGCGGAGCCCATGCAGATGACGATTTTCACACCGTTATCACAGCGTATTGTCGATCGCATCGCGGAGACGGATATCAATTCGCTGACCCCGCTGCAGGCTTTAAATCTGCTTGAGGAATTGAAGCAGGAGTTGGGTGAAACCGCTCCGACTGGGGGACGCCTCAAATGACAACTACCATTCGTCAAGCGGCTGGAAGCGTGCTGGTTGTGGGCCTTGCGGGGACAGAATTGACGGGGCTGGAGCGGGCCTGGCTCAAGCTGGTGCGCCCTTCGGGCATCATCCTTTTCCGCCGCAATATTGTGGATGCCGGGCAGACTCGTGCATTGCTGGCCGAGTCTACGGGTTATTGCAATCTGGCGAATCTTCGCTGCGTGGATATCGAGGGGGGCACGGTCGACAGGTTGCGGGATGCTGTTGCGCCTATGTCTTCGGCTAAGGCAGTGGCGCAAACCGGCCAGCTGACGCTGATGCGCCAGCATGGCGAACTCATTGCAAGAGAAGCACTTGCGTTTGGGTTTAACACGACGCTAGCCCCGGTTCTGGATCTGGCTTTGCCCGATTCGGAGGGGGTGATGGGAACGCGGTCTTCCTCGGCAACGGCTGAGGGGGTGGTGGAGTATGGGCGGGCGTTTCTGGCTGGGCTGCGGGCTCAGGGGGTGGTTGGCTGCGGCAAGCATTTTCCGGGGCTAGGGGGTGGGACGCGGGATTCGCATCACGAGACTCCGGGGATACGGCGGGGGTGGCAAGAGCTTTGGAATCAGGATCTTGTGCCTTACCGGGAGCTGGCTGGCGAGTTGCCGATGATCATGATTACTCATGCTGCTTATCCTGAGACGCAGAGTGGGGACCGGCCGGCGACTGCTTCGGCGTTCTGGCCGACGACGGTGTTGCAGAAACGTATTGGATATAAAGGACTTATCTTCTCAGATGATATGGAGATGGGGGGTATTTTGAAGTATGCCCCGATGGAGGAAGCGGCGATTCTGGCGCTACGAGCGGGCATTCATATGCTTGAGATTTGCCATAGTCCGGAGCTGATTTTGCGGTGCTACGAGTCGCTGATTCATGAGGCGGAGCGGTCGGCTGGCTTTAGAAAACTGCTGCTGGAGCGGGCTTCGGTGGCTGCTAAATTGCGGAAGGTTCGCTTTGGTGGGCGTCCGTCTCGAGCGCTCTCCGCGGGGCAGTTGGCGGGTCTTCGTGAGAAGGTTCTACGGTTTGCTGAGCGGGTACAGGCGGCTTCGGCAGGATTAACTGCGTGATGCGCTTTGTTGCTTGTGGGATATGTAATGTTCGGTGCGGGATTTGCTGCGTTGATTGCGGGATTTTTTATGTTGTTTGCGGGAGTGGCGCGAAATGATCGTGGCTGGGGTGATGAGCGGAACATCTGCGGACGGAATCGATGTCGCGCTGGTACGGATTTCTGCTCGTGGGGACGACGATCCAAAGTTGCGGCTGCTGGCGCATGAGGCGTTTCCCTTCCCTGCTTCGTTGCGCAAGGCAGTCCTGGCGGCGATGAATGCGCAGGCCACTTCGACGGCGGAACTGGCACGGTTGAACTGGAGGCTCGGGCTGGCTTATACCGAGGCGGTTCGGGTTACGATGCAGCGGCATCCGATGAAGGTGGAGCTGATTGGCTGTCATGGACAGACGCTCTATCACCAGCCTGCGGTCGAGGCTTATTCGGGGGCGAAGTTTGCCTGCACCTGGCAGGCGGGTGAGGCTTCGATTCTGGCCGGGGAGCTGGGCATTCCTGTGGTCTCGAATTTTCGTCCGGCGGATATGGTGGCGGGTGGACAGGGCGCGCCGCTGGTGCCGCTTTTGGATTTTGTGCTCTTTCGGCATGCGAAACGTGGGCGGGTTTTGCAGAATGTTGGGGGCATCGCGAATCTTACGGCGATTCCGCCGGGGGCTGGTGCGGAGGAGACTCTGGCTTTCGATACAGGGCCGGGGAACATGATTATCGATGGGCTGATGGTGGAGCCTTATGGGCCGCCCTTCGATGCGGGTGGAGCGGTTGCGGCGAGCGGGCAGATTCTGGAGCCGGTTTTGCTGAAGGCGCTGCGGCATCCCTTCTTTAAGAAAAGACCGCCGCGGACGGCAGGGCGTGAGCAGTTTGGGCGGGAGTACACTGCGGCTTTTCTGGCTGAGTGCCGCGGGGTCAGCAGGCGCAAGGAGGATGCTGTGGCTACGGCTACTGCGCTGACTGCGGATTCCATTGCTGAAGCTTATCGACAGTATGCTTTGGAGCTGATGAATGGCGCTCCGGTGGATTACGTCGTGTCCGGCGGGGGTGCGCGCAATCTGACGCTGATGCGCCTACTTGGCGACAGGCTTAAGCCGATGGGCTGCACGGTTACATCGAGTGAGAAGTTTGGCTTGCCTGCTGAGGCCAAGGAGGCGGCGGCATTCGCTTTGCTGGCGTGGCAGACGTGGCATCGGCGGCCGGGAAATCTTTGTTCGGCTACTGGGGCTAAGAGACCTGCGATTCTTGGGCAGGTGACTTATGTTTAGTCGGCGCGGGGTGGGTTCAGTCGAGGAGTGGAGTCATCGGGAGATTGGGTGTGTGGGGTTCGTGCTTCGCACGAATGAGGCCCACATCTCAAAGGCGAGATGTGGGGCACCCGCATTTCTTCTTGGGCTAGAGATCTCTTGCTTCTTTCAGCTTCGTCCTGTAGCTGCGACGGTCTTGTTGGTTCTCATGCTCGGTTGCGTGGGCTGCAAACATCAGAGAAATTCTGAACCGGGCGCGGTTGTATTTTTGATCGAGAACAGCCCTACCAATCTTGATCCGCGGATTGGGATTGATGCGCAGTCTGAGCACATTCAGGAGTTGTTGTTCGATGGGCTGCTGGTGAGGGATGCGAGTTATCGGGTTGCGCCGGGGCTTGCGGAGCGGTGGGAGCAGCCTGACCCGTTGACGTTGATCTTTCACCTGAAGACTGGTGTGCGCTTCAGCGATGGACGATTGCTGACAGCGCGGGATGTGCTGTGGTCGATCAACTCGATGCGCGACGGAACGCTGATTACTCCGAAGGCTACGAGCTATGCGTCGATTGGGACGATGGAGGCGCCCGACGCGGCGACGGTGGTGATGCATCTGAAGCGGCCGGATAATTTTCTGCTGATCAATCTGTCGACGGGGGCAATGGGGATTGTGCCTGAGGGAAGCGGGCGTAACTTCTGGCAGCATCCGATTGGGTCGGGGCCGTTTCGGTTTGTGAGCCAGGAGATCGACAAGGAAGTGGTGATTGAACGGAATCCGCAGAGCTGGGATCCGGCGGGGCCGAACAGTGTGCAGAGGGTGCGATTTGCGGTGGTTCCTGATGTGACGACGCGGGCGCTGGAGTTGCGCAAGGGTTCGGCGGATGTGGCGACGAACTCGATTGTGCCGGATATGCTGCCGGTGTTGGCGGCGGAGAAGCATCTGCTCGTCGAGAGCGCGGGTGGAACGCAGATACAGTATGTCGCTTTCAATACTGTCGATCCGATCTTGCGCGATGCGCGGGTGAGGCAGGCGATAGCGTGCGCGATTGATCGCCAGTTGATTGTGAAAACGCTGCTGGCGGGGCGGGCGAGACTCGCGGTGAGCCTGCTGCCGGAGCAGCACTGGGCATGGGCGGGCGATGTTCCGCGCTACGACTACGACCCGGCGCGTGCGCAGCAATTGCTGGAAGAATCGGGCTATCGGGCTGGCCGTGACGGGGTTCGACTGCATCTTACGATGAAGACGAGCACCGACGATGGTACCCGTCTGCTGGCCGCGACACTGCAACAGCAACTGGCCCAGGTTGGGATTGCGCTGGAGATTCGCAGTTATGAGCCGGCGACTTTTATTCAGGACCTGACGCGCGGGTCGTTTCAGATTTACGCGTTGAGATGGGTGGGCGGCAATGAATCTCCGGAGATCTTTGGCTATGCCTTTGGAACGGGGCGCATACCGCCGAAGGGCCCAAACCGAGGGCGTTACAGCAACCCTCAACTGGATTCGCTGGTTGATGATGCAGGCCAGTCGGTGGATCAGGAGCGAAGGAAGGCGGACTATGTGCGGGCGCAACAGATACTCGCAAGCGACCTGCCTGCGATCAATCTCTGGTATCAGGATTCGATCCTTGTTCATAGCCGACGGTTGTCCGGAATCACTATCAGTCCCTCGGGGAGCTTTGCTTTTTTACGCACTGCGAAGGTGCAAGAGCAATAGTTCGTTACATTTCCCGCAACAATTCGTTACAAACGGGCCGTAAACTTTCCCTGAAGCCTCCTCGTCTACATGAAGGCAACGAGTCACTTACTTGCCTTCGCTCCCTTTTGATCACTTTTGGGCCACTTTTGTTTTGGGCGATGTAAGTTTGCCTTATCCGGAGAAGATATGAAGTCAGAGTTCAAAAAGTTGAGCGCACGCAGCGCGCTTGGCAAGGCCTTGCTGAGTGTGGCGGTGGTTGTTTCGGCCGTGCCGCTGGCTTTTGCACAGACGCCGCCTCCTGCTTCCGCAGGAGCTGCAAATCGCGTGGTGGGAACGGTTACGGCAATTGGCACGGGAGCGTTGACGGTGAAGACGGATGCGGGCGTGGAGCGGAAGGTGACCGTTCCAGAGGGCATCAAGCTGCAGCGGATTGCCCCGGGCGAAAAGGACCTGAGCAAGGCGGCGACGATTCAGTTCACCGACCTGGCTGTTGGAGATCGGGTTCTTGTTCGCCTGGCCCCTGAGCCGACATCGGACCCTGTGACTGCAATCTCTCTCGTCGCGATTCCTCAGGCCGATCTTGCGCAGAAGCAACAGAAGGATCGCGAAGAGTGGCAGCGAAACGGCGTGGGCGGGCTGGTCAAGAGCGTGGATGCCGGGACTGGCCTCGTGGTCATCACCTCGGGTGCAGGGCCGACGCAGAAGACTATTACGCTGCACACGACGCCGGCTACGATTCTGCGCCGGTATGCGCCTGACTCGGTGGATTTCAATGAGGCAAAGCCTGCTCCGCTAGAAGTGATCAAGGTGGGCGATCAGTTGCGCGCGCTGGGGACAAAGAGCGCGGACGGACAGGATGTTGCGGCTGTCGAGGTGGTTTCGGGGAGCTTCCGCAATATCTCGGGGACGATCGCCTCAATCAATCAGGCTGACTCGACGCTGACGTTGAAGGATCTGCTGACCAAGCAAAACGTTACTGTGCATGTGGGCCCGGATGCGCAGATGCGCAAGCTGCCGGACACGATGGCGAAGGCGCTGGCTTCGATGACGAAGCCGGGTGAGGCAGCGGCGGCGGGCAACGGCGCGTCGAGTGCTGCAGCTGGCGCGGGCGCTGCGGGCCAGCCGCGACCTCAGTACGGAACGGGTAACGGGCAAGGCGGGAATGGGCAGAGTGGCAACGGACAGACTCCGGGCGGCGAGGCCGGGAACGGACGACGCGGAGGCGATCTGCAATCGATGCTGAATCGCGCACCGGCTATTCACCTTTCAGATTTACAGAAGGGTGACGCGGTCATGCTGGTTTCAACGCAAGGCACGTCGGAAGTCACGGCGGTCACATTGCTCGCGGGCGTCGAGCCGCTATTGCAAGCTCCTGCATCGACGCAAAACATGCTGCTTTCTAACTGGAGCATGAGTTCCGGCGGGGCTGAAGCGGCGCAATAATTTCGACCTTTTTTCTACGACTTGAAGATGATGGGGGATACGTGTACTCAAAGCTAAGATACTGGTTTGCTATTCCGATGGCCGCACTTTTATTGGCCACGGGGGTTGTTGCGCAGAGTCCGCCGAAGCCGGCTGCTACAGTGGCGGGCGCTCAGGCGAATGCTTCGCAGGGGACGATTCGCGGGCGAATTACTGATCCTTCGGGGGCGTTGATTCCGGGGACGCAGATTACGATCAGCGATCTCAAGGGACGGACTGTGGCGACTGCCGTCGCGGACGCCGCGGGTAACTTTGATGTGCACACGCTACCGCCGGGAAGTTACACTGTTACGGCGACGACTAACGGCTTTGCGACGTTCGTTTCGCAGACTTTGATCATCGCTGCAGGGCAGGCGAAGCGCCTCGATATCTCGATGGCTATTCAGACTGAGCAGCAGAACGTGGTGGTGACGGATGATTCGCCGACGGTGAGTGTCGATGCCGACAGCAACGCTAACAGCATGGTGATCAAGGGCAAGGATCTGGATGCGCTGTCGGACGATCCGGATGAGTTGTCGAATGAGCTCTCGGCATTGGCTGGTCCGTCGGCGGGACCGAATGGCGGGCAGATTTATATCGATGGATTTACCGGCGGGCAGTTGCCGCCCAAGTCGTCTATTCGCGAGATTCGCGTGAATCAGAATCCTTACTCGGCGGAGTATGACCGGTTGGGATTTGGGCGTATCGAGATTCTGACTAAGCCGGGTACGGATAAGTTGCATGGGCAGTTCATGATTCAGGGGAACGATAGCGCGTTCAATACGGGGAATCCTTACGCGCCGAGCATTCCGCCTTACTACAGCTATCAATACAACGGCACGCTGAACGGTTCGCTGAACAAGAGGACGTCGTTCTTTATTGCGGCCGATCATCGCACTACCAATAATGAAGTGTTCTTTGACACGCCATGCGATGCGCTCGGCAACTGCACAGATTCCGGATTCAGCGGCACGCTGGCGAATCCTCACTCGAGGACGAACGTTTCGCCGCGCTTCGATTTTCAGATCGGGCAGAAGAATACGCTGACGGTGCGGTACCAGTACTATCACGACTCGGAGACGGGCGATCTGGGCTCGACGCAGTTGCCTACGCAGTCGAACACGGTGACGACAAACGACAACAACATTCAACTGAGCGATACGCAGATTATCAACGAGCGCATCGTGAATGAGACGCGGTTCCAATATGATCGCGGAATCTCGACGACGACTCCGGTGAGCAATGCAACGACGCTGCAGGTACCGGGGAGCTTCTCGGCCGGCGGAAACTCATCGCAGAGCGTTCACGATCATACGGATCGATGGGAGTTTCAGAACCTGACGACGATGTCGCTGGGCAAGCATGCGGTGAAGTTTGGCACGAGGCTGCGCGATAGCCGCGATGCGAATTTTGCCGACTCGGGGTTTAACGGCACCTTCACCTTTGCGAATGCTACAGACTACGGGACGGCGGTGAAGGCGGCGCTGGCCGGCGAGACGAGTTCGGCGACGCCGAGCCAGCTTACGTATGCCACCGGCGCCAAGAGTGCACTGGCGAATGTCTTCGATGCGGCGGCGTTTATTCAGGATGACTGGAAGTTCAGCCCGCGTCTTACGCTTTCGGGCGGGTTGCGGTGGGAGTCGCAGAACCATGTTTCAGATCACAGCGACTGGGCGCCGCGTGTGGCGGTGGCCTGGGCTGTGGATGGAAGCAAGGGAAAGCAGGCGAAGACGGTACTGCGCGCTGGATACGGGCTCTTCTACGACCGGATGGGGATTAACAACTTTCTGACGATCAATCGCTCGGATATTCAGGAGCAGTTCACGCTTGGCGATGGAGAGGTTAGCGCTGACTGCTTCCTGCAAAACTATGCCCAGTTCACCGGGACGGATTGCGGCACGGGAACAGCGGCAGCGCGTTCGCGATACGAGGTAGCGCCGGGATATCACTCGCCGTACACGCAGCAGTTCGGAGCAAGCATCGAGCGCCAGATCACCAAGACACAGACGGCGACGCTGACGTATCTGCATTCGCAGGGAGTGCATCAGCTGGTTGAGATCAATGCCAATGCGCCTTACCTCGCGAGCTTCGATGAGACGGCGGGGAATCTGTACCGATATCTGCCGGAAGGCGTGTTCAAGCAGAATCAGCTGATATTGAATACCAATGTGCGATTCAACCCGAACTTCAACGTCTTCGGCTTCTACACGCTGAGCTTTGCGAATACGGATGGCGCGGGTGGATCGATCGCGTCGAATTCAGCGAACCTCAGCCAGGACTACGGGCGGGCGGCATTTGTCTCGCGCAACCAGGTATTCCTGATCGGCAACTATACGGCGCGCTGGGGGATTCGGTTCAATCCCTTCCTGATTGCGCAGGCGGGACGGCCGTTCAACATTACGACGGGTAGAGACAACAACGGCGATTCGTTCTTCAACGACAGGCCGTATATCGCCGATGCTTCACAGTGCGCGGCGGGTAACAGCGGGTTCTACTCAACTTCGTATGGCTGCCTGGATGCTAATACGACTCCTCTGGCGGGTGAGCGACTGATCGCTAACAATGCTGGAGTGGGGCCGGCGGCGGTGGCTCTGAATCTGCGCATCAGCCGGGCGTTTGGGATTGGGCCCAAGCTGGTGAAGGCCGATCCGAATGCGAATCAGGGCGGGCCTCCTGGAGGTGGACCTCAGGGCGGACGAGGAGGCGGTCCTGGCGGCGGGCCGGGTGGAGGCTTCGGTCCTGGCGGTTTTGGCGGTGGCGGCGGCCGGGGTGGTCCGGGCGGCATGTTCGGGCCGACGAGCACGGGGCGCAAGTACAACCTGAACTTCAGCGTGCAGGCGCTGAACCTGTTCAACGATATCGATCGGGGCACTCCGATCGGGACGCTGGGAGATCCGAAGTTCGGTCAATCGCGCGGCTTGCAGGGGGGCATCTTCTCGCAGGCGTCGGCGGCGCGGCGCATCTTCATGCAGGCCACCTTCAGCTTCTAGGGGGTCGTGGTTCAGAGTGTCATTAAGGCGGGGCGAAGAGATTTCGCCTCGCCTTTTCGCTGCTTGCGAAATACCATGCAGCCGCCTGCTGCGAATATGCATAACTCGGGCATAACTGGTGAGCGGTATCTGCCTACTGCCTGGGCTCCGCCCGAGATAATGAGGAAGTAAAGGGCGATTCCGGTGAGAGTGAAGATTGGGAGTTTGATTCCCTGCTTACCGATGATGCCTCTTATTGCGAGGATGTAGAGAGGGAGTAAGTAGAGTTCGAATAGCACCTTTACCGCGGCCATGCCGGGATATCTTGCTGCTGAGCCTCTTATCGAGGCGAAGATGCCTTCATTGATGATTCGGGCGGGTATCTGACCGTCTGAGGGAAAGGCGTTGATGAGTTCTAGGAACTCGGCTGCGCATGGCGTGAATGCGACTATAGCTACTCCAGTGAGATGCGACTTTAGATAGAGCAGGCGGTTTTGGGATAGAACGCGCACAGCCTCAGTGTGCATGTAATGAAGGCGCTGCGACTGGGTCCAGTGGCGCTGCTCGGGGTGGGCGAAGAGATAACTTGCTTCATCGGGATAGCCTAGTCTTTGCTGCATTGCGGGGAGAGACTGGTGGTTGAGTTCGGCGGTGATTTCTGCTGACTGGAAGAAATATAGATTCTGTTCGACGATGCTGGAGAAGCCGCTGTAGCCGGTTTCGAGTCTGTTGCGCATCTGCCATGCTGCGAGGAGCGGTATGACGACGATGAGCAATAGTATGGGGGCCTTCCACCTTAACCCGGACTTGGGGCTAAGGCTGATGGTAAGGGCTAAAGCGAGTGGAAGGACGAGATAGTAACTAACTGGGCGAACATACGTTGCGGCCACTAACATGAGTGCGGCTAAGGCGAGGGTAGAGAGTTTGGAGCTTGCATAGAAGGCCAGCAGGCGATCGATCATAGCCAGAATCAGCAGGACAAATAATGTCTCGGGCATTAGCCGGGACGTATAGAGGATGGATATGGGTTCGCAGGCATAGAGCCATGCTGCGACTGTTGCTGCGTTGCTGCCTGGGAAGGTTTTTCTTGCGATGTTGCGCACGAGGAGCAGAGAGATCAGCGACAAGGCGATTTGAATTGTCACTACGAGAAGGGCGTTGTTGAAGAGCATGCCTGAGAGAACGAGGAAGATTGGATAGCCGGGGGTTCGGTCTATCTCGGGGAGGCCGTTGGCGGCGTAGGCGCCATGCAGTATGAGATTCAGACCGGGCTGGAGATAACTTGAGGTATCTCCCTGAGTCATGACGGTGGTGCCGGTTAGGGTGAATGCAGCTAGCATCAGGACGAGGCGAAGAGCTATGCCTACGGCCGTTGGAGGCAAAATGTCGCGGTGTTTCTGGAGCCAATCGGCGAGGCGACTGCGCGGGCTGATCAAGCGGTTCCCTTTCTTTTGAGTTGCGAATAGAAGGAATCCCATTCTGCGGCTTTGGCCTCGATTGAGAAATGCTGAGAGATACGTGTGCGCGCGCTGCGGGTCAAGACTTTGCGCTGCCACTCTGTCATTGCCATGACTTTCAACATTGCGGCTGCGAGGGCTTCGCTATCTGATCGAGGGACGACGATTCCTGCTTCGCCGACTAACTCGCGGACGCCGCCTGCGTCGGTGGCTACTACAGGCTTCTCCATGGCCATGGCTTCGCCGAGGGCGAGGGGCATGCCTTCCCATGCGGATGAGAGGACGTAGGCGTCGGCTGCGTCGAGGAGTTGAGCTATGTCGTGACGCAGGCCGAGCCACTGGACATTCATCTGATTGCTTGCTGTGTCGACGAGAGTGTTGGGATTGCCTTCTCCTGCTATCCACAGTGTGGCTTCGAGATGGGTGCTCTGCACGCGCGCGAAGGCTTGCAGGAGGTTTGGATAATCCTTGGCTGGAACGATGCGGCCTACTGCGAGCCAGACGAAGGCGTTGCCGGCCTGCATGAGAGCGCGTGTGTTTCGGCGCGACTTTTTGTCCGGAGTGAAGGTGTCGATGTCGATGCCGTTGGTGAGTACGGAGATCTTGTTGCGGGAGACTGCACGGAGCTTGATGAATCGCTCGGCGGCCGCAGTGCTAACGGCTGTTACGGCGTCGGCCTGCGTGCCGGTGAGGCAGTAGAGCAGCATGCGATGCCAGCCGCCCTCGTAGATGTTGTGGATGGTGTTGATGACCACGGGAGGACTTGCTTTCCTGCTTAGCGAGAGGCGCAGAAGGCGGGCGAAGATGTTCGCGGGGAAGGTATGGCTGTGGAGGATATCGGGGTGGAAGAGTTCCACGAATTTGATGGCGAAGCGCAGGCCGCGCAGGATTCCCAGTGGGGTTTTGGCGATATTGAGGCGGAGGACGGGGAGTTTGGTTGGGCACTCTTCGGCGGCGTGCTTTAACACGACGAAGGCGACGGAATGCCCTCTGGCGGCCATGCGCTCGGCGATGGCGATGACTTGTTTTTCAGCGCCGCCTATGCCGAGCGAGGTGAGGATGTATAAGATTCGCACGATGATTGGATGTGCAGATCATATCGTGTTCAGCCTCAGGGGCAAACAGACTGCGGAAATACCCGAGATATTGCTGAGATCGGACAAAAACATGCCTGATAAGAAACAAGCCCTGGAGGAACAGAACCAATGGCCCATGCAGCGGCAAGAGCAGAAGCAGATTCCCAAGGGGAATGACAGAAAGAAAGGCAAGAACAACGACAACAGCGAAAAGAAAGAAAAGCAAGAACAACGACAATAGCAAAAGCGTTTCTTTCCCCGTGGGTCGACTGAGCGGCACAACTGAAGTTGTGCCTTTTTACAAAGCCTTCCTAGTCGGGGCGTCACTCTTCACGAGAAATCTGCGCAGGAGGGTGTCGACGGCGAGGTAGCCGGGACCCATGATGAGGATGATTAGGGTGGCGAACCAGTCGTTGTAGGCGGATGCTGCGGTGAACTTGTCGGGGTCGCTCAGGACTGATCCGAAGGCCTCTTTTTCGGCGGTCCAGAAGGCTACTGTCATGTTCACGAAGAGCAGAAGGGTGATCAGGCGGGTGCCTATGCCGAGGGCGAAGAGGATGCCGCCTACGAGTTCGAGAAGCGAGACGAAGATTGCGGTGAGATGCGGCTGCGGCAGATTCAGCGTGGTGAAGAAGCCTGTAACTTTGTCGAGATGGTTGAGTTTGCCGAGGCCGTCCTGTATGAACTCCCAACCCCAGTAGAGGCGGATGGCGAGGAGGAGCGGGTTTTGCAGGTAGTTCAACCAGGCTACTGCGGAGTCGTACAGTCTTATGACGCGACGAATCATTTCGTATCTTTTCCTTCCCTAGCTTTGCGGTTGATTACGGTTGCTTGCAGATCCAGCCGAGTTCGGACCAGTGCGCGAACCACTCGCGAACGAGTTTGAGGCGCGTGTTCGCTGAGAGGCGTGAGCCTGCAAAGCCTGCGTCGAGTGATTCGGCAAGAGTGCGTCCATCGCGCAGCGCGGAGAGCATTTGAAACTCGGGGCGTGAGAGGCGCTTGTAGTAGAGGGAGAGGTCGGCGCGGTGGATGGCCAGCCATGTGTGGAGCTTACGCAGGCGCAGCGGTTTGTAGGGCGCATCTCCGAAATTTTCTGCGCGGGTTCCGGCTTCGCTCGATTCCCTTCTCTGCTTCTGGTGCATATCTAGCACCAGGTCGTCTGCAGGATAGTCGAGAGCGAGCAGTTGCACGTGGGGCTGCAGGGCGAGGTGTGAATCGCCGCCTAGTGTGGCGATGTCTTCGGCGCTCAATGGAGGAAGCTCGGCGTTGTCGAAGGCCTCGATGCAGGCCCATTCAACGCGGATGACATCGAGCGCGAGGGCGAGGCGCGAGCCGGCGAATTGCGGGTTCTGCGTCAGCCATTCGAGCAGCTTTGAGCCGAGGTTTCTGAGAGTGAATGAACGGCTGGGGTGTGCTGCAAGATAGGCGTTCATCAGTGATTCGAAACGCTCTGCTCCGACTACGGCGCGCAGGCCGGGGAAGTCTTCGTGGAAGGCGCTCTGGAGGCGGAACCAGTACTGGCGGTTGTAGATTTCGAGGCGTTCGAAGGAGGTGAGGCGGCTGTTGGGGCGGATGAATTCGCCGGCGACTTCGGCCATGGCGCGACCGCTAAAGCGGCCGGTGGTGTCGCGCTGCTGCATCTGCTCTTCGGGGGTGAGGGGCTGCATGACGGCTGCGCCCATGGTGCGCTGCATTTGTTCCAATGTCATGGCTGCCATCACGCGGCTCCTGTTAGAACCGGTTCTTCGGAGGGCGCGGGCTGGAGGAAGCGCTCGGCTTTGCGGGCCTCGGCCCATACTTCGTCGAATTCGGGAATGCGGTCGTCCCATTCGAGCAGGGTTGGGGTGAGGCCGCAGCGCTCGATGGCGCGCGCGTATAGCTGCCAGACGGGTTCGATCACCGGATGGTCGTGGGTGTCGAGGATGTACTTTTCGTAGCGCGTGTGGCCGGCGACGTGGATCTGCGCAACGCGTTCGGCGGGGACGGCGTTGACGTAGTCCATGGGGGCGAAGTCGTGATTTACGGAGGAGACGTAGATGTTGTTGACGTCGAGGAGGATGCCGCAGTCGGCACGCTCTACTACTTCGTTGAGGAACTCCCACTCGGTCATTTCGGAGGCTACAAATTCGGCGTAGCTGCTTACGTTTTCGACGGCTACGGGGATTTCGAGGAAGTCCTGTACTTCGCGAATGCGGGCGGCGGTCTTTTCGACAGCCTCCCACGTATATGGCAAAGGCAGGAGATCGTGGGAGTAGGTGCCATCGATGCTGCCCCAGCAGAGGTGATCTGAGAGCCAGGGAGTTTTCGTTCGCTGAACAAGATTTTTCAGGCGGCGCAAATGTTCGCGATCGGGGGCCTGGGCGGAGCCGAAGTACATGGAGACTCCGTGCTGTACGACTTTGTATTGCTCCATGATCCGGTCGAGCATGGCTAGCGGGCGGCCGCCGTCGATCATGTAATTTTCGGAGATGATTTCAAACCAGTCGACGGCCGGCTTGTGGGCGAAGATATGGTCGTAGTGCGGGATACGAAGTCCGATGCCGACGCCGTGATTCTGGAATCCGTTGAAGCGATTTCCAGCCATGTGGTTCACCCTGGAGGCAAGTGTGAGTGTGAGTGTGAGTGTGAGTGTGAGTGTGAAGTGTGAGTGCGAAGTGCTGGTGCCTTTCACACTTCACACTCCACACTCACACCGACTTTCCTTCAGAGTTAGATAACTGACGGT
>Ga0182024_10011141_pt1 | contig 18129 bp, 17 predicted proteins | sample P32metaG_FD_120480 | JGI IMG/M metagenome (GOLD analysis project Ga0182024, IMG submission 120480) | Permafrost microbial communities from Stordalen Mire, Sweden - P3-2 metaG (Illumina Assembly) | ecosystem: Environmental > Terrestrial > Soil > Wetlands > Permafrost | place: Sweden: Stordalen... | reverse complement strand
GCCGTCCGCGGGATGCTGCAGCACAACACCCTCGGTGCCGAGCAGCTCACCCATCTTCGCGTCTACGCGGGCTCGGAGCACAAACATGAGGCCCAGCGACCGCAGCCGATCACCTTCGGCGAGCTAGGGGAGATCATCGTTGCCCGCACCAGTTGAGGCATACAAGCAGGCCACCGGCCGCCGCAAGACGGCGGTCGCACGCGTGCGCATCGTCCCCGGTGATGGTGTCATCGTTGTCAACAACCGTCCACCCAGCGAGTACTTCGGCCGGCGCGACCTCGAGACCGTGGTCACGCAACCGCTCCGGGTCACCGACACCACTGGACGGTTCGAGGTCTCGGTCAAGGTCTTCGGCGGCGGTATCGCGGGTCAGGCCGGCGCCGTGTGCCACGGGATCGCCCGTGCGCTGATCGCCGCCGATCCCGAACTGCGCCCCGTGCTCAAGGCAGCGGGCTTGCTCACGCGCGATTCGCGGGAGAAAGAGCGCAAGAAGTACGGGCTGAAGCGAGCACGGAAGGCGCCGCAGTACACCAAGCGGTAGGGTGGAGGCTCCACCCGCCACGCGGACGACGGTGCGGGCTCGTGTGCTCGGATGTCCGGTCGACATCGTTGACATGGCCACCGCCGTGCAAACGGTCGTGGAGATGGTGGAACGGCGCCGCGCAGATGCGACGTCGCATCCGGCGGTCGTGATCACGCTCAACCCCGAGATGGTGATGATGGCGCGGCGCAGCCCGGCATTCAGCGCGGTGCTCGAGTCCGCGTCGTTGGTGGTGCCCGATGGGATCGGGCTGGTGCGAGCACTGCGGCGCCGCGGTCATCCCGAGGCCGAGCGTGTCGGCGGCGCCGACCTGATCGGCTCGTACCTTCCCGAAGCCGAACGCCACGCGCACCGCATCGCCCTGGTCGGCGGTGCACCGGGCGTGGCCGGTGCGGCGCGTGACCGCATGGTCGAAACCCATCCCGGGCTCCAGGTGGTCGCGGTGAGTGACGGTCCGCCTGGCAGAATCACTGCCTCCGAGGTGGAGACGGCACGGCCCGAGGTTGTCCTCGCGGCCTTCGGCGCCGGCCGCCAGGAGCTGTTCCTGGACCGCTACCTCGGTCCGATCGGCGCGGCGACCGGTATCGGTGTCGGCGGATCCCTCGACTACCTTGCCGGCCGCGTGCGGCGAGCGCCGACGGTGGTGCGCCGGGTCGGCCTCGAGTGGGCATGGCGGCTCTCGGTGCAGCCATGGCGAGTGCGGCGGCAGTCCGTGCTCCCCGTGTACTGGTGGCTCGAGCGCCGCGAGGCCGCTACCCTGCGCGCCAAACCGTGAGTTTCGGATGCTGAGCATCATCGTTCCGGCATACAACGAGGAACAGCGGCTGCCCGCGACGCTCACCCGGATGCGGGCATACCTCGACGGCCGCGACGAGCCCTACGAGGTCCTCATCGTCGATGACGGGAGCACCGACAACACCGTGGCGATGTCGCGGACCCTCGCGGAGGGCTGGCCGGAGCTCCAGGTGCTCGCGCTGGAACGGAACACCGGCAAGGGCGCCGCCGTGCGCCTGGGTATGCTCACCGCCAGGGGAGAGCATCGCGTCTTCAGCGACGCCGACCTCAGCACGCCGATCGAGGAGGTCGAACGGCTGCGCGCGCACCTGCACGGGAACTGCGCGGTGGCCATCGCATCGCGAGCGCTTCCGGGGTCGCAGATCGACGTCCATCAGCCCGGGCGACGCGAGGTGATGGGTCGCACCTACAACCGCCTGCTTCGGCTGTCGGCGCTCCGCGGCCTGCATGACACGCAGTGTGGGTTCAAGGCCTTCACCGCCGACGCCGCCGTCGCGTGCTTCGAGCCTCTCCGCACCCTGCGCTTCGGATTCGACGCCGAGGTGCTGCTCCGCGCCCGCCGGCTTGGCTGGACGGTCGCGGAGGTACCGGTCCGCTGGGAGCACAAGGAGGACTCGCGGGTGAGCGCGATGCGGGACTCCGTTGGCACTCTTTACGATCTGGTGCGTTTACGGTTCATCGTCCGGCGATAATCGGTAGGTGAGAACCGCCCAGCGAGCCATGACGTCGGGTCATATCGATGTTCGGGTCGCCGGCGCCCCGATTGTCGGGCTGCGGTTTCACCTCGACTCCCGTGCCGCCGATCTCGACGAACGTGCCGACGAGCTGGAGCGCCGGCTCATCGAGGTTGGCGTCCAGCGCGCCAATCTCATGGTCCGGCTTCGCGCTGTTGAGGAAGCACGGCAGCAGGTGCTCGAGGTGCTCCCCGGCATGGCATCGCCGGCCATCCTCGCCGAGATCGCGGCCACCTTCGCCGAGGGTCTCGACATGGGCACCGAGCTCACCCGCCTCGAGACACGTGCCGAGGGGATCCGCGCCCGCCTGGGAGACGTCACCTCGGAGCAGGCGGTCCTGCGCACCATGAGCCGCCAACTTTCGCAGGTGCCTGGGGAATCGGTTGCCGATCCAAATCAGCGCGCCAGCCAGTACAGCCAGGCCGCCCGCCAGATCTATGAGATCGCCGATGTGGAGCACGCCGAGACCGCACGGCTCATCCTCGAGGGGCCGATGCAGCGCCTTGCCGATGCGGCCCTGGAGGCGGAGCTGATCGGCAGAAGCCTGGTCCGCGAACCGGCGACGGCGGTCGGCGCGAGCTCACGATGCCGGACCGCTGCGGCCGAGGCGTCGGAGCAGCTCGGCGAGGTCATCGCGGGACTCCTGCCGCTCGCCGAGGAGCGCGGGCTCGTGGGAGCCGTACGCGACCTCCTGGCCGCCTGGAGCGATCGAGGGATCGTGCTCCTCCACATCCTCGGGAGCGAGCGCCGGATGCCATCACTCGCGGAGATCACGATGTATCGGATCATGGAGCAGGCGATCGACAACGCCCTGGCGCACGGGCGTCCGCAGCGGGTGGACGTGATCCTCTCGTTCCTGCCGCGCCTGGTCGTCGGCGTGGTCAAGGATGACGGCGACGGATTCGACGTCAATGCCACCGACGCCCGGATGGGGCGCACGGCGGGCCTCGGGCTCATCCAGATGCGCGAGCGGGCGGTGGTCGTCGGCGGTCGCGTCCAGGTGCGCAGCGGGCTCGGGCTCGGGACCGAGGTCCGCGTCACCATCCCTGACAGCCGCGCGACGACCTAGCGACGGGGGCGACACGCCGGGAATCGCCGGGTAGCATCGCGGTCATGTCCTCGACGCAGCGAAACTTCCGCCTCACCACGTCCGCCGGCAAGACTGTCGTTGCGGCGGTCGTGATGGCCGACACACCCTGGCAGCGTTTCATGGGCCTGATGGGCAAGCGCGAGCTCGCCGCCGACGCAGGCCTCTGCCTGCGCCCGTGCAGCTCTATCCACATGTTCTTCATGCGCTTTCCCGTCGATGTCGCGTTCATCGACGCTGACGGGAAGGTCGTGCACATGTACAACGGACTCCGACCCTGGCGGGTCTCGCGGATCGTGCGCCGTGCGAAAGCGGCGATCGAATTGCCGAGCGGCGCGCTGGCGCGAGCGGGCGTCGGCGTCGGAGACCTCCTGACAATGTCCTGATTCGGTAGGGTCGCTTCCGCCGCATAGCGTGATTGGAGGAACGACGTGTACCAGGGATTGCTTGCCGAGACCGTGACGGTCGTCGGTCACAACGACGACGAGATAGGCGCATACCTCGCCAGGCCGCTCGGTCCGGGACCGTTTCCGAGCGTCCTGGTGATCCACCATGCACCCGGCTGGGACACGGCGACCAAGGAGATCGCTCGGCGCTTTGCTTACGAGGGGTATGTCGCGATCTGCCCGAACCTGTACCATCGCTTCGGCCCGGACCTCTCGCCCGATGACGCCGCGGCCGCAGCCCGCGCCGGAGGATGGGTCACCACCGAGCAATTCCTGGCCGATGCCGCCGGGGCGTTGCGCTATGTGAGAGGCCTGCCGGTCAGCAACGGCAAGGTGGGCGTGATCGGGTACTGCTCGGGAGGGCGGCAGTCGTTTCTTGCGGCCTGCGAGCTCCCGGTCGATGCCGCGGTCGACTGCTACGGAGCGTTCGTGGTTAACGGCTCGCCACCCGACATGCCCCTCAGGATGGAGCCGGTCATCGACCGCGCGCCGAAGAACTCCCGCCCGATCCTCGGGCTCTTCGGCGTCGAGGACACGAGGCCGTCACCCGAGGAGGTGGCGCAGATCGACACCGAGCTGACCCGGCTCGCCAAGGAGCACGAGTTCCACTCGTTCGAGAATGCCGGGCACGGGTTCTTCGCCGTCGATCGGACCATGTACCGGGTGGAGGCCGCCGTCGAAGGGTGGCGGCTCATCCTCGATTTCTACGGCCGCCACCTGGCCTGAGGGAGAGATCACATGTGCTCGTATGTCGTTGAGAAGACCGCGCTGACCGGGAGTGCCAAAGCGGCCGGCACGTGGTCGCCGATCAACACCGCCGTCGTCTCCGTCGACCATCCCTTCCACGCACCCGTCGACCACGCGTTTATGGTCGATTTCACCCAGGAGGGCCGACCTGTGAGCGAGCGGATCGCGCTGGAGCTGAGCGTCGCGTCGGCACGGGAGTTGATCGTCTGCATGCAGACGGCGCTGGACGCGTTCGGGGAGGGCGGGTAGGCAAACGGCGTGAGCAGGGTGGCCAGAAGGCAGGTCGGCATGTCGGTCAGCGGGAACTTCCCGCGGCGAAACTCATCGAAGTTGGCCCGGACGCGGGTGGCTGCTCGCGCGGAGTCGTCCCCGCAGACGTCCGCGATGGACGCGCATACCTGCGTGAGTGCTCGCCGCGCTCGCCAGGCTCTTCCTCGACGCCGTCGCCCCCAGGCGATGCGCCGGGTGCGACACCGTCTCCGATCAGTCGATCTGTGCGAATTGCAACGTCACGATGTCCGCCATGCCGATCCCGGCCGTGCGGCGCATGCGGCATGGAAGCGGGTTCGCGGCCTTCGAGTTCGTCGAGCCGGTTCGGGCGGCCCTGCACCGGGGCAAGTACGGCGGCGAGCGTCAGGCGCTTTCTGAACTGGCTGCCATGACCTCGCGGCGGCTCGGTGGCCCGAGGCTGTTCACCCCCGACGCGGTCGTCGCCGTCCCGCTCGGTCATCGCCGGCGCCGGCAACGTGGCTACAACCAGTCAGAGCTCATCGCTGAGGCCGTTGCCGACGCACGTGACGTCCCCGTGCTCGGCGACCTGGTCAGGCTCCGCGACACCCCGCCCCAGAGCGCCCGCGACGAGGCGACCCGGCGAGACAACGTCGCCGGGGCGTTCGCCTGGACTGGAAGCGATCTCGCCGGCGCCTACCTGTGGCTCGTCGACGACGTGCTCACCACCGGAGCCACCGTCGAGGCGGCGGCGGCCGTGCTGGCTCGTGCCGGAGCCTCGCTCGTCGACGTCGTTGTGGTGGCCGCGGTTTCGTGAAAGGCGAGGGCTGCCACAATGGAGCGGAGTATGTCCATCTTCCGAAAGCCGATCAACAAGGTCCTCGGCGACCCCGTCAAGCGCGAGATCAAGCGCTATCAGGGGGTCGTGGATCTCATCAACGAACTCGAGGACGAGATGTCGACGCTCACCGACGAGGAGCTCCGGGAGAAGACCCGAGAATTCCGGGAGCGCCTCGGGATTGAGGGAACCGACATCACCCACGGCCAGTCGTTCGCAGCCGGTCTCGGCGAGGAGACCGAGGAGATGGCCATGGAGCGGGTCGAGGAGCAGGAGCGAGACGCAGCACGTCGCCAGGCGCTCGACGACCTCCTGCCCGAGGCCTTCGCGGTGGTCCGCGAGGCATCCAAGCGCACCCTCGGCATGCGCCACTTCGACGTCCAGCTGATCGGTGGCATCGTGCTCCATCAGGGCCGGATCGCCGAGATGAAAACCGGTGAAGGCAAGACGCTGGTGGCGACCCTCGCGCTCTACCTCAACGCGCTCGAGAGTCGTGGCGCGCACCTCGTGACCGTCAACGATTACCTGGCACGACGCGACGCCGGTTGGAATGCGGCGCTGTACCACTTCCTCGGGTTGTCGGTCGGTGTCATCGCCGGGCAGGATCTGTCGTACGTCTACGATCCGGAGTTCGTCGACGACACGCACCCGGATCCGCGCCTGCAACATCTCCGGCCGTCCACGCGCCGCGAGGCGTACGCCGCGGACATCACCTACTCGACCAACAACGAGCTGGGCTTCGACTACCTGCGCGACAACATGGCGCAGAAGCTCGACCGATGCGTTCAACGGCGCCTGCGCTTCGCGATCGTCGACGAGGTGGACTCGATCCTCATCGACGAGGCGCGGACGCCGCTGATCATCAGCGGCCAGGCGAGCGAGGCAACCGACAAGTTCTACACGTATGCGCGACTGATCCCGCGGCTCGTCGCCGAGGACGACTACACGATCGACGAGAAGACCAAGTCGGCGACGCTCACCGAGGAGGGCGTCGACAAGATCGAGAAGTGGACCGGGATCTCGAACGTCTACGAGATGGAGCACGCCGCAGAGGCGCATCAGATCAACCAGGCGCTGCGTGCGCATGCGCTCTGGCTGCGCGACCGCGACTACATCGTGCGCGACGGCGAGGTGATCATTGTCGACGAGTTCACCGGGCGCACGATGCCGGGACGCCGCTGGTCAGACGGTCTGCACCAGGCGATCGAGGCCAAGGAAGGCGTTGCGGTTCAACAGGAGACGGTCACCCTCGCGACGATCACGTTCCAGAACTTCTTCCGCCTCTACGACAAGCTCGCGGGCATGACCGGTACCGCGCTCACCGAGGCCGAGGAGTTCCACAAGATCTACACCCTCGAGGTCGTGCCGATCCCGACACACCGGCCGATGGTGCGTCTCGACGAGCCCGACCTCATCTACAAGGGTGAGGAGGGCAAATATCGCGCTGTGGTCGATGAGATCGCGGAGCGGTACAAGAAGGGACAACCGATCCTCGTGGGGACGACGAGCATCGAGAAGAGCGAGCGGTTGAGCCGCCAGCTCGACAAGATGGGCGTCCAGCACTCGGTGCTCAACGCCAAGTTGCACGAAAAGGAAGCGGACGTCATCGCCAACGCCGGCCAGCGCGGGAGCGTGACGATCGCGACCAACATGGCCGGACGTGGTACCGACATTGTGCTCGGTGAGGGGGTCGCCGATGTCGGCGGTCTGTACATCATCGGGACCGAGCGACACGAATCGCGGCGCATCGACAACCAGCTGCGCGGCCGCGCGGGCCGTCAGGGCGATCCCGGGGAGTCACGCTTCTTCCTGTCCTTCGAGGACGACCTGATGCGCGTCTTCGGCGGCGAGCGCATGCAGGGCTTCATGGGCAAGCTCGGCGTCGACGAGGACACGCCGCTCGAGTCGAAGCTCGTGTCGCGGCAGATCGAAGGAGCGCAGGCACGCGTCGAGGGACAGAACTTCGACAGCCGCCGTCACGTCGTCGAGTACGACGATGTCATGAACAAGCAGCGCGAGATCATCTACGGCGAGCGTCGCAAGATTCTCGAGGGGACCGACACGCGCTCGAACTTCACCTCTATGGTCGAGCACGTGGTAGCTACTGAGGTGCCGACGTTCTGCGAGGGACGGCATCGGGAGGCCTGGGATTTCGAGGGTCTCTGGACGCAGATGCGCATGTTCGCCACGGGCCTGCCGCCATTTTCCGAGGTCAGCATGGACAGCCTCGGGAATTCGGTCGAGGAGGTCACCGAGACGCTCAGCGGCGAGTTGATCGGCCTCTACGAGGAGAAGGAGCAGGAGTACGGCGCGGAGTTGCTCCGTGAGGTCGAGCAGAGCGTGATGCTCCAGGTGATCGACGCCCGGTGGCTCGCGTATCTGACCCAGATGGATCACCTCCGCGAGGGCATGGGCTTCCAGGCCTACGGCCAGATGGACCCACTGGTCGAGTACAAGGCTGCCGCGTTCACCGCGTTCCAGGACCTCACCGAGGACATCCAGCGCGAGATCGTGCGAGCCCTGCTCAACGTCCAGATCCGGCGTGTGGATCCCAGTGAGACTGCGTTGGCCGACGACGCAGGTGCTGGTGAGGCGGCGGCCATCCCGGCGCCCACTGCAGGAGCCGCTGAAGCGACTGCGCCGCCATCGCCGCGAGCGGATCGGCCGGGTGGCGCAACCGACGGGGCGCAGGTGCCTCCCGCGCGGCCGGCCGCAGCGCTCGCAAGCGGCGCCCTCGCGCGTGCCACTGCGTCACGAGTGTCCGCGCCGGTGGTGAGCAAGCCGATCGTGCGCAACATCGTCGAGTCGTCCTCGGAGGGGACGCGACGCGCCGATGGCAACGGCATTGTCAGCGGCGCCACCAATGGTGCGAGCGGGGCGCCGCAGGGCAAGGTCGGACGAAATCAATCATGCCCCTGCGGGTCCGGGGAGAAGTACAAGTACTGCCACGGGCGCTGACCGGCGGCAACCAGCGCGCGTGGCGGGCTGAGAGGAAGCCCGCTCGGCCGTGGGGGCCGCCGGTCAGCCGGCCAGCTTCTGCAAGACACGGGGGAGCGCGGCTTCAGGCATCGCAATGCGCAGCGGTATTCGCGCCACAGCGGCGAGATCGAAGTCCTCGGCCGGGACCGGCCGGCCCATCAGGTAGCCCTGAGCCGCGTCGCAGCCGAGGTCGTCGACCAGCTCGAGGGCATCGAGGTTTTCAATTCCCTCCGCGACGATGCGAAGGCCCAGTGAATGTGCGAGGTCGACTGTCGAGCGAATGATCGACACCGCGCGCTTGTCCTCCGGCGCGCCGGTGAGAAAGGTGCGGTCGAGCTTCAGCTCACTGACCGGTAGCCGGCGTATGTAGGTCAGCGAGCTGAACCCGGTGCCGAAGTCATCGATGGACAGCTCGACGCCGAGAGCGCGCAGCCGCTCGAGAACCCGGAGTGCCTGCTCGGGGTCGGCGATGAACGAGTCCTCGGTGATCTCGAGGGTGACGTGGCCTGGATGCACCTCGCGCCTGGCAATCAGCGCAGCGATCTTGTCGGGCAACTCGTCATCACGGAGGCTGGCGGCCGAGATGTTGACCGAGACGCGCAGGTCGTATCCCGCCATCGACCACCGCGACTGCTGGACTAAGGCCTGATCGAGCACGTCAATGGTGAACGGGCCCATGAGGCCGGCATCCGCGATCAGGCCGAGGAACGCGACCGGCGGCAGGACGCCGCGCGACGGATGGCGCCAGCGCGCCAACGCCTCCGCCCCGGTGACCAATCCGGATGCGAGGTCGAGGATCGGCTGGTAGAAGAGAGCGATCTCCCCGAGGCGTAGCGCATCACGCAGATCCTCCATGAGCTGGAGCCGCTCGCGGGCGTTCTGGTCGTAGTCCGACGAGTACACCTGCCATGGGTCGTGGGAGCGTTTGGCCGCGAACATGGCCACGTCAGCTTTCTGGAGCAGGGTCTCGGGTGCGGTGCCGTGCTCGGGTGCCAGTGCAATGCCGATGCTGGCATCGACGCGCAGGCTCATGCCCTCCAGCTGAAACGGCTGTCGCAAGACTTCGCGAACGCGTTTCGCCACCTCGACGGCCGCAGCAGCATCGACCGGTGCGGAGAGCACCAGTCCAAACTCGTCGCCGCCGAGGCGTGCGAGCGTTCCGCTGGTTCCCACGGCATCGGTGAGACGTGGGCCCAGCTGGCGCAGGACATCGTCGCCGACGTGGTGGCCAAGGCTGTCGTTGATCTCCTTGAATCGGTCGAGATCGATCATCAGCACGGCAGTCGTGGCTTCGGCCTCGGATTCGAGGCAAGCGGCAAGGCTCTCGAAGAAAAGCCGTCGGTTCGGCAGGCCGGTCAGCTCGTCGGTTCGGGCCTCTCGCCGGCTGTCCGCGAGCGCGCGCAGCTGCCGAAACGCATAGGCGGATCGGGCGATGGCGATCAGGAGCGTGGCGATGGCAAGGACCACGCCGAGCGAGATTGATCGCCCGGCCGCATACACCACGATTCCCAGCGAGCTCAGCAGGAAGAGGACCGGAACCACGTTGGTGGGCCGAATGGTCGAAATGCTCTTGGCAGCCGACACCCCCATGCCCTGCCAGGCGGCAAAGGCCATCAAAAACGTCCCGATGAGATACAGGCTGTCCAGCGGCGTACCCGTGACGTACGTGTTCGTGGTCACTTGGAGCACATACACGCTGTCGGCGGCCGCAAACAGGACGAGTCCGGCGCCGAGAGTCCACCAGAGGCGTCCCGGGCGCCAGCCTCGAACGGCAAAGACCGCGACGACCATGGTAACGAGGACCATGTCGCCAATCGGATACGCGATGTTCGTGGCGAGGCTTACCTTGCTAACCCCAGCGCTCGCCTTGATGATCGGAGCGATCACCAGCGTGGACTCGAGCGCGGCGACCCCGAGAGCGGCGATGAGCCCGTCGACCCAGATGGTCTTCGAGGTATGTGGGACGGTTTCGCGCACCAGGAGGCCGATGCCGGGGAACGCGAAGACGAAGAACGTCAGGAAGGAGGCGTCGGAGATCGAGGGATACGGAAGAGGGATGAAGTACTGCACCCAGGCGGTCCACAGGACCGATCCGGCGGTGAAGAACCAGAGGCCGACTGCCAGAGCTCCCCAGCCCCAACGCCCGCGCCGTCGCGCGATTGCCCGCCAGGTGCACAGGGTCGCGCAGCCCACATAGCCGACATTGGCGACCCAGACATCAAAGAAGTAATCCGACGTTCCGGGTTTGCGAAGAATCGTCGACCCGAGGTACAGAAGTGTGAGAGCGCCGGTGACCAGCCCGAGGGCCATCACGCCCCGGGGCCAGCGGCGTCCCTTGGCAGGGATCCCCGCAGCGAGTCGGCGCAAGGCTGAGCCCTCCGGCATCACAAGCCTTCCTTGTGAGCCTGTCTGGTGTGATCCTCGCGGTCGCCGTGAGCCAACCGCAGGGCTGTGTTGGGTTCAGCCTATCGACCGATCACGTTTGAATCGGCCCGGCGACGTTACGGAATCGAAAGAGGTGGTGCCGAACCGGACGGACAATTGGCCTGACACATCGCGGGAGACGGCACGATCCTCTAACGCTGTGCGATAATTCGAACAGTGTTAGAGACACCTACTCGCGATAGACGCGCCGAACGGCGCGATGCCGTGATCGTCGAGATCCTCGACGCGGCGTGGGAGATCGCGCGCACCGACGGGCTGGCCGGTCTGTCCCTCCGAGACCTCGCGGCCAAGATCGGCATGCGGCCGCCGTCGCTCTACTGGTACTTCGACTCGAAGCTCGCGATCTACGACGCGATGTTCGTCCAGGGCAACAAGCAGCTGCTCGCTCGCATCACCGAGCAGGAGTGGCCTGCGGATCCTCGAGAAGCGCTTCGCGTCGGCGCGCGCCTGTTCGTCGATTTCAGCATGGAGGACGTCCAGCGCTACCAGCTGCTCTTCCTGCGGACCATCCCGAACTTCGAGCCCTCAGCCGACGCGTATGCGGTGGCCATGCAGGTCTATGAGCAGATGCGCGACCGCTTTGCGGCCGCCGGCCTCGGCGGTCCCACCGCATTCGACATATGGACCGCGCTGGTGAGCGGGCTCTCGGCCCAGCAGATCGCCAACGACCCGGCCGGAGACCGCTGGCTGCGACTCATCGACGAGGTGGTCGATATGTACATCGATCACGTAACCGCTCCACCAAAACGAAGGAAGGACTCATGACGGCAACAACCATCGCCACAGGGGTGGCTCCTCCCGCAGATGTCGCGACAATTCCGGCGCTCGGTCACACGGAGGCGATGGGCCTTGCCGGCACGGAGTTCACCCGGATGATCGACCTGCTGCGCACGCTGCGTGCTGATGAATGGGCAACGGACACGGTCTGCAACCTGTGGAACGTGCGCTCGATGGTTGCGCATGTCGTCGGCATGGCTGATGCGCAGGCGTCGTTCCGCCAGTTCGCCCACGATTTCGGAGCCGCGCGAAAGCGCAGCGGTGGCGCGATGATCGACGCCCTCAATGCGTCCCAGGTACGCGATAGAGTGGACATGACACCCGAGCAGCTCGTCGATCGGCTGGCCGCGGTCGCGCCCAGGGCGGTGCGATCGCGTCGTCGCACCCCGGCCGTCATGCGCAAGGTCGTGCGTTTGAGGCAGGACCCGCCGTTCGCGACCGAGCGGTGGCCGTACGGCTTCCTCGTCGACACGATCTTCACGCGCGACACCTGGGTGCACCGCCTCGATATCTCGCGTGCGACCGGTCGTGAGATGACCATCACACAGCAGCACGACGGTCGCATCGTCGCCGGTGTCGTCGCGGAGTGGGTGCATCGCCACGGTAAGCCGTTCACGCTGAATCTCAGCGGCGCGGCCGGAGGCAGCTGGCACGCGGGAGACGGCGGCGAACTCGTGGAACTGGATGCGCTCGAGTTCTGCTGGACCGTCGCGGGTCGGGCCGAGGGCGACGGTCTCCTCGCCACCCCGGTTCCGTTCTAAGCGAACACGCCCCGGTCAGCGCATCCGGATGAACGACGCGTTGGTGCGGTACTCGCCGAGTGAGCGCGCGTCCATGTACGACATGGAGCTGCGCAGCCCGGCCACGTAACGCTGGATCACATCGGCGACCCGGCCCTTGTACGCAACGATCGACTCGGCGCCCTCGATGTACTCGGGATCCTCACCGGCGAATTCCTGCTGCACGGAGAATGAGGCTGCGCCGCGCATGATCTTGAACTTCTTTCCGTCGACCACGATCACCCGCCCGGGCGCCTCGTACGTCCCGGCGAGCGCCGAGCCGACCATCACCGCGTCCGCGCCGAGCGCAAGGAGCTTGCACATGTCGGCCGGGTTGCGCACCCCGCCATCGCCGATGATGAGCGCGCGCCGGCGCACCTGCGCACATTCGTAGACGCTGTAGGGCGTCGGCGCATGCACACCGGTTTCGGTGCGCGTCTCGCACACCGAGCCGCCGGCAATCCCCACGCGGATCGCGTCCACGCCTTGGTCCTCGAGCCACCGGAACGTCTCGGCTGATGCGACGTTCCCGGCGATCAGGAACACAGCGGTGCCCTGGTCGCGGACCCAGCGCACCGCATGCGCGACCTGCTCGTGCGCGCCGTTGGCCGTGTCCAGGCACACGATGCTGCAGCCGGTCTCGACGATGCGCGCGAAGCGTTCGCGGTAGTCGCCGGTCACGCCGAGCGCGGCGGCAAGGGGGCCGCCCGTGGCCGCGACCTCACCAAGCTCTGCCGCCTGCTCGTCGATGGACTGGAACCGAGGGAGGATGCCGAGCGCGCCGTCCTGGCCCAGCGCACGGCACATGTCGACGCCGCAGACATCCGGCATCGGCGATCCGATCAGGGGAACCGTCAGCCGCAGCGGTCCAAAGTCCACCACCGGCAACGCCTCGGTCCGGTGCGCGAGCGTCGAGCGGACACGCGGCACCAGCGAGACGTCGTCGAAATCGAAGGCCCGGGGCATATCGGTAAAGAGGTCGCCGATCGCGTCGGCCGATACGGCGGCAACGGTTTGCATGACTTCATTGTGGAATACTCCGGAGATGACCGAGCTTGCAGAACGCGCCACCGACGTCGCCGCCCGTATTGCTGAGCTCCAGGGGCATCTTTGACCTCGACGGCAAACGCGTCCGCCTGAAGGAACTCGACCAGGAGATCGCCGCGTCGGACCTGTGGGACGACCCACGGCATGCGGCCGCGCTCAACCAGGAAGCCTCGCGCATTCGTGACGACCTCAGCACCTGGGAATCGCTGACCCAGCGCGCCAGCGATACGCGCGAGCTCGCGTCCATGGTCGAAGCCGAGCCGGACGCGGCGATGACCCACGATATCGAGACGGAGCTCAGGGCCCTCGAGAAGGAGATCGGCCGCCGCCAGATCGACCTCCTCTTCAGCGACCCGTACACCGACCATGTCGCCCTGATCGGCATCCACGCGGGTGCCGGCGGCACCGACTCGCAGGACTGGGCGCAGATGCTCCTGCGCATGTACCTCCTGTGGGCCGAGCAACATCGCATGCCGGTCGAGTTCCTCGAGGAATCCGTCGGCGATGAGGCGGGCATCAAGTCCGCGACCATCCGTGTGTCCGGACCGCGCGCCTACGGCCTGCTCAAGGGCGAGCACGGCGTCCATCGCCTGGTGCGGATCAGCCCGTTCGATGCCGCGCACCGGAGGCACACGTCGTTCGTGCTCGTCGAGGTGACCCCCGAGATCGAGGACACCGTCACCGTGGAGATCGACCCGGACGATGTGCGCACCGACGTCTTCCGATCGAGCGGCGCCGGCGGCCAGCATGTCAACAAGACCTCCTCGGCGGTGCGGTTGACCCACATCCCCACCGGCGTCGTGGTCACCTGCCAGAACGAGCGCTCACAGCAGCAGAACCGGGACGTCGCCTGGCGCGTCCTGCGCTCGCGCTTGCTGGCGCTGCAGCAGGCCGCACACGCGCAGAAGGTCGCCGACCTCAAGGGCGAGTTGATAGCGGCCGAGTGGGGGAGTCAGATCCGCTCCTACGTGCTCCATCCGTACACGATGGTCAAGGACCACCGGACCGCGGTTGAGGTCGGCAACGCCCAGGGGGTGCTCGACGGCGACATCGACCCCTTCATCGAGGGATACCTGCACTGGGCGGCTCGCGAGGGCGCAGAATCGAAGGCATCCTGATAGAACGGATCCCGGCCACCAATCCCGGTACGGAAGTGACCAATCTGTGAAATATCTCGGGAGTCCGGCGGAACCCCGGTTTATACTGGCCGCCGACTCAGCAGCGATCCCAGAAACCATCTTATGAACACATCGCCCCAGGGGGCAGCCTGGTGAGCGTGGCGGTCGCAGAGCGATCTGCGGCACCCCCTCAGCACGCGCTGCGCCCGGTCATCTCGTTTCACGGCGTGAGCAAGGTCTACCCGAATGGAACGGAGGCCCTGCGCGACGTTGATCTGGCGATCCATCAGGGCGACTTCTGCTTCCTGGTCGGCCCGAGCGGCGCCGGCAAGTCAACCCTGGTGCGCCTGCTGATCCGGGACGAGGCGCCCTCGACGGGCCGGATCTTCATCGACGGGCAGGAGGTGAGCCGGATGTCGCACCGCAAGCTCCCCAAGCTGCGGCGCAAGTTCGGCATCGTGTTCCAGGACTACAAGCTGCTCACGCGCCGCACCGTGGCCCAGAACGTCGCCTTCGCCCTCCAGGTGACCCGCCCCGGCCAGCGCCACCTGCGCGAGAAGGTGGAGGAGGTCCTCTGGATCGTCGGTCTCGAGGACAAGCTCGACAAGTTCCCGGACGAGTTGAGTGGTGGTGAGCAGCAGCGCGTGGCCATAGCCCGCGCGCTGGTGCACCGGCCCCGGATCTTCCTCGCTGACGAACCCACCGGCAACCTCGACCCCGACACCTCGTGGGGCATCGTGCAGCTGCTCCTCCAGATCAATCACCGCGGGACGACCGTGCTCATGGCGACGCACAACCGCGAGGTCGTCGACCTCGTGCGGCGCCGCGTCATCGCCATCGACAACGGCCGGGTGGTCAGAGACGAGGCCGAGGGAAGCTACCTGCGCGAAGGAACCGCCACCCTGTGAGACAGGTCCTCGCCTCGCTGTGGTTCGCACTCCACAGCGCAGGGCAGAACTTCAGGCGCAACCTCGGCGTCTCGCTCGCGGGCGTCTTCACGATGGGCCTGATCATCTTCCTGGTCGGTGGATCGCTCCTCTTCACGCATTCCGTGGACACCGTGCTTCAGGGGCAGGAGCAGAACGCCAGCCACCTGAAGATCTACCTGTCCGACAACGCGTCGCTGGCGGCCATCACGAACTTCGAGAGCCGCCTCAAGGACGACCCGCGGGTGATCTCGGTCACCTTCGAGACCAAGGACCAGGCCAAGCAGCAGGCGTCGCAGAACCCGTCGATCTCAAGCGCGCTCGCCGTCCTCGGCAGCAACCCCCTGCCCGCGTCGCTGAACCTCGATGTCCGCAAGCTCACCTACCTGAGCCAGTTCAACGCCGAGGCAAAGGCGATGCCGATCGTCGACAGCACCACACCGACCGACTACAACTCCGACGTCATCGGCAAGCTCAACACGGTCATCACGGTGATCGAGTGGGTCGGGGCGATCATCGCGATCATTCTCCTGACCATCAGCATCGTCATCATCATGAACACGATCCGAACCGCGGTGTACTCACGCCGAACCGAGATCGAGATCATGAAACTGGTCGGCGCGACCGACTGGTTCGTTCGCTGGCCGTTCATCCTCGAGGGAATGCTCGGCGGGTTACTCGCCGCGATCTTCTCCGGGGCGGTGGTGTTCGGCGCCTACCGTCTCTTCGTGCAGGCGGCGCAGGGCAACCTTCTCAGCGTCCCCTTCGACGCGCGCTACACGATCACCCTGCTCATCGTGCTCCTGGTCGGCGGTGTCGCGGTCGGTGCCTTCGGGAGCTTCCTCGGCGTTCGCCGGTTCCTCTCCGCGTGACCCCGACGGCCATCGCGCCGTCCGTCTCCCTGATCTGAGGCGCTGCCGCGCATGGCTCGAAGGACCCCGCCGATATACTCAAGTCCCGTGGCCCAACGATTTGACATCGCCATTCTCGGGGGCGGGATGGGCGGCTACCCGGCAGCGATCCGCGCAGCCCAGCTGGGCCTGAGCGTGGTCCTGGTGGAGGAGGACAAGGTCGGCGGCACGTGCCTCCACCGCGGCTGCATCCCCGCCAAGGCACTGCTCCAGAGCGCCGCGCTGCTCGATGAGCTGCGGCATGCGGACACCTTCGGGGTCACCACCGGCGACGTGCACTTCGACTACTCGGTCGCGGGCCGCCGCCGCGACTGGGTGGTCAGCCAGCTGCACAAGGGCGTGCAGTTCCTGCTGCGCAAGAACAAAGTGAGTGTCGTCAGCGGCCGGGGCCGCCTCGACGGTGCCGGGCGTCTGGTGGTCACCCCGCCGGCGGGGGACGCGGTCGAGATCGAGGCCGGCTCGGTGATCATCGCCACCGGCTCTCGACCCAAGCAGCTGCCCGGCAACCCCGCGGACGGGACGGTGATCTTCACCAGTGATGAGGCCCTCCGGATCGACCGGGTGCCGGCGTCCGCGATCGTGCTCGGCGCCGGAGCGGTCGGCGTCGAGTTTGCGTCGCTCTACCGCAGCTGCGGCGCCGAGGTGACCATCGTCGAGATGCTGCCGAGCCTCGTGCCGCTCGAGGACGCCGCAGTGGGCGGCGAGCTCCGGAAGCAGTTCGAGGCTCGGGGCATCACCTGCCTCACCGGGCACCGTCTCGACCTCGGCTCGATCGAGCGCAACGAGGGCGGCGTCGCCGTGACCGTCGCCGGCGAGGACGGCAAGGAGCAGCGCCTCCAGGCAGAGCTCCTGCTGGTCGCGGTGGGTCGCGCAGCCAACGTCGAGAACATCGGCATCGAGGGAACCGGGGTGGTCGTCGATCGTGGGGTCATCACCGTCGATTCGATGCTCCGGACAGGGGAGCCCGGCGTCAGCGCCGTCGGCGATGTCGTGGGCGGCTTCCAGCTGGCTCACAAGGCGCTGCACGAGGGGGTCCTCGCCGTCGAGGCCATCGCCGGCCGCGATCCGCACCCGCTCGATCCCCGGATCGTGACCCGGACCACCTACTGCACCCCGCAGATCGGATCCATGGGTCTCAGCGAAGCTGAGGCGCAGGCCGCCGGGTACGAGGTCGCCACCGGGGTGATGCCCTTCCGTGGGAACGGGCGCGCGCTCATCTGGGGTGAGAGCGGCGGATTCTGCAAGGTCGTCGCCGACAAGGCGGACGGGACCGTGCTGGGCGTGCACATCATCGGTCACGAGGTGACCGAGCTCATCTGGGGGCCGGCCCTCGGTGGTCTGCTCGAAACCACCGCATTCGAGATGGGACACGCGGTCGCTCCGCACCCTACACTCAGCGAAGTGCTCTCAGAAGCTGCCCTTGCCGTGAGTGGCGAGGCGATCCACATTTGAGCGGCTGTGGAGCGTCGAAGCACCGCCGTCGGCGTCAGCTTCGTCCGGAGGGATGATCGACAGGTGGCCATGACACGAACCGAGACCAAGGCGCGTGCCGGTCTCGACGCAGAGACGCTCCGGCTCATGTACCGGCACATGCTCCGATCGCGTCTGCTCGACGAGCGGCTCTGGGTCCTGAATCGCCAGGGGCGCGCACCCTTCTGGATCTCCGCCGAGGGGCACGAGGCGGTTCAGGTCGCCTTTGGCATGAACCTCAAGCCCAAGTACGACTGGGTG
>Ga0182024_10011140_pt1 | contig 18130 bp, 13 predicted proteins | sample P32metaG_FD_120480 | JGI IMG/M metagenome (GOLD analysis project Ga0182024, IMG submission 120480) | Permafrost microbial communities from Stordalen Mire, Sweden - P3-2 metaG (Illumina Assembly) | ecosystem: Environmental > Terrestrial > Soil > Wetlands > Permafrost | place: Sweden: Stordalen... | reverse complement strand
GGCGCCGGCCCCGGCGGCCGGGCCGGTTCCGGTGGCACCCGCCGTGCCGGACCAGCCGGCAAGGGGCGTGAGGGCGCTCGAGGCGACGAGCGGGATGAGCACCATGACGGCAGCGGCAGCGGCAGCGGCTCGTCTCACGTGGCTAGGCATCGGGCTCCGTCCCTGGTCGACCCGGTCACGACGAGCGGGGTGAGCGCCCGATCGTACTGGCGCGGCGACAGTCAGATGGGCCTGTCGCCGACCGCGGCCTCGAGGGTCGCCGCCGTGTCGGCGTCCAGCAGCTGGTACGCCCCGCCCTTCTCGGCTTGCCACAGCACGGGCTCGGCGCAGTTCCAACGCTCGGCCCGCAGCGATCGCTTGAGCACCTTGTTGGTGGCCGTGGCGGGGAGCGCCGCGCTCATGCGCACGAAACGGGGCGCCCACTTGGTGCCCAGATCGCCCTGCGCGGCCAGGAACCCGGTCAACGCATCGGCGTCGAGCGTGTCGAGACCGGGCCGAAGCTGCACCGCCGCCATGACCTGGTCGCCCACGACGGGGTCGGGTACGGCGTAGACCGAGGCCAGCACGATGTCGGGGTGGCGCTGCAGGATCCGCTCGATCGGCGCCGAGGCGAAGTTCTCCCCGTCGACGCGCAGCCAGTCGTGGTCGCGGCCGGCGAAGTAGAAGAAGCCGGCGTCGTCACGGTAGGCCAGGTCGCCCGTCCAGTACCAGCCCTCCCGGAGCCGGGCCGTCTCTGCCTCAGCGTTGCGCCAGTACCCCTCGAACCCCGCGCCGCCGGCCTTGGACACCAGCTCGCCGATGGCCTCCTCGGCGTTGAGCAGCCGGCCGTGGTCATCGAAACGGGCCGGCGGGCACTCGGCCCCGGTGGCCGGATCCAGCACGACGGTGCCCTCGGGCGCCCTTCCCAGTGCGCCGGGCGGCGTGTCCGGTGTCCGCTGCACCGTGGCGCCTCCTTCGGTCGAGCCGTAGGAGTCGGTGACGGCGACGCCGAAGCGCTCGGCGAAGCGCGCCACGTCATCGGTCGTCCCTTCGTTGCCGAAAACGCGCACCAGCGGGTTGTCGGCGTCATCGGGCCGCTCGGGTGTGGCGAGAATGAAGGACAGCGGCTTCCCCACGTAGTTGAAGTAGGTGGCTCCCGACGCCCGCACGTCGGGGAGGAAGCCCGACGCGGAGAACCGCCCCGAGGCCGGGAGCGAGACGGCCGAGCCCGCCATGAGCGCCGGCCCCCAGCCGGCCATCAGGGCATTGGAGTGGAAGAGCGGCATGGAGAGGTAGCAGACGTCGCTCGGCTCGAGCGCGTACATCTGCGCCACGATGGCCCCGATGCGGGCCAGCCGGCCTTGGCTGCACAGGCACGCCTTGGGCGCGCCGGAGGTTCCCGAGGTGAAGAGGAGGTAGCCCAACGACCCGGGCGTCACCGATCGGTCGGCCACCTCTTCGGGCTGGGCCGACGCGTAGGCCTCCAAGGTGCCCTGCGCCGATGCGGTGTCGAGCACGAGCACGCGCTCGTTGTCGCTCCCGACGTCTCCGAGTGCCTCGCCGATGCGCGCGCCCTCCACCAGGGGGAGAGACGTCGTGTCGGTGATCAGGAACTGGCATTCGGTGTGGGCCAGGTCCCGCACCAACTCGTCGCCGCGGTGCGTCGGGTTGGCCCCGACCACGACGGCGCCGGCCAGCGCCGCCGCCTCGAGCCAGAAGATGAACTCGGGCACGTTGTCGAGCAGGAGGGCGACGTGGAAGGGCCCGTCCTGGCGGGCGGCCTGCAACCAGGCCGCTCGCGCCGCGGCCCGTGCGACCACCTCGGCATGGCTCATCCGGAGGTCGTTGGCCACCAGTCCGAGCGCGTCGACGTCGGCCAGCGCCAGGACCGCGCCGGTGATGGTTTCCGCGAGCGGCGCCGGCGTGGCGCCAGGTGTGGCCGGTTGCGGCTCAGCAGGGGTCACTGCATCTCCAAACGTCTCTGACCTGGGGTGGAAGTCCCATTATTGGAACACGTTGCATTTTAATCAGACCCGTGTTACCGTCGCAGGAGCGCCGGCGGAACGGACCGCGGCACCGTAGACGAGGACGTGCAACCCCATGGAATTCGGCATCTTCAACGCCGCGTGCCTGCTGCCACGGTACGTCGAGCAGCACGGAGCGTCGGCCGAGCACGATCGCATCATGGACGAGGTCGCCTTCATCGTGGCGGCGGACAAGGCCGGCTTCAAGTACACCTGGGCCTCCGAGCACCACTTCCTCACGGAGTACTCGCACCTGTCGGCCTCCGAGTCCTTCCTGGCCTTCGTGGCCGCCAAGACGAACACCATCCACATCGGTTCGGGCATCTTCAACATCACGCCGCCGGTGAACCACCCGGCCCGCATTGCCGAGCGGGTGGCCATGCTGGACCACCTCTCAGAAGGTCGCTTCGAGTTCGGTACCGGCCGCGGCTCCTCCACCACCGAGCAGAAGGGGTTCGGGATTCAGGATTCCGAGTTGACGCGTGAGATGGTGGCCGAGACCCTCCCGCAGATCGTCCGGATGTGGAAGGACGAGGACTACAGCTACGACGGCAAGTTCTTCTCCATGCCCTCGCGCAACGTGCTGCCCAAGCCCTACTCCAAGCCCCACCCGCCCATCTGGATGGCGGCCGGGAGCCCCTCGACGTTCGACCTGGCGGCCGAGCTCGGCGTGGGCGTCCTCTGCTTCGGCTTCTCGACGGCCGACCAGCTGACGCCGCTGGTCGCCCGCTACAAGGAGAAGATCGAGGACTGCAAGAACCCGGTCGGCGGCTTCGTGAACAACAACGTCATGATCACGACGACCATGATCTGCATGGAGGACGGGGCCAAGGCGCGCAAGACCTTCCTCGAGGCGGACTCGAACTACCACCTGAGCCTGGTCTTCCGGTACCTCGACACGTTCCCGAAGCCGGCCGGGGTCCCCGAGTGGCCCGCCATCGTCCCGGCCATGGACGCAGACTCGCTCGACGCGGTCATCGCCTCGGGCGACGTCGCCGTCGGCACGCCCGACGAGGTCACCAAGGCGATCGAGCGCTACACCGCGACCGGTGCCGACCAGCTGTCCTTCGGCATGCTGTCGAGCTCCATGTCGATCGATTCCTGCGAGGAAGCGGTCGAGACGTTCGGCAAGCACGTGCTGAAGAACTTCGACAAGGATCCCGTGCACAACACGACCAAGCAGCGGCTCGCCGCCGGCGGCTCCTAGCCCGCCCGCGTCTCTCGCTCCTCCGGCTCCGGCTCCGGCTCGCTCTCCAGCCGGAACTCGCCGGCCCGGAACCGGCGGTCGACCTCCTCGGCCACTTCGTCCGGTCTGCGCTCACCCACGGCGACCCCGTGGCGCTCCTCGACGCCCTGGCTCTCGAACAGGGTCCACAGATCGTCGACGACGGCGGCGTCGGCCAACGCCCCGGCGTGTTCGGGCTCGACGGTGCGGTCCACGACCCGCTGCTGCACGACCGCAATCGGTGCCCGCAACACCGCGTAGTGGATAGCGACGCCGTCCCGGGCGCAGGCGGCTACGAACAGGTCGAGCATGAAGGGGTAGAGGATGCCCTCGGCCACGGTGACATAGCCCCCCGCAGCGAACACGGCCACCGCCTCGGCCGCGGCCTGCAGCACCACTCTGTTCTGCGCGTGCGCTTCCTCCCGCCACGGATCGATCGCGCCGCGCCGGAGCTTGGCGAAGAACCAGTCGAGATCGAGGCAGACCGAGGGCTCGTGGTGGTCGGCCACCAGCGGGGCCACGGTGGTCTTGCCCGTCCCGGGCGAGCCGGTCAGGAGGAGGATGGAGCCTGCGGACACGCCTGCATCATCGCGTGGGTCGGAGCAGGACTCCTGCGATGTTGGCCATGCTCTGCATGAAGTCGACGGCGGAGGAGTCGAATGTCCCCAACTTCGTACTCGAGGCGAGGAGGATGCCCAGGACACCCGATGGACCGAACACGGGGGCGGCGATGGCGGAGAGGATCCCCAGTCGTCCGGCGCTCGCGTCCACGTCGAAACGTCGTTCGCGCCGCACGTCCTCGAGCACGACCACCTTGCCCGCGAGAGCCGTATAACCGGTGAACGACCGACTCCCAGAGGGAAGCGAGACCGCCCCGTCGTAGTGCGGCGATGCCGCCCGCGACACGAGCTCACTGCCGTCGTCGGTGAACTGGAGCCATCCGGCATAATCGCCCTGGAGGACGCGCCGGGTGACCTCAACCGTCTCGGTCAGGACTGAATCCAGTTCCTCCGGCTTGCATTGAAGGGCGCGAGCTCCGAGCAGGGCGACAGTTTCCGCCTGCAGTTCGAGCGTCCGGCTCCGATGTTCCTGTCGGTTCGCTTCGGTGCTGTCGCTCAAGACGCCGATCAGGCCGACCAGCTCACCGTGAGCATCGAGGACAGGAGACCCGGTCACGCGGGCCATGACCTGAGTTCCGTCTCGGCGGGTGAGGGTGACGTCACCGCTGTGACGTCTTTTCTGCAGCAACTCCGAGTGGATGCGTGTCCCGTCGGTGGAGCCGTCGGGCGTGGAGAGCAGTTCGGGGCCGTTCTCACCCATGATCTCTGTCGTCGACCATCCGAGCAGCCGCTGGACGGCCGGATTGCCGTAGACGATCGTGCCGTCGGGCAGAGCGGCAAGCACCGCTTCCCCGATGGAATCGAGGAGTGCGTTTCGAAAGCGCGCTTCGCGATCGGCCTCGTTGCGGGCCGTCACGTCGGCCACGACCGCCACCGCTCCTTGATACGACCCCGCGCCGTCGCGCAGCGGCGTGCTCCGGACCTCGGCAACGAACGACGACCCGTCGGACCGGCGCATGGGGATTTCGTACTGGAGGTGTTGCCCGGCGCGCAGGAGCGCCTGCTGCTCCTTCACCGTGTCCAACTGCTGGGGATCCACGAAGTCCAGCACCGGGCGTGTGATGAGCTCGTCGACGGAGGATCCCATCAGCTCGGCCATCTTTCGATTGGCAAAGCGCGTCCGCCCGTTGTGGGAGACCCAGATGGCTTGGTCCGCCGCTTCCATGACCTGGTGGAGGAGGAAGGTGTCGCTCTCGCCGGCCGACAGGGCGCCGTTGCCGACGCTCGAGACGCGACTGACGGCGGCCGAAAGTGTCAGCCCTTCGGCAACCAGCCGGCAGACCGCGGAGACGCGCTCCACGTCGGCTTCGGTGTACAGCCGCTGCCCGCTGGGCGAGCGGACCGGGTCGAGGATGCCGAATCGGCGCTCCCAGGCGCGGAGCGTGCTCTCACCGACCCCGGTGCGTCGTGCCAGCTCCCCAACCCTCATCGCCATGCGGCAATCTTAGGAGGTTGTACAAGAAGTACAAGGATCCTTCTTCTCCAATGTCGACAATGTCTTTATGGATATGCAGAGACAACCGACAATCGACCAGGGGTGAATCCATGGTGGCACGGACTATGAGCGGGGGTCGGCACATGAGACTCGGTCTCGCCGAAGCACCATCGGCGGAACCTGCTTCGCGCGAGCGCTGGTTCAGTACCCTGGTCGCCCGGTCGAGCGACTTGATCGCGGTCCTCGACGACCAGGCGACAGTGATGTATGCGAACCCCGCCGCGCAACGCATCTTCGGCTTCCTCCCCGGACCGAAGAGTGGTTACACCATGTTGGAGCTGGTCCATCCCGACGACCGCGGCGCGGCCTCGACGATCTTCTTCGAAGGTGCCCGACGACAGGGGAGCAACCGATCCGCCGTCTTCCGGTTCAAGACCGCTTCGGGCAACTGGCGTGTCCTCGAGGCAACCTCGACCAACTGCTTGGACGACCCCGCCATCGGCGGGATCGTGGTGAACGCCCATGACGTCACGGAGCAGAAGACGGCGCAGCAGCGGCTGCAACACTCCGAGCAATTCCTGACGGCGATCGCTGACCACATGGGCGAGGGCATGATTGCCACCGATCACGCGGGCAGGGTGACCTTCGTGAACGCCGCCGCCGAACAGCTTCTCGGGTGGGGCGAGGGCGAACTCATCGGCAAGCCTGGCCACGAGACCTTCCATTTCCTACGCGCTGATGGCTCTGCCCACCCGCGAGAGGACTGTCCGATGCGCAGTGTTTATGTGGGCGGTGAGGTCGTGCGGGCCGACCACGACGTGTTCATCCGTCGCGACGGCTCACTCGTTCCGGTCGCCTATTCCGCCTCTCCGCTGCCGACGGATGACGTTCGAGGCGCCCTGGTCCTGTTCAAAGACATCACGGTGCGCGAGGCCGAACGGCTGCACAGGGAACGGGAGCTCGAGAAACTCAGCTGGGTTGGACGGATCCGTGACGCGCTCGATCAGGACAGGTTCGTGCTGTACTCGCAGCCGATCGTGGACCTGGCGTCGAAGGCAGTCGTCCAGAACGAGCTGCTCCTCAGGATGGTGAGTCCCGAGGGTGACATCGTGGAACCGGACTACTTCCTCCCGACCGCCGAGGAGTTCGGCCTCATCTCCGAGATCGACCGCTGGGTTGTCGGCGAGACAGCCCGGTTGGCGGGACAGGGCCACCCCGTGGAATTCAACCTGTCGGCCAAGTCCGTGGTGGACCCGGACATGCTCGCGATCGTGCGAGCGGCATTCGAGACCCACGGTGTGGCGCCCGAGCTCGTGGTCTGTGAGCTCACCGAGACGGCGCTCGTTCGTGACACTCCCGGCGCCGAGACATTCGTCCGGGGCCTCAGCGACATCGGCTGCAAGGTGGCTCTCGACGACTTCGGAGCCGGCTATTGCGGATTCGCCTACCTAAAGCGGCTCTCCGTTTCGTTCCTCAAGATCGACCAGCAATTCGTCACCGACCTCGCGAACGAGGCCTCCAGTCGCCATGTCGTGTCCGCTGTCGTGGATCTGGCCCGCGCCTTCTCCATGCGGACGATCGCCGAAGGGGTGGAGGATGACGTCACGCTCGAGATCCTGAAGGAGCTTGGCGTGGATTTTGCGCAGGGCTACTTCATTGCCCCTCCCGGTCCAGCGGCCGACATGCTGGGGCGCGGAGTCGGTGAATCTCGTGAGAGCTCGCCGGTGGATCAGTAGTCCGACGCTCAACCGGCGGCGGCCACGCCGACGACCGGCTTGTTCAGCACGGTGCCGCCCATGGACCCGTTGAAGTTCGCGTCCCCGTAGTTGAAGATGCCGCCGTCGGACGCGGCGATCCAGTACCCGCGTCCGTCGGAGGTCGCCGCCAGGCCGACGGCCGGCTTGTTCAAGGGCGTGCGGCCGGCGGAGCCGAAGAATCCCCCGTCGCCGAAATTGAAGATGCCCCCGTCCGACGCCACCATCCAGTACCCGAGTCCGTCCGAGGTCGCCGCCATGCCGACGATCGGCTTGTTCAGTGGCTGGCCACCCATGGAGCCGTGGAAGGCCGCGTCGCCGAAGCTGAAGATCCCCCCGTCGGATGCCACCAGCCAATACCCGAGCCCACCGGCGCCGGCCGCCATACCCACGATCGGCTTGTTCAGCGGCTGGCCGCCCATGGAGCCGTAGAAGGCGGCGTCGCCGAAGCTGAAGATCCCCCCGTCGGATGCCACCAGCCAATACCCGCCTCCGTCAGGGGTGGCGGCCATGCCGACGATCGGTGCGTTGAGCGGCTTGCCGCCCATGGAGCCGTGGAAGGCGGCGTCCCCATAACTGAAGATCCCCCCGTCGGAGGCCACCAGCCAGTACCCGTTCTTGGATGCTGTCGGCGCCATCGCCACCACCGGCTTGTTCAGCGGCAGGCTGCCGGCGGAGCCGTGGAAGCCCGCGTTGCCGAAGGTGAAGATCCCGCCGTCGGAGGCGACCATCCAGTACGACGAGTTCGGGGGAGCCGCGGGCGGAGATGCCGGCGGGCCCGGGAGACCGGCCGAGCCCGAGAAGGCAGAGACCTGATCGGTCGACGGTGCCAGCAGCAGCCCGTCGCCGACCGACGGTGTCGGGAAGTGGTTGGCCTGGGCGCCGACGGAGACCTGCTGCACCGTGGTCCCGTTGGCCGGGTTGAGGCCGTAGAGCGACGACCCGCCGATGGACCAGACGAGCCCGCCGGCGGTGATCGGAGGGCCGTGCGCCCCCGACGCCGTCTGCCACTGCGCTCCGAGCGGGCTGGTCTGAAGAGCCTGCACCCCGTGGCCACAGGGCACGTAGACGACAGTCCCCGAGATGGCGTCCCCGCCGTCGGAGTCGCTGCCGCAGGCGCTGATGGGCGCGGTGATCTGACCGTTGATCCCTCCCAACGAGGCCTGGCTCAGCAGGTAGGCGGTCGACGACTTGCCCACTTGCAGGACGGTGCCGTTGGCGAGCAGCGCCGGCGGGCTCGACCCGAGGTCGAGGTCGCTCGAGTTGTCGGTCTGCCAGGTGCTCGGGGCGAAGTACTGCGTGCGAGCCAGGCCCGGCGACAGCTCGAGGACCGAGTCGCCGTAGTCGTAGGGAGTCGATGACGACCCGTTGCCCGTGGTCACCCAGATGTTGCCCGCCGCATCGACCTCGGGAGCGGCGCCGCCCATCCACACGGCCCCGTCGTGGCCGATCGGCACCGCCTGGTAGTAGCCCGGCGCCCCGCCGCCTTCGGGCACCGAGACGACCCAGCCGCTGTAGGTCGAGCAGTCACCGTCGTTGCCGCCGTAGCCGAAGACGACGTTGCCGTTGCTCAGGTTCAGACCGGTGCGCTGCAGGATGGCGGCCGGGCCCTGTCCCGGCGGGTCGACGGCCACGTCGAGGTCCACCGTGCCGCTGTACATGTTGAAGCCCACCAGGAAGTACGCGGGCGCACCGCCCACCAGCTCGTCGGCCACGGCGAAGACCTCTCCCCGCGCCGCGTCGACGACCGGGGTCCCGGTGATGCCGACATGCGGGCTGATGTCCCCGCAGGGGAGGTCGCCCGACGGCACCGGGGTCCCGACGTGGGTGGACCACAACACCGCCCCGGTGTTGGCGGCCAGCGCGTACACGGTGTCGTTCTCCGTCGCCACGTAGACACGCCCGGTGGCCTCGAGCGGCTCGCCGTAGACCTGGCCGTCGAGGACCGGTGACGTCCACGCCGGGTTCGGAGGATTGAACGTCACGCCTGAGGTGTCCGCGCCCGTTCCCAGGGGATCGCCGTGATAGACGGTCCACGATGTGGTGGGGTCGACGTGCGGCGTTTGGGCCCGGACAGACGCGGCAGCCGAACCGACCGCACCGGCCGCGCCGGCGCCAAGGATGAGCAGGCTGATCCCGGCGCACACCGTGACGAACCTTCGCCGCATGTGACGCGCCGGCTCAGGGACCCGCCCGCGTGGACGCATGGATTTCGTTCTCGCGCTGATGGACGAACCGTAACTGGTCGGATCGGCGCTGTCGAAGTGCATTGTGTGACAATTGTGGAGGAGGCGACCTCGGTCTTAGTCGCCCGCGTTCACGATGGCGCCGGCCCACGTGTAGTCGGGCTTCCCCGAGGGCGACCGCTCCACGGCGTCGACGACGTAGAGCCGGCGGGGCAGCTTGTAGCCCGCGATCGACGTGCGGCAGTGCTCCTGGAGGGACTCCAGCGATGGAGCCTCGTGGCCCACGCGGGGCTGCACGATGGCGGCCACGGTCTGGCCCCAGCGCTCGTCGGGCGCCCCGCACACAATGGCGTCCATGACGTCGGGATGGGAGCGCACGGCGGACTCGACCTCCTCGGGGAAGATCTTCTCGCCGCCCGAGTTGATGACGATCGACCCCCGGCCGAGCAACGTGATCGATCCGTCCGACTCCACTGTGGCGTAGTCGCCCGGCATGACGAAGCGGGCGCCCCGCACCTGAATGAAGACCTCGGCCGTCTTCTTCGGGTCGTTGTAGTACCCGAGCGGGATGTCGCCCGAGCGGGCGATCTTGCCGATGGCGCCCGACCCGGGCTCCACCGGGTCCAGGTTCTCGTCGAACACCACCGTCGCGCCCAGGAGGTGCACCGTCGGCCCGCTCTTCATGGCCGTGTTGCCGGCGGTCACCACCGTCATGCCGTTGTTGCCGCCCTCCGAGGAGCCGATGGCGTCGGTGATCACGAGGGTGGGCAGGCGCTCGAAGAACTGATCCTTGACCGGGGCGGAGAACAGGGCGGCCGAGGACACCACGGCCACCAGCGACGACAGGTCGTGGTCGGTCCCTTCGTCGTCCAACGACTCGATCAACGGCTTGCCCATGGCATCCCCGGTGATCATGACGGAGTTGACCCTCTCGTCGCCGACCAGCCGCCACACCTCGTGCGGGTCGAACTTGGCCATCAGGACGATCTTGGAGCCGACGAAGCTCTGCCCCATGACGCACCACTGCGTGGCGCCGTGCATGAGCGGTGCGACCGGCAGGTGCACCAGGCCCCCGTTGGCGCCCTTGGCCACCATTGCCGAGGGGTCGGTCGCCCGCGTGTTCGTGACGGGATCGGTGCCGCCGCCCAGGGCGTAGAAGACGTCTTCGTGGCGCCACACCACGCCCTTGGGCATGCCGGTCGTGCCGCCGGTGTAGAGGATGTAGAGGTCGTCGCCCGAGCGCGGGCTGAAATCCCGCTCCTCCGACTGGCCCGCCAGCGCGTCCTCGTACCCGACCGCGCCGGGCGCCGGGTCGGCGTCGCTGCCGTCCTCGATCACGATCACGTGCCGCAGCTGCGGGAGCTCGGGGAGCAGCGCGGCGACCAGTGGCGAGAACTCACGTTGGTAGACGAGCGCCTTCAGGTCGGCGTTGGTCAACAGGTAGCGGAGCTCGTCCTTGACGTAGCGGTAGTTGATGTTGATCCAGATCGCCCGCAGCTTGAACACGGCCCAGGCGGTCTCGACCCACTCGACCGAGTTGTAGGCGTAGATCCCGACATGGTCCCCGGGACCGATCCCCTGGGCGGCGAGATGGTGGGCCAGCCGGTTCGCCCGCGCCTCCATCTCGGCGTAGGTCCGTCGCTTGCCGTCGGCGACCAGGTACTCCCGTTCGGGATAGGCGTCGACAGCCGCCTCGAACAGGTCGGCGAGGTTGAACTCCATCGGTCCGAGATTAGAACACGTTCTTGTTCTGCGGGCAATCGGCCCTCGCACCTGCTCCGGGCAGCTCACCGCCCCTTCCCGCCGGCACCGATCCGGCGGCCTTCATCGCTTACCCGGAGATCCCCACGATGGGCATGTTGAGCGTGATGGAGCCGGTTGAGCCGTAGAAGGTGGGGCCGTTCGTGGTCGGATAGGTGAAGACCCCGCCATCGGAGCCACTCAGGTAGTAACCGCCGGCGACGGTGGTCAAGCCGACGATCGGCTTGTTGAGCGTGATGGAGCCGGTCGAGCCGTAGAAGGGCGGGCCCCCGCTGGTCGGGTAGGTGAAGATGCCGCCGTCGGAGGCCACCAGGTAGTAGCCGCCGCTCACGGGGGCGGCTATACCGACCACCGGCTTGTTGAGGGTCAGCGAGCCGGCCGAGCCCCGGAACGTGGCGTCGCCGTAGTTGAAGATGCCACCGTCGGAGGCCACCAGGTAGTAGCCCCGGCCGTCCGGCGTGGCGGCCATGCCCACGATGGGCTTGTTCAAGCGGAGCGATCCCGCAGAGCCGTAGAACTGGGCGTCGCCGTAGGTGAACACGCCACCGTCGGAGGCCACCAGCCAGTACCCCCCGCCGTCGGCGGTCACCGCCATGCCGACCACCGGCGCATTGAGGCGCATGCCTCCGGTCGAGCCGTCGAACTTGGCTGAGCCGAAGTTGAAGATGCCGCCGTCGGACGCCACCAGGTAGTAGCCGTCACCGGCGGGCATCACGGCCATGCCGACGATCGGCTTGTTGAGCGGCATCCCACCCATGGAGCCGAGGAACGGCGCGCCCTTGCCGTAGCTGAACACCCCGCCGTCGGAGGCGACGAAGCGGTAGCCCGAGCGGGCGATCGGTGCGCTGGCCGCGAACGGTGTATTGCCCGCGAGCGAGCTGTTGCCGAGTCCGACGCAGGTCCAGTCGGTGACGCAGGAGACCGCGTTCAGTTGCGTGTTGGTAGCGCCCGTCTGGTTCGGCGTGCTCGCGAGGGTCCATGTCGTGCCGTCCCAGGCGAGCGCTTCGGTGATGCGGCCCGTCGTCGGGATCGAGAACCCCACGGCCGAGCACGACGTCATGCTGAAGCAGTCGACGCCCTGCAGCTGGTTGCTCACCGTCCCGGCGTTGGGGCTCGAGACGATCGACCAGGTGGAGCCGTTCCACTGCTCGACCAGGGTCTGGTACGAGGTCGTGGCGAAGCCCCACCCGACCGCCGTGCACCAAGAGGTGCCGATGCACGAGACACCGGTGAGGTTGACGCTGCTCTGTCCGTCGGGGTTCGGGGTCGAGACGACGGTCCAGGCGGTGCCGTTCCATTGCTCGGCCATGCTCGAGTTCCCCCCGTCCGAATTGCCGACGGCCATGCACATGGTCGACGCGGTACAGGACACGGCAGTGAAGGAGGGACCGAAACCCAGGCCCGTGGTCGGCGTCGTCTGGAGTGACCAGGTGGAGCCGTTCCAACTCGCTGCGAGCGGGGCGTACGTGCTGCCGCTGTTGCCGGCCTGGCCGGCCGCCATGCAGAAGGTGGTGCTGGGGCACGACACCCCGTACAGGACGTTGCCGGTGACGACGGTTTGGTTGGGGCTCGACACGACGGTCCACGTGGACCCGTTCCACTGCTCGACGAGCGTGCTCGATGTGCTCGTTCCGGTCTCACCCACCGCCATGCAGAACGTCGCGCTGGCGCAGCTCACCGAGGCGAGGGAGCCCAGTGCGCTCAGCGAGGGGGTCGCGGCCAATGTCCACGTCGAGCCGGTCCACTGCTCGATGAGCGGTGCGATCACACCGCCGATGCTTTGGTAGCCCACGCCCACGCAGAAGGCGGCGTTGGTGCAGGAGACGCCATCGAAGACGCCGCCGGTCACCGCCGGCGTGCTTGTGGCGGCGGTCCAGGTCGACGCGGTGACGGTGGCGGGGACCGTGATGGTTGCCGCACCTGCCGCACCTGCCGCACCTGCCGCACCTGGTGCACCTCCGGGCGCAGCACCGAGGAACAGCCAGGCGCCCATGAGCGCGCAGGCCAAAACAGGAGCCGCATTGCGGACGGCAGTCTTCACGTGTACCCCTCTGACTGGGGGACCCGATGAACGGTCCCGCGGTTCAGGAGACCCTACTGCGGCGCGTTGCCTCAAACGGGAATGCACCGGCTTCGGCCCGAAAACGTCAGTGTGTTGTCACCGAGTTGAGGCGAGTGTCCGCGTGCAGGCCGGGATCTACTCGAACAGGTCGGGATCAGTCCGGCAGATCTCGTCCCACAGCGGTTGGAACGACAGCCATCCGGCGTAGGGCGAGGCGGAGAAGTCGCGCGTGTAGCGCGCACCCTCGTCGTCGATAAGCAGCGGGGTTCCCGCCGCCTCGGCCAGCAGCTGGGCCTGGCAGGAGCGCTCCATGGTGATGAACCACCAGGCCGCCTCATCGACGGTGTGCCCGACCGTGAACAGCCCGTGGTTGCGGTGGATGGTGGCCTTGTGCGGGCCGAGCGCGGCCGCCAGGGCCTTGGCGGCGGCCTCCTCCAGCACAATGGCGCCGCCGCCCTCCTCGCACACGGTGTGGTCCTCGTAGAACACGCACGCGTCCTGCGTGATGGGATCGAGGGGGCGTCCGAGGGCGGACCACGCCTTGCCGTGGACCGAGTGGGCGTGGGCGGCGGCCATCACGTCGGGGCGGGCCGCGTGCACGGCGGAGTGGATGGCGAACGCAGCGGGGTTGACCGGGCGATCCCCCTCGACGACCTCACCGGTGTGGCTCACGAGGATCAGGTCGGAGACGCGGACGTGGCGGAAGCTCATGGCGAAGGGGTTCACCCAGAAGTGGTCAGTCAGCTCCGGGTCGCGCGCGGTGATGTGGCCGGCGACACCCTCGGAGAAGCCGAAGCGACCGAACAGGCGCAGCGCCCCGGCCAGCTTCTGCTTGCGGTGCAGGCGTTCCTCCTCCACCGTGTCGAACTTCGGAGGGGCCGGCGCCCTGAGCGTGCTGCGGGCCGCCGGACCTGCGTCGGAAAGGGCCCGTGCCATGGCTAGAAACTATCGTCTGCCCATGGCCCACCCCACCGCTGCCTCTTTGGACATCGCTGCGCCCCCCGAGAAGGTCTGGGCGCTGGTGTCCGACCTGCCCCGGATGGGGGAGTGGTCGCCCGAGAACGCCGGCGGCAAGTGGGTGAAGGGCGCGACCGGACCCGCCCTCGGTGCCGTGTTCCAGGGCAACAACAAGAACGGATTCCGGCGCTGGTCCACCACCGTGACCGTCGTCGGCTGCGAGCCCAGCAAGGTGTTCGAGTTCGCGGTGACGTCCGGGCCGCTGGCCGTGGCCACCTGGCGCTACGACTTCGAGGAGACCGACGACGGCTGCCGGGTGACCGAGTCGTGGGTGGATCAGCGCAATGCCTGGTTCGCCAAGCTGGCTCGCGTCATGGGTGACCACAGCGCCGGGCACGCCGAACAAGAGATGAAGGCGACGCTGACCAAGCTGGCCGCCGCCGCCTCCTGACCGCGGTCACTTCTCCAGTCGCCGCACCACGTGTGCGGCCGCGGCGTGGTCACCGGGCCCGCCCCGCGCCTGCAGCCGCTGCACCACGGCCCGGCGGTGCGGCTCGTCGACGTTGCCGCCGTACTTGAACTTGGCGGTCACATCCGAGACGTCAATGGAGATCCCGAGGATACCGAGCAGCTTCGCCGCGTGCGACGAGCCCGGGTCGGCCACCGCAACGTCGGGCTGCAGGGTCGCCAGCTGGCGCCGCAAAATGGCAGCGACGCTCCCCGGCTCCACCCGCTCGTCGTGCACCGTCGCCCTGCCGGCCAGCTGCACCGCGCCGTAATAGGTCGTCGGGATGCCGAGGGCGGGGTCCTCGTCATCGACCGCCTTCCACGACGACGGGATGAAGGCCCAGTCGTCGGCCACGCTCAGCAGCACCCGCGGGTTCTCGGCCAACGCGGCGAACACGGGGTTGGCCCGCACGAGATGCAGCCATACCGTGCGGCCCTCCAGCACGAACTGCGTGGGCACGACGACCGGGAGCTCGCGCGCCGGGCCGCCCGGCGCGACCAGGTGGCCGAAAGGGTGGGACAGGATGAAGGACCGCCACTCGTCCTCGCCTCGCGTGGCGTCGACCGGGGCGATGAACATGCGCTTCAGTCTGGCGCAGCCGTGGCGCAGCCGGATTTGCAGCAGTGACGCAGCCGGATTCAGCCGGCGGCGACCCCGAGCTCGTCCATCGACTCCTCCCGGTGGCGCTTGTAGTCGACCTTGCCGTTGGGCGCCCGCCCAATGGTGGTGACGGCCCGGACGCGCCGGGGCGCCTTGTACGAGGCCAGCTGCTCCTTCACGTGGGCGATCAACTCGGCCTCCGCGGGTGCCTCGCCGCCCGCCGGATGGAGCTCGACCACGGCCACGATCTGCTCGCCGTACGTCGGGTGCGGGACCCCTACCACCACGGCGTCGCGCACCGCACTGTGCGTCTTGAGCGCCTCCTCGACCTCCTCGGGGAAGATCTTCTCGCCGCCCGAGTTGATGACGACCGAGCCCCGGCCCAGCAGGTGGATGGTCCCGTCCGCATCGACCTGGGCGAAGTCGCCCGGGATGGAGTAGCGCACCCCGTCGATCTCCTTGAAGGTGCGGCCGGACTTCTCCTCGTCCTTGTAGTAGCCGAGCGGGTTGCGCCCGCCCAGCGCCAGCACGCCCACCTCGTCGGACCCCGGCTCCACCGGGCGGCCGTCCTCGTTGAGCACCCGGACGTCGGGGCCGAGCGTGAACGACGCCGTCTTGGCCGCCGAGCCGCCGCCCGAAACCGACATCCCCATGCCCAGCGCCTCCGACGAGCTGAACGCGTCGGCCAGGAGCATGCCGGGATGGTGCGCCAGCATGCGCTGTTTCACCGGCTCGCTCCACATGGCACCCGACGAGATGATCATGACGAGCGAGCTCAGGTCCCACTTCCCAGGATGCTCGTCGAGCACGGCCAGCAGAGGCAGCGAGAAGGGATCGCCCACGATCACGAGGGCGTTGATCTTCTCCCGCTCGATCGTGTCGAGCATCTCGGTCGGGTCGTACTTGCGTGACTCGAGCAGGCAGATCCGCCCGCCCTCGGCCAGCACCGTGTTGGCGGTGAAGGCTCCGGTCCCGTGCATGAGGGGGCAGGCCGGCATCAGCGTCACGCTGTTGGGGCTCGCTTCGAGTGTGGCCCGCACGGGCTCGAGCCCGCCGTTGACGTCGTAGTGGCGCGTGCCGCCGTCGATCAGCCGGGCGAACAGATCGTCCTGGCGCCACATGACGCCCTTGGGCATGCCCGTCGTGCCGCCCGTATAGAGCATGTAGAGGTCATCGCCGCTGCGACCCCACGGCGCCGACACCCGCGCCATGGCGGACTTCGCTGCGTCCTCGTACGGCGTGGCCCAGTCCGGACACGGCCCCGAGCCGTCGTCGACCCAGAGCCATCCCTTGACGCCGGGCACCCGATCGAGGATGCCCTCGATGCGGTCGGTGAACGCCCCGTGGAACACGACGGCGATGGCGTCGGCGTTCGTCCACAGGTAACTGAGCTCGTCGTCGCCGTAGCGGTAGTTGGTGTTGACCGGGACGAGGCCGACCTTGACCGCGGCGAAGGTGGTCTGCAGGTACTCGGGCGAGTTGTAGAGGTAGATCGCCACCTTGTCCTGCTGCACGCCGCCGAGGTCGAGGAGGAACTGCGCGATGCCGTCGGCCCCGCGGTCGAATTCGCGCCAGGCGACGTCGCGGCCACCCTGTGTGACGGCGGTCGACTCGGGCTGCACGTCCGCCACCGTCTCCCAGACGTCTGCATAGTTCCAGTTGCTCATGCCGTTGCCTCACTCCATCCCGCCACGCGAACTCCCTCCACATCGACCCCCCGCCCCCGCAGGCCTGCATGAAGCGTGGCGATGAGCCTACGCTCCGCGCGTGGATCTCGGCCTGCCAGGCGACGACGACCCCCGCCGGCGCCACGTCAGGGACTGGCTCGACGCGCACGCCCACCCCACCGGCCGCCAGCTGGCCGAGGCCGGCTACGTGGCGCCCCACTGGGCGGCGCCGTACGGGCTCGATGCCGATCCGCTGACCCAACTCATGATCGACGAGGTGCTGCGGCGGGTCGGCGTCAGGCGCCCGATCAACCCCATTGGCGTCGGATGGGCGGGGCCAACCCTCCTCTATGCGGGCACAGAGGAGCAGAAGGACCGCTGGCTCTGGCCCCTGCTCAGCGGGGAGGACTTCTGGTGCCAGTTGTTCTCCGAGCCCGGCGCCGGCTCGGACCTGGCGGCGCTCACCACCCGGGCCGAGCGGGACGGCGACCACTGGGTCGTCAACGGGCAGAAGGTGTGGACCAGCTACGCGCACATCGCCCGGTGGGGGATCCTGCTGGCGCGCACCGATCCGGCGGCCACCAAGCACAGGGGGATCAGCTATTTCGTCTGCCCCATGGATGCGCCGGGGATCGACATCCGGCCGCTGATCGACATGACGGGGGAGCACGCCTTCAACGAGGTCTTCCTGACCGATGTGCGGATCCCGGCCGACCACCTGATCGGGCCCGAGCACGGGGGATGGGAGCTGGCCAAGGTCACCCTCGGCAACGAGCGTGTGTCGTTGTCGGGTGAAGGGGCGCTGTGGGGGATGGGGCCGACGGCCGAGGATCTCGTGGATCTGATCCGGGGCGCCGGCGGTGCGCCATCCGCCTCGACCCGGGACCGCCTGGTCGACGTCTTCATCGAGGCCCAGATCCTCCGGGTCCTGCGCCTGCGGATGGTCTCGGCCGTCCTGGCGGGGCGGGCCCCGGGGGCGGAGGCCTCGGTGCGCAAAGCCATCGCCGATGCCCACGGCCAGCACATCATGGACGTGGCCCGGGACCTGGCCGGGCCCCACGCCATGTTGGCCGGGACGGGCCCGGTGGGCGGCTGGGGCACGGGCGGGGGCGCGGGCGGCTGGGGCGGGACGTCGGCTGCCGACCCCACCTGGTCCCGTGGCTTCTTGTTCTCGCCGGCGCTAACCATCGGCGGCGGCACGGCTGAGGTCCAGCGCAACATCGTGGCCGAAAAGGTGCTCGGTCTACCGCGAGATCCCTGACCTTCCACCGTTACCCATCGGTGACGGGGGTGTCTGGTCCGGTGGGAAATGGCTCGGGTGAGCCAATGATCGGGAGGTTGCAATGCGGAAG
>Ga0182024_10011139_pt1 | contig 18133 bp, 15 predicted proteins | sample P32metaG_FD_120480 | JGI IMG/M metagenome (GOLD analysis project Ga0182024, IMG submission 120480) | Permafrost microbial communities from Stordalen Mire, Sweden - P3-2 metaG (Illumina Assembly) | ecosystem: Environmental > Terrestrial > Soil > Wetlands > Permafrost | place: Sweden: Stordalen... | reverse complement strand
GGGGGGGCAGGGGGGGGGGGGGGGGGGGGGGGGGGGGGTGACGATGGAGGGGGCGCGGTCGGAGGCGGAGGTGATGGCGTTCCTAAGGAAGGCGCGGGTGTTCGCGCTGGCCTGCACGCGGGACCCGGATGGGGGGAGTGACAATCTGCCCACGGTGATCATGGAGGCGATGGCAGCGGGGCTGCCGGTGGTATCGACGCGGGTGGCGGGGATACCGGAAATGATCGAGGATGGGGTGACGGGACGGGTGCTTGCGGAGCACGACGTGGCAGGGCTGGCGGCGGCGCTGGAGGAGGTGCTGCGGGACGAGCCGCTGGCCAGGCGCCATGGGACGGTGGGGCGGGCGGTGGTGGAGAGAACGTTCGCGACGGGAGGAACTACACGGGAACTGAAGCGGCTGCTGGTGCGGAGGGGGAGGGTGTGGCCGGGGGTAAAGGCGGTGGGGGGGGATGCGGCGTTGCTGGGGGATGTAGCGCTGCGGGTCGTGGGGATGGGGTAGAGAATTCGAAATTCGAAATCAGAAAATCGAAGGGCTTGGCGCGCTCCGCGCGCGCCGCATTGCCCATTTCCAAAAGGCGGAAGGGGCGCACTGGATGGCGCGGCGTTAGGGGCGGCGGGGGTGCCGCGCTTTACCAGTAGTAGCCCCAGCCCATGTGGCGGGGGCCGTAATCGTCATCGCCGCCGCGGTCGATGACGTGGGAATCGATGATGCCGCCGCCGGGGCCGATCTTGAAGGCGCGGCCGTGGTCGCCGTTGTAATCGGTGAGGGCGACCATCCAGTAGCGGCCATCGGGGTTCCACTCGGCGCGGTCGACGTAGCCGAAGCGGTCGGGGTACTGCGGGCAGTGGTTCTCGGCGATGGCGATGGCGCGGGAGCGGCTGATGCCGGTTTCCTTGACGTCATCGGTGACGCAGCCAGCCAGGCCGAGTGCGAGGAGAAGAAGGGGGAGAAGTCTGGATCGCATGAGCCCGGATGATCCATAGGGAACGGAGAATGGCTAGCGGAAAGTTGCGCGCGATGGCATGAAAACGGAAGGATAGCAAAGGGGTAAGGGCGGAGCGACGGACGCGTGCCGGGGATGGCGTTTTTGAAATCCGGTTGCGCGGAGGGAGGAATCGGCTACAAGGAGCGGTTCACACTATGAACAAATATTTGTCCGCCGCTGTTGCGGCCTCCCTCCTGGCAATGCCCTCGCTTTTGCGTGCGGATGACGCTGCTTTCAAAAACGATCAAGAGAAGATCAGCTACTCCATGGGGGTGGATATGGGGCGAAACCTCCACCAGCAGGGAATCGACATCAACCCCGACGTGCTCGCGCAGGGGGTGAAGGACGGGATCGCCGGCGGCACGATGAAAATGACAGACGACGAAATGAAAACGACAATGCAGGCGTTTATCCAGAGCATGAGGGAGAAAATGCAGACCAAGCAGGCGGCGGCCTGAGCGGACAACAAGACGAAGGGGGAAGCCTACCTGGCGGAGAACAAGAAGAAGGACGGCTGGAAGACGACGCCGAGCGGGCTGCAATATAAGGTGATCACGACCGGAACAGGCACGAAGCCGAAGGGGACGGACACGGTGGTGACGCAGTACCGCGGGACGACGATCGACGGGACGGAATTTGACAGTTCCTACAAGCGGAACGAGCCGGCGGAGTTTCCGGTGAACGCAGTGATCCCCGGATGGACCGAGGCGCTGCAGATGATGCCGGTGGGATCGAAATGGCAACTGGCGATCCCGGCGAGCCTGGCTTACGGGGAAAACGCGCCACCGCAAATCGGGCCGAACTCGGTGCTGCTCTTTGACGTGGAGCTGCTGGGCATCAAGAAGCCGGATGCGAGCGCAACGCCGGCTGGGCAGTAGGCCCGGCGGCGCTCTCACATTTAAATAAAGGCGAGCGCATCCCGCGATGAACCTGGTCCCTGTCGCAATCGCCGGAGCGACCGGCTACTCCGGCGAGGAGCTGATCCGGCTGCTGATGCGGCATCCGGAGATCGAGCTTGTGTGCGTGACCTCGCGGGGGAACGCAGGAGCGCGGCTGGGAGAAGTGTTCCCGAAGTTCGAGGGGGAGAAATATGCGGGGCTGAATTTCTCGGCATCCGAGACGGAGGCGATCGCGGCCTCGGGGGCGAAGATCGCTTTCCTGGCGCTGCCGCATGGGGCGGCGGCGCCATTCGCGCAGGCGCTGCTCGCGGCGGGGGTGCGGGTGATCGACCTCTCGGCGGATTTCCGGCTAAAGGATGCGGAGGTGTACCGGGAGTATTACGGGCACGAGCATCCGGCGCCGGAGCTGCTGGAGAAGAGCGTGTACGGAATCCCGGAGCTGTATCGCGCGGAGCTGCGGACGGCGCTCTTGACTGCATCGGCGGGATGTTACCCGACGAGCGTGATCGTCCCGCTGCACCCGCTGCTGAAGCGGGGGCTGATCGACCCGGCGAGCATCGTGGTCGCCAGCATGAGCGGGGTAAGCGGCGCGGGGCGCAACGTGGCGGCGGAGTACCTGTACGCGGAGTGCAATGAGAATGCGCGGCCGTACGGAGTGCCGAAACACCGGCACGTGGCGGAGATCGAGCAGGAGCTAAGCGTGGCGGCGGGGGAGCGGGTGATGATTAACTTCACGCCGCACCTCATCCCGGTGACGCGGGGGATCCTCTCGACTACATTTGCGATGCCTCGGGCAGGGGTGGCGCCGGAGGCGATAAACGAGGCGCTGGAGGCCGCGTACGGGGAAGAGACTTTTATCCGGCTGCGGGGGGAGAAAGAGACCGTCGAGCTGAAGAACGTGGCGTACACGAATTTTTTGGATATCGCGTGGCGGCACGATCCGCGGACGGGGCGGCTGATCCTGATGAGCGCGGAGGATAACCTCGTGAAAGGGGCGGCGGGGCAGGCGGTGCAGAATATGAACGTGATGTGCGGCTGGGCGGAAGCGACGGGGTTATGACGGAAGCCCTCACGATCAAGGGAGGCGTGACGGCGCCGAAGGGTTTTCTGGCGGGGAGCATTTATTGCGGGGTCAAGGAGGGGAATGCGTCGAAAGAGGATATCGCGCTGATTTTCTCCGAGAGCCCGGCGGTGGCGGCGGGGACGTTTACGACGAACCAGGTTAAGGCGGCGCCGGTGCTCGTCTCGGCGGCGCACGTGCGTGCCGGGCGGGCGCGGGCGATCATCGCGAACAGCGGGAATGCGAATGCATGCACCGGCCGGAAGGGGATGGACGCGGCGCGGCGGATGTGCGGTGCGACAGCGAAGGCGCTGGGGTTGAGCATGCGGGAGGTGCTGGTCTGCTCGACGGGGCGGATCGGAGTGCAATTGCCGATTGCGAAGATGGAGGGAGCGATCGCGGATCTGCCGGCGAGGCTGGGGAAGCACAGTGCGAAGGCGGCGAAGGCGATCATGACGAGCGACAGTTTCCCAAAGGAAACGGCGGTGGAATGCGAGATCGGGGGGAAGGCGGTGCGCATCGGGGGAATCGCGAAAGGGGCTGGGATGATCGACCCGAATATGGCGACCATGCTGAGTTTCATCACCACGGACGCGGTCATCGGCAAGGGGGATCTCCAGAAGGCGCTGCGGGCGAGCGTGGGACAATCTTTCAACCGGATCACGGTGGATGGCGACATGAGCACCAATGACACGGTGCTGGCGCTGGCAAATGGGCAGGCTGGGAATACGCGGCTCATCCGGGGCACGGCGGAATTCGCGGTCTTCCAGGCGGCGCTGGACCGGGTGACGGCGGGGCTTGCGCGGATGATCGTAAAGGATGGGGAAGGGGTGAGCCGTTTCATCGACCTCCACGTCACGGGGGCGCGGACGGAGCGGGAGGCCCGGCTGGCGGCGAGGGCGGTGGCAAACTCGACCCTGGTAAAGTGCGCCTGGTACGGAGGAGACCCGAACTGGGGCCGGATCATGGACGCGGTGGGGTACTCCGGAGCGCGGATCCGGCAGGAGCGGATCGGGATCGCTTACAACGGAGTGCCGGCTGTCGAGGGGGGGATGCCCTCGGGGACGCCCGCGAGCCGGTTGCAGGCGGTGGCGCGGAAGAAGGAGTTCACGATCACCGTGGACCTGGGGGTCGGGAGCGGGAGTTTCCTCATCTGGACGACGGATCTGACGTCGAAATACGTTGAGTTTAACATGGGCGAGTAAGCGGGAAGCGGGTATTTTTGATGAAACCGAATGCCCGGGTCCACACGAACGAAGTCATCGAGCCGTATGACGGAACGCAATTCTTTTGAACGAAAAATCGCGATGTCGCAGACATCCCCCGTACACCGCGCGGAGGCGCTGATCGAGGCGCTGCCTTATATCCAGAAATTCCGGGGCCAGACCTTCGTCGTCAAGTACGGGGGGAGCGCGATGGAGGATGAGCACGTGATCGAGCGGCTGCTGCGGGACATCGTTTTTCTGGAAGCGGTGGGGATCAACCCCATCCTGGTGCACGGAGGGGGCAAGGCGATCACGGACCGGATGCGGGAGGAGGGGCTGAAGGCGAAATTCGTCAACGGTCTGCGGGTGACGGACGAGAACGCGATCAAGATCGTGGAGGAGGTGCTGGACAACGTGATCAACCCGCGGCTGGTGGGGCGGATAGGGGAATTCAGCGGAAACGCGGTGGGTATCTCCGGGCGCAAGGTCTTTATCGCGAAACGGCTGCCGCCACAGACGGACGCGCACAACGTGGCGGTGGACCTCGGGTTTACCGGGGAGGTGGTGGGATTGAAGATCGACGCGGTGCGCGAGGCGCTGGAGGCGGAGAAGGTGCCGGTGATCTCGCCGATCTCTCAGGATGCGGTGGGAACGCCGCTGAACGTGAATGCGGATATCGCCGCGGGGGCGATCGCCGGGGAGCTGAAAGCGACAAAGCTGATCTACCTGAGCGACGTGCCCGGGATCATGCGGATGCCGGGGGAGAAGGACTCGATGATCCCATCGGTGAACCGGGAGATGATCGAGACGCTGATCGAGGATGAGGTAATCGAGGGCGGGATGGTGCCGAAGGTGAAATCCGCGCTGGCGGCGATCGAGAAAGGCGTGGGAAAGGTCCATCTGATCGATGGGCGGGTGCCGCACTCGCTCCTGATCGAGATTTTTACGAACGCAGGGATCGGGACGGAGATCGTGGCGTAGGCGGGGGGCTGCGTTTTCCGCGGCGCCGGCTTCGTTTATTCGCCCGGGTTGGAAAATTGATCCGGCGGGGACGGATTTTAATTTCCCAGGGGCGAGTTATGGAGCAAGTTTTTCGGCTCCATGAATCTGAAGCTCGACTCCACATCCACGACCGAGCTGTACGGCAGCTATGTCGTGCCGAATTATGGCCGCTTCCCGCTGGTGCTCGAGCGCGGGGAAGGGGCGTGGGTGTGGGACGATACGGGGCGGAAGTACCTGGATTTCGGCGCGGGGATCGCGGTGTGCTCGATCGGGCATTGCCATCCGCGGGTGGTGGAGGCGATGTCGCGGCAACTGGGGCAACTGGTCCACACGTCGAATCTCTATTACACGCGGCCCCAGGGGCTGCTGGCGAGGAAGCTTGTGGAACTGGTGGGAGTGGCCGGGAAGGTATTCTTTTGCAACAGCGGCGCGGAGGCGAACGAGGCGCTCTACAAGCTGGCGCGGAAGTTCGGCAACGAGACCGTGCCGGCGCCACCGGAGCATACCGTGGGGGAATGGACCGAGCCGGAGCGGGACCGGTACAAGATCATCACGTTCACGGGATCCTTCCACGGGCGGACGCTCGCGGGCATTGCCGCGACAGGGCAGGAGAAGGTGAAGAAAGGGTTCGAGCCGATGGTCGATGGGTTTTCGCACTCGGCGTTCAACGATGCGCCGGCGCTGCTCGCGGCCATGGACGGGAGCACGGCGGCGGTGCTGCTGGAGCCTGTGCAGGGGGAGAGCGGCATCCACGCGGTGAGCGCGCAGTTTTTGCGGACGGTGCGGAGTATTTGCGACGATTACGGGGCGCTGCTGATGTTTGACGAGGTCCAGTGCGGACTGGGCCGGACCGGGGAGTGGTGCGGGTGGCGGTCGATCGCGCCGGAGGTGACGCCGGATGCGATCAGCTGGGCCAAGGGGATCGCGGGCGGGTTTCCGCTGGGAGCAATCTGGGTGCGGGACCGGATGCTGACGCTGAACGGCGGGGGGACGCTCTCCCTGGCCGACCTGCTGGGGCCGGGCACGCACGGGACGACCTTTGGCGGCACGCCGCTGGTGTGCACAGGGGCGCTGGAGGTGCTGCAGATCATCGCGGACGAGGGGTTGCTGGAGAACGCGCGGACGCTAGGGGTTTATGCGAAGGAGGCGATCTCGGGCCTTGGCTCGCCACTGATCGCGGAGGTGCGGGGACTGGGGCTCATGCTGGGGATAGAGTTGGTGCGGGATTTTGCGGCCCAGGCTGGCACCGGGACACGGGCGGCAAGTCTCTGGATGGTGGACCGGCTGCATGAGGCGGGGCTGCTGACGATCCCGTCGGGGACGAACGCGATCCGCTGGCTGCCGCCGCTGAATGTGACCCGGGAGGAGGTGGCGCAGGCGGTTGACATATTGGCCGGGGTTCTGGAAAAGGCTGTATGAAGCACCTGCTATCCATCGAGGCGTTGACCGGCGAGGAGATCGCCCGGATCATCGCGCTGGCCGGCCGGATGAAGGCGGAGCGGGGCGGGCACGCGAGCCAGCCGCTGGCGGGACAATGCTGGGCGCTGATGTTTTCGAAGTCCTCGACGCGGACACGGGTGAGCTTTGAGGTCGGAATCCGCGAGCTGGGGGGGGATGTGATGTTTCTCTCCGCGAATGATATCCAACTGGGCCGTGGCGAGCCGATCAAGGATACCGCGCGGGTCATGGGGCGGATGCTGGGCGGGGCGGTGATCCGGACTTTCGCGCAGAAGGATGTGGAGGAATTCGCGGAGTACTCGGGCATCCCGACGATCAACGCGCTGACGGATGACGAGCATCCATGCCAGATCCTGGCGGATCTCCAGACGATCAAGGAGAAACTGGGCGATTACGCGGGGCGAAAGGTGTGCTTTGTCGGCGACGGCGCGTGCAACGTGGCACGGTCGTGGATCTGGGCGGCGGCGAAGTGCGGGTTTGAGCTGAGCATCGCCGCACCGAGAAATTACCAGCCGGATCCAGCGCTGCTGGCGGCGGTGAATTGCCCGAATATCCGGGTGACGGACGATCCGCACGCGGCGGCGCACGGGGCGGAAGTGCTCTACACGGATGTATGGGTGAGCATGGGCAAGGAAGACGAGGCGGCGTACCGGACCGCGCAACTGGCTGGATACCAGATCGATGAGCGCGTCGTGGCCGCGGCGGCGCCGGGGGCGCTGGTGATGCATTGCCTGCCGGCATACCGCGAGAAAGAGATCACGGACGAGATATTTGAAGCGCACGCCGGAACGATCTTTGACGAAGCGGAGAACCGGCTTCACGCGCAGAAAGCGGTGCTGCAACTGCTGCACGACGGCTGGAGCGCCTGAAGCGCGCCTAAAACGCCTTAAAACGCCTGAGGCGCCCCGTCAGGAAGGGAGAAGGTCGCCGGAGGAGACCGGGAAGCGGGCGGAGATTTCGCGCTGGGAGGCGCAGTAGACTTCCACGTCGGCGGGGGTGACGCCATCGGCGGCGAGGCGGGAATTGACGGCGCCAAGGGCGAGGGCGGGCGTGTTGCAGTCGCGCGAAAGATGACCGAGGATCGCGCGACGGAGTCCGTGGGCGGTGAGGGCGGCGAGGACCTCCGCGGCGGCGGCATTCGAGAGATGGCCGTGGCGGGACATGATGCGCTGCTTGACCGGCCAGGGCCGGCGGCTGTCCTCCTGGAGGAGCTTCTCGTCGTGATTGGTCTCGATGACGACGGTAGCCGCGTTGCGGAGCCGCTCGTGGACGAGCTTGGTCGCGAAACCGAGATCGGTGCAGAAGCCGAGGCTGGCCCGGCCATGATGGAGGACGAACCCGATGGGATCGGCGGCATCGTGCGGGACGGAAAAAGTCTGGACGACGATATCCGCGACGGTGAACTCCGACCCGGTGAGGAAGAGGCGAAAGTCCTTGCGCCAATCATCACGGCCGGTGCGCCGGATCGCATCGGCGGTAAGAGCATTGCAATAGACCGGGGTCGCGAATTTCCTGCAAAAAACGTCGAGACCGCCTGCATGATCGATGTGCTCGTGGGTGACGAGAATGGCATCGATGCCGGCCGGATCCACGGAGGCGGCTGCGAGCCGGGCGCAAATCTGGCGCGCGCTGAGGCCGCCATCGACAAGGAGGCGGCATCCGGGGGTCTCGACCAGGGCGCAGTTGCCTGCGCTGCCCGAGCCGAGGATGGTCACAGCGAGCATCCGAAATGAATGCGCCCTGGGATGCTGGCAAGGCAAGGGGGAATTTGAAAATCGAATATCCGGAAGAGAGCGGCAGTTTATCCGCAGATTTCCACAGATTCAATTCCGGAACCCTGTCGCCGCGCTTTTCTGGGAATCCGCGGTTACGATCCGGCGCGGCGCAGGGCGTCGAACGCGGAGCTTAGTAGGAGTGGACTTCCTGGGTCTCCGTTGTCGTCGCGGCGGGGACTTGCTGGACCTCGTGGGACTCAGTGGTCGTGGTGGTGCTGGTGACCGGCGCGGGCTCGCGGCTGGCACAGGCGCTGAAGGAAAGGATGGCGGCGGCCCCGAGGGCGGTGAGGATGATGGTCTTCATAAGGCGTGATTTACAGTTGCATCAGGGGTTCGGAATCCGGCGCGCGGTTGAGTGTATGGGGGGCGCACGAGGCAGGCGCACGGGAGGAGAAAACCCGCGCGTCGGTTACAGGCTGGAGCACCAGACGTGGATGGCGTCGCGGGCGGCCTGAAAGCGGTCGAGGAAATCTTCGCGGGTGGGGAAGCCCATGCGGATGGCGAGCTGGCGCTGGGCGGCGGGATCGGGCGGGAGGCTCGAAAGGCTTGCGTTATCGACCCGGCGGATCACGGCTTCGCACCGGCGCAGGAAAAGGTAGTCTCCTCGCCTGCCGGCAGCGGTATCCGGCCCGATGACGCCGGCTCCGGCAAGGAGATCGAGGGCGCGGAGGGTGTTCGGTTCCCAGATGGCATGGCGCATCTGGAGGGCCTGGACGTGGAACTCGAGTTCCATGAGGCCGCCGACGCCGGTCTTGAATGCGAGCAGCGGATCGCGGCCGGAGCGCTCGCGGACGACACGGGCGTGCATCTCGCGGATGCCAGGGAGGACATCGCCGCGCCGGGCGAAGGCAGTCCACGCCTCACGCGCCCAGGTTGAAAAGGCCTCGGCCGCGGGGCCGGAGATGGGGCGTGCCTTGGTGAGGGCCTGGGCTTCCCAGAGCTGGGCACGGGTTTGGAAGTAATTGCGGAAGGTCTCCAGCGGGACGGCAAGGAGGCCGGCCTCGCCTTCGGGCCGGAGCCGGGCATCGACGGGGAATAGGATGCCCTCCGGGGTCTGGGCGGTCATTGCCTTGACGAGCTCGGCGGCGCGGGCGGGCTCATCGCCGATGAAAACGACATCGAGATCGCAACCGTAGCTCAGTTCGGCGCCGCCGAATTTGCCCATGGCGACGACGGTCAATGCCTCGTCAAGGCCGAGGACGCGCTGGGTGTGAAGAAGGCACGCCTCGGCAAGCGCGGAGTACTCACGCTGGACCTGGGGGAGATCGGCAAACCCGAGGATATCCCTGAGGCCGATACGCAGGATCTGGGCGCGGCGGTAAACGCGGGCCCAATCGCCCGGAGCAAGGTGCTCCTCCTCGCGCCGGGCGAGAGCCGCGAGATGGGCCGGGAGATCGATGGCGCGGGCGAGGATGCCGGTGCGGGTGGTCTCCTCGAGGAGCTGTGGGCGGCGGAGGAGGATGTCGGTCAGAAAGCGGCTGGCATCGAAGAGATGGAGCAGGAGATCGAGCAGGCGGGGATTGGTGACCAGGGTCTCGAAGAGAAGGCCGCGGATGCCGTAGCTCTCGACGAACCGGATGAAGCGGTGGAGGGCGACATCGGGATCGGCGAGATCGCAGAGGCCGGCCAGGAGCAGGGGCTCGAGCTTCGCGTAAAGCTTGCGGGTGCGGGGGGAGACGTGGCCATTGGGGCCGGGGCGGCCAAGCTGGGCGAGCTCCTTTTCCGCGCCGGCGGGATCCTGGAAAAAGGCGAGGTCGCGCGCAGCGGCGGGGTGATCCCCTCCCCCGTGGAGGAATTTCTCGAAGATGACACGGACGAAGGTGGTGTGAACGAGGAGAGTGGCATCAAATGCGGGTTCATCGGCAAAGCCGAGGCTGCGGACGAGCAGGGCGCGTACCGGGCCGGGCTGGGGGAGGCTATGGGTCTGCTCCTCGTGGGCGATCTGGAGGCGGTGCTCGATGTCGCGCAGGAAACGGTAGGCTGCACTGAGGGCTTCCATTTCGCCGGCATCGACGAAGTCGAGCTGGCGCAGGGCACGGAGGGCCTTGAGCGTGTTGCGCTCCTGGAGAAAGGCGTGGCGCGCGCCGTGGATGAGCTGGAGGACCTGGGCGGTGAACTCGATCTCGCGGATGCCGCCGCGGCCGAGCTTGACGTTGCGGGTGAGGCCAGCCTCGCCGGGGAGGGCGTGCTCGATGCGGCGCTTGATCGCGGCGATCTCGTCGAGGGCATCGCGGGAGAGTGAGCGTGGAAAGACGAAGGGCTGGAGGCGGTGGGAGAACTCGTAGAAGAGTTCTTCGCTGCCGGCCACGCCCCGGGCCTTGATGAGGGCCATGCGCTCCCAGGTCTCGCCGAATCCGGCGTAGTAATTCTCCATGCTCTCGAGGGAGCGGACGAGCGGGCCGGTGGCGCCCTCCGGCCGGAGGCGGAGATCGATGCGGAAGAGGGGCCCGGCGGGGCTGGGGGAGGAGAAGGAGGCAACGATTTTCTCCGCGAGGCGGGTGAAGAACTCGTGGTAGGTGAAGTTGGGATTGAGGGAGCCGTCCTCGCCGTAGAGGAAAATGACGTCGATATCGGAGGAGTAATTGAGCTCCTCGCCGCCGAGCTTGCCCATGCCGATGACGCAGAAGGGGGTAACCGGGTTCCCCCAGCGGCGGCCGAGCTGGGCGAGCCAGGCGTCGCAGGCCTCGCGGATGCAAAGCTGGGCGATGCAGGTGATCTCGTAGGTGGTTTGCTCGAGGGAGCTGAGGCGGGCGATGTCGCGCAGGGCGATGCGGAGCATCTCGCGATTTTTCACCCGGCGGAGGGGGCTGAACTGGGGGTCGAAGCGGGGAGGGCGCTCCTGGGCGAGGTCGCGCAGGATGCGGCGGGGACCGCGGGGGCTGGCGCAAATCTCGGGCTGGGCGAGCCAGAGGAGGGCGGCGGGATCGCGGATGATTTTCTCGGCGGAGACGGGGGAGAGGGCGAGGAGATCGGGCAGGGCGCGAGGGCCGGCGGGGAAATCCGCAATCAGGCCTTCGAGGGAGGGGAAACCGGGGGGCCAGGCCTGCTCGATGCGCGAGAGGGCGTTGTGGACGCGGCTCGGGTCCAGCGCGCCGGCGGCGACGCGGGCGAGCCAGCTCACCGGACGGAGATGCGGGTATCCTTCTGGGAGATCTTCTCGCGGCCGCGCTCGAGGATGCGGCGCTCGCGGCGGGTGAGGGAGCGGATGCCATCGCGGGAAATCTTGTCGAGGATGGGATCGATCTCCTCGATCATGTATTGCTCGGGCTCCATGCGGGCGAGGCGCTCCTCGCGGTGGCGGCGCTCGATCATGCGGCGCTGGATCCACCAGGGATTGCCGAAGCCGAGCTGGCGGGCATAGAGCCAGCCGACCACGCAGCCGCCAAGATGGGCGACGTGGGCGACCTCCGGGAGGACCCGGAAGGCGGCCATGGCTACGGCGCCGCCTGCGACGAGCCAGCCGACGTATTTTGCCCGGAGGCGGATGGGGACGACGAAAAAGAGGAGAAGGGTGAGTTCGAACTCCGGAAGAATGGTCGTGAAGGCGATGAGGACGGCGCAGACTCCGGCGGAGGCGCCGACGACGGGGCCAGCCTCAGGGAAGGCAACGATCTGGCCGAGGCCGCCGAGGATGCCGCCGAGGAAATACATGGCCAGGAGATGGCGCGGGCCGGCGATGGCCTCCACTTCGCGGCCGACGAAGTAGAGGGTGAACATATTGATGAAGAGATGGACGACGCCGACAGCGGGATTGCCGGGGGTGCCATGGATGAAGAGGTAGGTGACGAACTGCCAGAGATGGCCCTGGCGGATGCCGTCGAGGCTGAGGCAGAGCCAGTGCTCGACGAAATGGGGGGCGGCCATCTCCGCGAAGGTCTGGGCGATGAAGGCCATGACGCTGGTGACGATGAGCAGCGTCACGACGGACCGGCGGCCTGTGGTCCAGCGCGGGATGAATGGCTGGATACGCGGGGAACCCATGGGGAAAAATTAGCGCGGAGGAGACAGTTGTCGAATCACTTTGAGAGGAAAAATAACTTTTTTGAAACGGAGGGGATGGGTGTGGGTTTTTCGGAACGCGGAGTGTAGGAAATAAGCTCGGTACGGTGAGGGATGCGTATGGAATTTGGTGGGAGCTCACCGAAAGGGCGGAAAGGGGGCCGAAAACCTTGGACAAGGGGCGGTTTCCCTGCAAATTTACCCTCCCGCTTTTTTCCGGGGAGGTATATCCCCCCCAGGAAAGGGCGGGTTTCACTTTTTCACCCATGTCCTACCAATTCCAAACCTTTTTAGCGGATGCAGCAGCGGCCCCGGCGGCGGGCGGGTTCAACCCGACGCCGATCGTGTACATGGTCTGCATCTTCGCGATCTTCTACTTCCTGGCGATCCGGCCGCAGAGCCAGCGGCAGAAGCAACTGGATGCGATGATCAAGGGGGTGAAGACCGGGGACAGGGTGGTGACGAGCAGCGGCATCCACGGGATGATCTCGAATGTGAAGGATACGACCGTGATCCTGAAGGTCGCCGACAACGTGAAGATCGAGCTGGATAAATCGAGCATCGGCAGCGTGTTGAAGCGCGACGACGATGCGGAGGCGGTCTCGACCTCCTAGGCAGCCCAAGTTTTTCCCAATCCCCCCTTCCCTTCCCTCCCCTCCCCTCCACTCCCGCGCGACATGAACCCTACAATCCTCTTTGGGCGGCTGCTGGCAGCCGCCGTGGCCCCGGCCCCCCCTGCCCCGCAAGGGATGAACCCGATTTTTACGTTCTGTTTCGGGCTGCTGCTGCTGGTGCTCTTTGGCTGGTACTTCGCGACGGAGACGGGGCGGCGGAAGCGGATGCTGGGGACGGTGCTGACGGTGCTGATGGTGGCGTTTTGCATCCAATCGGTTTATCCGCCGGACCAGAAGGTGCACCTGGGGCTGGACTTGCAGGGAGGGACGTCGTTCCTGATCCGGCTGGACATCCCGCCGGGAGGAATCCTGGACAAGGATACAGTGAGCCAGGCGGTGGAGGTGATCCGGAAACGGGTGGACCAATTCGGCGTCAGCGAGCCGGTGATCACGCCGGAGGGGAAGGACCGGATCCTGGTGCAAATCCCGGGGCTGGATGAGCAGAAGATCAAGGAGGCGCGGGAGCAACTGCAGAAGGTGGCACAACTGGAATTCCGCCTGGTGCGGCCGGGGAGCGCGCAGTTGATCAAGCAGATCGACGCGGGGACGCAGCCGATCCCGCCGGGATACGAAATCAAGGAAGAGCATCAGCCGGATGCGAAGGGGAATGATATGGTGGTGGGCAGATACCTGGTGAAGCGGACGGCGGACATGAGCGGGGAGCATGTGACGCGGGCGAATGCGTTTTTTACCACGCAATACGGAGTGTCGCTGACCCTGGACGCGGTGGGGACGCAGCAATTCGCGGAATTGACGAAGCAGGCGTATGACCAGCAGACGGAGCTGGCGATCCTGCTGGACGGGACAGTGGTGTGCGCGCCGGGGGTGCACGAGGGAGCGATCTACGGGGGCGTGGCGCAGATCACGGGGAACTTTGACGAGACGCAGGCGCGGAACCTGTCGAGTGTGCTGCAGAATCCGCTGCGGACGCCGGTGCACATCGAGGAGGAACGGAGCGTGTCATCGACGCTGGGCAAGGACTCGATCTGGAGCGGCATCTACGCGGGACTGGGGGGGCTGGCGCTGGTGCTGCTGTTCGTGATCGCGTATTACCAATTCGCGGGGCTGGTGGCGGTGCTGGGGCTGGTGGTGAACATCATCCTGCTGTTCGGGATCATGTGCATGTTCAACTTTGTGCTGACGCTGCCGGGGATCGCGGGCATCATCCTGACGATCGGCCTGGCGGTGGATGCGAATGTGCTCATCTATGAGCGGCTGCGGGAGGAGATGGCGGCGGGGAAGGCGCTGGGGGCGGCAATCGACGCGGCTTATAACAAGGCGTTTACGGTTATCTTTGACGCGAATGCTACGACGCTGATCACGGCGGCGATTTTGTTTTGGCTATCGTCGGGGCCGGTGAAGGGGTTTGCGGTGACGCTGACGGTGGGCATCATTGCGTCGGTGTTCTCGGCGATGGTGGTGACGCGGACGGTGTTCTCGTGGGCGATGGAGGCGGGGTGGATCAAGCGGATCACGATGCTGCACCTGATCAACCCGGGGAAGCAGATCGACTTCATGGGCCGGCGGCGGCTATGGATCGCGATCTCGCTGACGGTGATCGCGGTGTCGATGGTGGGATTCGGGCTGCGGGGGGCGGAGAATTTCGGGATCGATTTCCGGGGCGGAGACCTGCTGACGCTGGACTCGGCGCAGGCGGTGAGCGAGGCGGATGTGCGGGGGGCGCTGGCGCCGCTGAAGATCGAGGAGGTGATCCAGAAATCGCACTCAACGACGGAGGCGGGGAAGGATTACCTGACGATCCGGAGCCCCGCGGGGACGGGGACGAAGATTGCGGAGCTGCTGAAGGAGACGATGCCGCAGGCGGGTTTCCGCGTGGTGGGACAGGATACGGTGGGGAGCGTGGTGGGGAAGGAACTGGCGCAAAGCTCGCTCTGGGCGTTCGGGCTGGCGGTGCTGGGGATCATTATTTACGTGACGTTCCGGTTTGAGTTTTCGTTCGCGGTGGGGGCGATTGTGGCGCTGCTGCACGATGTCATTATTACCGTGGGGGTGTTCGCGATCTGCGGGCATGAGCTGTCGCTGATCATGGTGGGGGCGATTTTGACGATTGCGGGGTACTCGATCAATGACACGATCGTGGTGTATGACCGGATCCGGGAGGGGCTGCATAGCGGGCGGCGGGGATCGATCCAGGAGATTATGAATGCGTCGATCAATGAGACGCTGTCGCGGACGCTGCTGACGAGCGGGTGTACGCTGCTGTCCGTGCTGGCGTTGTTCCTTTTTGGGGGGGCGGTGTTGCGGGATTTTGCGTTTGCGATTTTGATCGGGGTGGTGGTGGGGACTTATTCGTCGATTTTTATCGCGTCGCCGATCGTGCTGTGGTGGAGCAGCAGGAAGGGGGGAGCCAGTTTGCGGTCCGAGGTGAAGCGGTCGCCGGTGGCGGCGGTGTGAGGCGGAGGGGATGTCTCACACGGAGGGATACGGAGGGGGAGGTTAACAGAAGGGCGCGAAGGTGGGGAAATCGCGGGGGGAGGGCGCAGGGGCTTTGTCCAAGCGAGGGGACGGGACTAGGCGGCGCGGTGTTCTTCGGGTGCTGACTCGGAGGGCAGGGGGGCGGGGGAGAGAAGGGCCTGTATGTCGTCGTGGTGGGTGTAGACGGGGCACTGGGCGGCGGGGAGTTTGAGGGAGAAGGTGGCGCCTTCGCCGGGGGTGCTATGGCACTCGATGGTGCCGTGCATGGCCTGGGCCAGCATTTTGACGATGGATAGGCCGAGGCCGTTGGAGGACTCGCCAGCGGTGGGGCGGGCGGAGAGTTTGGTGAATTTCTGGAAGAGGCGGGCCTGATCGGCGGCGGTGAGGCCGGCGCCGTGGTCCTGGACCTCCCAGAGGACGGCGTCCATGGTGTTGCGGAGGCGGACGAAGACATCGGCGCCGGGGGGGGAGTATTTGATGGCGTTTGAAAGGAGGTTATCGAGGATGCGGTAGGCGGCCTTGGAGTCGGCCATGACGCGGGCGGGCATGAGGGCGCCGGCGCAGAAGACGGAGATGCCTTTTTTCGCGGCGGCGGCCGAGAAGCTGGCGACGGCCTGATCGCTGATGGAGGCGAGGTCGCACGGCTCGATCTCGAGGGGGAAGCGGCCCTGCTCGATGGCGTTGACATCGAGGAGCTGGGTGATGAGGGAGATCATGCGATCCGCGGCCTGGATGATGTAGCGGGCGTCCTCCTGGTCGCGCTCGTGGGAGCTGTGGCGGCCGGTGGAGATGAGCTCGGCAAAGCCCATGACGATGTTGAGGGGGTTCTTGAGATCGTGGGCGACGATGCCGAGGAATTCGTTTTTCTCGGCATCGAGTTTTTTGAGGCGGGCGTTGATATCCGAGACGCTGACGAGGGCGCGCTCCATGCGGGTGAAGGCGCGGCGGCGGCCCCCCTCGAAGATGAGGCCGAGGACGGACATGAAGAGAGTGAGGCCGAGGTAGCCGGCGGCGGTAACGAGCTGGTGCCAGGGGGCGGGGTAGAGGACGGGGGCGCGGATGCCGAGGAGATCGAGGATGACGAAGGCGGCGGTGGCGAGGACGCTGATGGCGCACCATGCGGCGGCCTCGGGCCCATCGACGAGGAGGAGGGCGCTGAGGGGGACGGCTGCGAGCCAGCCGATGGCGTGGCCGCGGATGCCGCCCTCGATGCCGCAAAGGGCACTGAAGCCGAGGAGGAGGATAAGGGTGAGGAGATTGCCGGCGAGGCGGATGGAGCGGGTGAGGCGGAGAATGACGGAGGCGCAGGCTACGCCGATGCTGCAGGCGATGATGATGAGGGCGCCCCAGAGGTGGCCGATGGCGAGGTAGAAGGCGGCGAAGGCGCAGCCGAAGAGGAAGCCAAGGAGGCCAAAGCCGGTGATGAGGCGTGCGCGGCGGTAGGGCTCTGTGTCGCGCTCGAGGCCGGCGGGGACGCAGTACTCCATGGCGGCATTACGGATGGCGAGGGCGCGGGCCTGGATGCGGGCTCGGAGGGCGGCGTGGGGCTGGGCGGGCGCGGCGATGGGGGGTGGTGGCTGGAGGGTGGTCTCAGGCGGCGGAGGGACCTGGACCGTGTCCGTGCGCTGTGCCAGGCTGGTGGTCATCGTCAAACCATCCTGGGAGTTGCAAGAAGCATGCCGTGGGAGGGGGGGACGGGTGGGGATTTGTTGAGGGGGAGAGGGGGATTTTGTCCCACGGAGAGGCACGGAGGGGGGAGAGGGGTCGCGCGATGCGCCGGCCTATTCACAAAGCGGTTGCTCTGGCTTGGCGCCAGCGCCCGAGTTGTCGGACTCGGGCTGCGGCAACCTCGCGCTCCGCGCGTTTGTGAATAAGCCTCGCACCTCACCTACCGGAAGCCTGCAAAAGGCGCCAAGGATGTTGAATGGACAGCTTCCGCTTGCGCGCCCGACCACGAGAGAATGCCGAGCCGTATCAGCCTTCAATGATACGCTTGAGGCCCTCGCGGACCACGTTGTGATCATCGGCAATGAGTACCTTCATGTTGGAAGCAAACGGTGCCGCGATCTTGCCGACACAAAATAGAACGGCAAGCGATACATGTTCCCGGCGCGGAGTGTGGACAAAAGGGGGAGTTGAGGCAAGTATTCTGCCAGGATTTTGAAGTCGGCAATGCCCGCAACGATGCTCCAGCCGGATGAGTCGCAGCACCGCTCTGAAGCGGGGGGTATTGCACAGGAAGGGGGGATGGGGGAGGATGAGGCGTACCGGACGATGGTGGAGAGGGCGCCGGAGATGATGTACCGCTATGACGGGAAGGGGCGGATTCTTTACGCGAATGCGGCATGGCGGGAAGGGCTGGGGTATGCGGAGGCGGATGTGCGGAGGGGGGTGTATTTGTTTGAGTTGGTGCATCCGGATGAGCTGGCGGCGCTGCGGGAGCGGGTGGAGGCGGCGCTGGGCGGTGAGGCGGTGCCGTGGGTGGAAAGGAGGCTGCTGGCGAGGGATGGGAGGGAGATGAGGGTGGAGGAATGGCTGTGCGGCGGGGCGGAGGGGGGATGGGGAATGGCGCGGGGGATGGCGGGGCGAAGGAGTGAGGTGGCGGGGCCGGCGAGTGAGGGGAGGGGGCGGCTGCTGGC
>Ga0182024_10011138_pt1 | contig 18134 bp, 30 predicted proteins | sample P32metaG_FD_120480 | JGI IMG/M metagenome (GOLD analysis project Ga0182024, IMG submission 120480) | Permafrost microbial communities from Stordalen Mire, Sweden - P3-2 metaG (Illumina Assembly) | ecosystem: Environmental > Terrestrial > Soil > Wetlands > Permafrost | place: Sweden: Stordalen... | reverse complement strand
TCTCCGTGTGGAAAGACACTTGGTCTTTTGCAACACGGTCGGGAACATCCCGGCCGTGTGCCACACGATGCAACATGATGGCCCGATGAGGCACTTTTGAGGCACCGGCTCCTTATTATAGGAAACCGGAGCAGGCAAGTAGTGAACGTAAGTCGTTGCCAGTGCGAGAGGAGGGATTTGAACCCACACCCCTTTCGGGACTGGATCCTAAGTCCAGCGCGTCTGCCAATTCCGCCACTCTCGCGTGCTTATGTACCAACGAGTTATGTCAAACGACTTGTTTTGATTCCTCCCGCGACAACAGGGCGACAACAGATTTGGAATTCGTCAATCGTAACGTACCGTCGCAGTCCGTGCCAAGCCTTCGCTGGACGTTCCGTTTAGCGATCGCCAACTGGTCCAATTTCTCATAATGCCGTCGCATTACTTCCGGCGTGGCCCCGACCATTACGCTGGCCTCTTTCTCTGTCACGCCGGCCATTTGCATTCCCGTGATTGCGGTACGGCGGAAGTCGTGCAACGTAAACGACAGCCACTCAGCAGGCGGAACAGCCGCCGCGGCTTCTGCGGCCCGATGATCGTTGTACCGCTGCAATTCGTCCTGCAGCCAGCCCACGAATCGCTCTGGCGAGAATTCCTTGATCTTCGCTGCGTGGTGCGGGCGTCGCTTCCACAACAGCAGTAGCCGCCGCAGTCCATCGGAGAATCGACCAAAGGCAAATCCACCTGAACAACACGCCCGCAGTTCGTCGTGTAAGTCGACCGGCAGCCAACCATATTTGTGTTTGCGAGTTTTCGATGATTCAGCCGACACCCTCACGTAGCCGTCTGCCAGCAAATCATCTTCCCGCAAGCTGGCGATCTCCGTAGCACGCCAGCCGAGCAGTGCAGCGACTTCCAGGTAGACAATCGGCAATCGCCAATGGTTCCACCGCTCGCCCAGTCATGCAAACAAGTCGGCAGTCTCTTCGGCCGTCACGATCCGCACGTCTGGATCGTCGCATTTGGGCGGTTTGACGTTGGCGAATGGATTGATAGAAAGCAGCCCGCACTCCTGCCCTAGCCACTTTCCGAAAACCGCTTTGAGCGTAGCCAGGTCGCCCCGGATGGTCCACGCCGATGCTCCTGCTTCGAACCGGCGCCGTTTGTATTCGTTGGCCATTTCAGGCGTGATGTCTGCCGGGCTCATTGTCGACGGGAAAAACTTCTGCACAGCGTCCAGCATCAACACAGCATCGGCCACGTAAGAAGGCCGCAGGTTGTCGGCTTCCATTGCCCGTTGCAATGCGGCATGACAATCGGTCCAAGTTACTTTGAGGGTTACGGGCAACGGTTCGGCACGCGGCTCGATGACGCCGTTGACCTCGGCCCATTTCAGCCGTTGCAGTTCGCGGGCCTGCGTCATGTCGGCGGTGCCAGTTGCTTCGCCCTTTTGCTCTCGCGTGACCGGATCGCGCCACCGTAACGCATAGCGGTAGTGCGCTTGGCCGTTTTTGCGTTGCCCCTTTAGTTTTCGTTTCACGATGTAGACTGCGGTTGCCATTTGCTCACCTTTCGTTTTTCATGTTTTCGGGCCTTGGTCTTTTACGCCGTCGATGGAAACGTGTTGCCAAGCCGAACAGCAGCAGAATCAATCCCACCACAGTTAAGACCAGCGGATGATCGAGAAAATAAAACCCGGAACCCATCAGCATAGTTAGATCGTCCACTACTCACCTTTTAAAAAAACCATCGTCAGTTTGCGTCGTATTGCGTCCGGCGAGGTGTGTTAGATGTTTGAGACCTTCGAATTTGGTCGCTCAACCAAATCGTATCCAAGGTTTTTGAGTACCTCTGTTAATTCTTGAATTCGACCACCCTTAACTGCAGAAGTGATCGTGTCTTCAAGTTGCATTCGAAGTTTCATCGCTGACAAGTCAGCTACGGATGATGGTTTCGATTTCTGCGGCGGATCGTCTTTGCTCATAGCTTACCTTTCGTTATTAAAACCCCGTCGCCATCGGGCGGCGGCGGAGAGCAGCGTGCGGCCAATCGCTTGCTAGGGGTTTCGGATTCTCCGTGTGTATGGCTAAAAAAATGTTCCACGGGTGCGCCGGAGTATTCACCATCGTGGAGTTGCGACGCAAATTTAGAGAACTGCAATGATGCGCGGGCAATATGTTCAAATGCTTCGAGCCTCTGTCCTGCATCACTCACGCCCAACAGTGCTTGCTTGCCCGCCAGATATTGGCAGCAGCCGGACAGGCACAGGATGCTATCGCGGTCCCATTTCCCACTTGGTGGCTCGATTGCCCCGTTTTTGTCAATCTGTTTTAGAAAACGCTCCGCATGTGCTTTCGTGAATTCAAAGTCCATCGCTAAACCCTCCCTTGTACAAATGAGGAGACTGCCGCAAACAACATCTTAGCCCGCGTCCGGTCAAACGGCTTGCCGTGGACAGCCTTGCATGCCAGCCGAGCGATGCGCCGGGCCGATTTGTAATCGCCCATCGTGAACACGCCGGCTTTCAGCAGGCGAATTGCATAGCTGTGCCAACGAATGCCCTTGGGCGGTCCGTGTTGCCGGCACAGTTCCGCTAAGTGGAATTCAAACGCCAAGCGGGCGGCGACGCCAGCCAGCCGGATTTGCACCGGATTAGCGTCGGGATCGTCCAGTCGTCCTGCGGACCATTCCAGCAAGCCGGCAACGTCGCGCTGTTGTTCAATGCAAATCATCGCGCCACCGCCCTTCTACGCCTCGGCGGGGGCATTCGCTTCCGGCGGCTTTTGGAAGCCCCACGATGCAGTTCGCGATCCAATTCCCGTTCGCGGGCCATCAACTCCACAATTTGGTCACGGACTTCATCAAGTTCACGCCGTATCTCGGCCGCACCTATGGGGTCGAAAATTAGCAGTGTCGTCATGCGTCACCTCCGGCTTCGATATAAACCGGCCGCTGAAGCCGCAGGCAAAATCCATTGACTTCGGCCCAAAGTGCGAGCGATTGCAACAGCTCGGTTGCATCTTCCTCTGTGCAACAGGTCGTCGATTCTTCGTGGCGCCGCAGTGACGAATTATGATCGCAGATTGCCGCCTCTGCCGCTGCGATTCGGTAAGCGTTGGAAATGCTTTGGATCATTCGGCACCGCCGATCGCAGACGACAACTCAAAAAGGACTGCCGCAGCAGGTTTGGGTGATGAAATCGTCGGATCGATATAACGCATTGTGACTTTGCGTGACGAGTGGCCCAAAAGCGATGTTGCATTGCCTCCCTCGCGCTCGTAATGCGAAGCAACCGATTTGCGCATTCTGTGGAACATCGAGGCGCGATCGTTTGGCAGTCCTGCTGCTTTCAAGATGCGCTTGTACTGGTAGAAGAGTGACGCGTACATAATCGGCATATCAAATACCAATTCGCGGACAGGCTGACTGATGCTCTTTAGAATTTCAACCGTAGACGGCTTCAAAGGATGTTGCTGCTCTTCGCGGTCCTTTTGAGTCTCTGGCCTTACGCGCAGGATGCCGCGATCCAGGTCGATGTCGGTCCACTTAATTTGCATCAACGCTCCGATTCTGACTCCAGAATCCCACAAGCAGCGGTGCAACGCTTCCCACCACAGCGCTGCGGGGATACCGCGTACCATTCCACGCAACTGGCGAATTGTATCCATCAGTTTTGCCAATTGCTCCTGCGTCCAGGCCTTTGGTGAGTGCTGGTAATCGCGGACTGGCGCTACTTCAAAAACTTGCCGAAGCAATCCCCTACGTACCGCATGATTGGCCAACGCCAGAAGATGATTACGCTGATGGTTGATCGTGCCAGGCTTACGGCCATTAGCCGCGATGTGCTGCATTAACTTGGATACATTGTCGTCAGTTAGGTCATTCAACTCAGCCGTCCGACCCAGCACTTCCGAGAATGTCCGTATTGTTGCGCGATGTTTAGTAATCTGGCTTGTTGAGCCGTCGATTAGTCGATGGGGTCGGTAGACGTTCTCAAAAAATCCCAAGAGTGTTGTCTTATCATCGGGGTCCACATCGACCGAAGGGGCTTGCATTGGCAGCGATCGCCCAGGAAGCACGTCTTTCCTCTTAACAATCTTTTCACGAAATGCCACAAGCAGTGGATCGCCGGGAATTCCCATGCCAGGTCGTATTCTCTGCCATAGCCGCTCGGCAATTAGAGCCGGATCAAATGGGCGCGAAAATGTTTCAAGTGCTTTCCCGCAAATTTTTCCGCCATCGGTAATGGCGAATCGTCGTACTTTTGGAAAGCGAATAGCACATCGCTCCAAGACTTGCTCTGCTTCGATCCCAAGTGAGAAGTCCACGACTACCGCGTGCGGCGCACAGACGTGCAGTTGCTCGCCAAGATCAAAGAAGGATTCAAGAACACGCACGTCCATGCCAGCGTTGGAAATGGCGCTTGCCAGTTCGGTATCGACCGACAGCAAAACAATACGACTAATGATACTCCCTGTAACAATTTTGTTCCCCTCCATGAACGAAACAAGCGCCTCTCGCGATACACGCCGATCCTTAGTGCCGGGAAGTCTGTAACCTTGAAGCAATCCTTTGTCGATCCACTTTGAAGCGGTGCGCGGCGCAACGTGACAGATTTTCGCAACTTGACCAGTGGTGAATACGGGCTGATCTGGAACAGAGTACGTGGATGCCATGATGGCCATCCTTTCTTGCGCAGAGGCGCAAAGATAAACGCCGGCCTGTACACTCGCTCTCAGGTGGGTGTGAGCCCACCTTGCGGCCCTTGGACATAAGCCCTTGGGTGACGCGCAAGCGCACAGACCGACGTTTGGTTTTCTCACACTTCATTTGAGACTCACACTACAGCTTTCGCCGCTTCGAGGCTTGTATTAAATCACGCCCGGGCGTCGGCTGTCAACTATGTTTAATGTTTGGCATTTTCTGAACAAAATTAGCGACCCGCGTGCCTCGGTGCTACGTATTTTATCCTCAGTTGCAGGGCAGAATTCGTAAGTGCCGAGGTTGCCAATGGATGACAATTCGGAGCAAGAGGCATTCGCCCATCTCTTTACATGGGCACGACAGTCCATTCTGTTCGCAATCAACCTGGATAATCTTAACAAATCGGAAGCGTACGACATTGATTCGCATTTTGTGGAAGATGCAAAGGAAGCTGAACAAATCGCGCTACAGCTATTCGAGGAAACTGAGGCCGAACTCCGCGAAACCTCCACGGGCGATACATTCCAAAACTATGTTAAAAAGGTTTTTTCGTGGTGTTACGAACGCCGCAATGAGTGGTCTGACTGACTAACGTAATGCGCTGCTTGGCGTCATTCTTAGGATTTTGCCGTGCTGTTTTTGCATTCTTATTAACCAATTTGTAACGGAGGTGAGTCATGCCAAGCCTTGCGGACATTCGCAATGATGTTCAGAAGATCGCTGCTCGGGTCAAAGATCCTGAGATTCGACAATTGGCCTTACTCGTTGAGCAATTGTGCAAAATAGTCCAAGACATTGACCACAAGGCCGATGACGCATTGAATGCGAGTCGATAAGGGTTGTTGTCTATGCAACCGACAGAGGCGCGGCGGGGGTTTTTCATGCGCCCTTTTGCTTGATTTCTGGCTACGTCCTTGGTAGGGTCAGCAATAATCAAGGGGTGGCCAATGGAAACAATGCGTGTGCTGGGGTTCCTACTCATTCTGGCAGGCATCATCGGCATCATAGTTACGTTTTCGATAGATACTTCCGTCGAATCAATGGACGGTAGCCGGGTCAACAATCTCGGTAAAATTGCGGACCGGGAAATAGCTGCGATACTGTCATGCGGCGCGCTGATTTCTGGAATTCTGCTGGACGGATTTGCATTCGCGGCCGGCGCAATCATTGAGGCAATCAAAGGACAAGGCGAGGCGATCAAAGGACAAGGTGCAAAGAAACCGGCCGCAAGCCAACCGCTGCCGGTCGCGGAAGCAATTTTCGAGAATGATCCGGTGGTGCGTGAGCGTGAGCGACAGAAGCAGCTAGACAGGGAAGCCAAATTAAACAGCTTACGCGAAAAGTGGGCACAGGATCGCGAGGCAGCCCGTGAACGGCATCGAAAAGCGCGGGCCACTGTTTGGAATGTTGTGTCTACAGCGCCCGCAAAGTTCGACGGCGCGCTGCGTGAATTGGCTGGGAATGAAAATGTCATCTTGCACAACTTTCTACGGCTGGTCGTTTATCTCATGTTGCCGGTGGTTGCCGTAACGGCGATTTGGGTACTGCGCGGTTAGGCCAACGCTACGCCCCCAACACCGCAACATGCTTGGCGGTGTTTTTTTGAATCTCTTTCAGGGCTGCCAGCATTTCTTTTTGGGTCAATCCCGGGTCACCAAGAGATTCCTGAAGGTTTTTGCTAATATCTTCCGGGTTCATAAAATGCGCCCTCTGATCAGATGGCCGCTCTCTCTTCATTAATTCCTTCTCGGCTTTGTCAGCCTGCGCCCGAGTTAGACCTCCCGGCGCACCGACGAGCTTTTCAATGTTGGCGAACTCTTGTTTCAACTTTTCTAGCTTGCTTGATTCGCCAATAATGCGATTGGATTCCTCCTGGTTTTTCTTCTGAGTTTCAGCCAACCGCCTGAAAAATTCCTCGGCTTCGCTGGCCTCTTGTTTGTTTTTTCGCTCCACATCCTTTGTGTGTTCGTTTGCGTGCTTTACTCCTTCGCGCAAACTGTGAATAAAATTATTCAGCGAGTCTTGGGCTTCTAGAAAAGTCGGCGACAAATGCAAAAGGATTCGATTTAATTCATCGGCCCCTTCCTGCTTGATTTTTCCGCCCGTCTTTTCCCACGCTTTGTCTGATTTCGCTGATTCATCCGCCTTACCCAAACCCTTTTGAATCTTCTTGGAATTTTTTTTCCGCTGCATCAGCCGCACTGATTAGCTTGTCAAACTGATCGTGCAATTCTTTAAGTTTTTCTGTTTCGTTATATTCGTCAACTTCGCTGCCGCGAGACTTCGCTTCGGCAACTCGCTTCTCTTGTTCTTGAATTTCCGCTCGTCCCGGCGCAGCATATTCCTGCGCTTTTTTCCGCGCCTCATCTGATTCTTCTAAGGTCTTTTTTCCTGCCGCGCGATCGGCGGGTGATAGGTTCGGCAAATCCTTTGGAGGTGCATTCGGGTGCGCAAGCCGATCTAGCAACTCCGCCATGTGCTCGCCGGTTTTGATATAATCTGCGGACACTTCCTTTAATTGCTTCTGCCGCTCGATTAACGAATCCAGTGCGGCCCCAAGGCCCACCGCCTTACCGATGCCCATTGCAAGCGAATCGAAAAAACCTGCGCCGTGTTCGCGGGCTAGATCGAATCCCTCGACTGCTTTGGCAGCCCCTTCGTGAATCTGCTCAAACAGCATGCGGCCAATCGGAAGGCCGAGGGATAGGCCGATCACTTCCCTGTAGCCGCGCAGCGATTGCAAAAGGCCGTGTAGACTTTCATCGGCCCGCTTAATTCCGCCAACGGCTTCATTGGTTGCGGCCGGAACCTTGCGAAAGGCGTCTTCTACTTGTTTAATGCCATTGATTGTCGCGCCCGCATCGCGTGCGCTGAATTCGACGTAGGCCGTCGCGAGTTTAAAGTCACCGCCGGAAGCAGTCATAACTATGCTCCTTTAATTTTCAGATTTAATTTGAAGACGGCAACGCATCAAATGCGCTCTTTTTATCGGGCAACTCGTTAATCATTTCGAGATTGCGATTTGCAACAATTCGTCCAAAGTGCCCGAGCATTGTGTTAAGCTCCAACACTTGCGGACAAATCACAAGCAGTGCGTCAAGTTCGTTTGGCTCGTAAAACTGATACTCGTCGGAATACGACAACCCGGAGTGAATCGCGCCCGTAAATGTGCCCAGCAAGCTGTGCAAGGCTTTCACCGCTTCCGCAGCATTTACTCGCTTGGCAAGCTTTGTTATTGGTTCCATTCGTTCCGACATTTATATCCTCGTTTCAAAAGCCGCCGGCCAGCAACTGCGCGGCGGTTCAGGATCGCACAGCGCTGACCGGCTGCCACAACACGGTTAGGGGCTCGGCAGGAGTCCCTCTTGTTGCAATTGACGCTTAAGCGATCCAGCGCGGTCACTTGATGCCCTCCTCTGTTCACTGGCCGATTCTTCAGCGGTCCCAGAAGTCTGTACGGCGGCAGTGGATTGCGCGAATCGCTCGGCGCACTCTTTTGCGACTACGTCGTGAGCCTCTTGGGCTTGCCGACGCACTAGCGTCGCTGCATCGAGTGTTTTTTGACGTTTGGCGAGTGACGCTTCCGCCTGTTTGAGCTGCGCCAACATCCCGAATTGACCGGCGCGTACCTCAAGCGTTTCCAGGTCATAGCCGGTCTCTGCAAAAAACTGCCGCAGCTCATCATTCGTCGGCCGATCTTTGTCAGCGTTAAGCCGGCGCGCGAGTTTGTCCAACTGCTCTTTCGCTTCGGCGCGGAAACTACCTAGAACAGTCGCGTTGCTCTCGTCCGCGGCAGCTAGTGCCACCACCAGACCGTGATGAGGCGATGGCCACTCCTTAATTTTATCGCAGAACAGCGCCCAAGCTTCGTTAGAATCCTTGGCCTTAACATCCTTGGTGTACATTCCCCAGGAAACGCGGTATTTGAAAAGTGGAGACGATGGCTCTGCCGCAACGGGCTGTGCCGTCACGTCCAGACTTCGTAATTCTTCTGCCATTTTTTCCGCTACTGCACTACTCATTGCTTTTTCCTTCCATGAAAATGTTGTGAATACAAAACAAAAATCTATTCTCGGATTGCGTCGACGAACCGCTTCCCGGCGCTTTCGCGGATTGACTGGCTTCTGCCAGTGGCGCGGCGAATGAAATGCTCGCGTGTGCCGTCGGCGGGCAAGCCAGTCGTCGGCGCGGTGTCGCAACCGATGCTGCCGCACCATGCCTCAAACGATCCAATCGCGTCTTGGAAATCTTGCGCCGACATATTTGCCAAAACGAGTATTGGGGCCAGCTCCGAAGGATCGGGAAATTGGCCGGACAGTGACGCTTTGACGACAGCCAAAATCAGATTGTGCTTTGCCGTGATGGAATCGGCTTGGTCGGGCAGGCCGGGCGTCACATCCAGGCTGGGGCCTTTGCTAGTTTGGGTGCGCTCGACGAGGAAGCGTTGCACGCGCTCCTTGGAAATTTCTAAGAGCGAACTTGTTTTGCCCTCAGTGATATTGCGCAGGGCCTTTCCCCATCGCTCCGCCATTGGCGTTTTTCCAGGCACAACTACTTCCTTGATGTTTTCGAGTTTTGTGACGGTCATGGTTCAGATTCCTTCTGTTGGGATATTTAAAACGGATTGAGAGAGTTACGATTTTTTCTGCTTGCGGCTGTGACTTCACAACTCACAACTGCTCTCGCCGGTAATTTGCCCAGAGCTTCCATCAACCTGTCGAATTCGGGGCCGACTGTTGGGGCTTCGATCAACATCACCAAACATGCCTCCACGATCACGCCGCCCCAAAACAATTTGAAGGCTTTAATGTGATCCTCGCCAGGTTCGCGCATTGGCTCATCGCTGGAACGGTTTTCGTTCATCAAGCAGTACGCGCGGGCCCACAAGCTTCTCGGCTGGCGGCCTTCGTACATATCTCCGAGCCCAACCGGCTCATGATGGACTGTCGCTCCGGTAGCTCGCGAGAATTTCCAACAAAGATCGAGTAGAGTCTCAATCATTTCGGCGCGATCATCCGCCGTCATGGTATTTGGGCGCAACACGATAGCCGTGTAGCTCGCTAACTTCGAATCGGTTGTGCTGTAAGTGTCGTTCATGGTTTCACCAAGAGTATGAGCGGAGCATGTCATCGAGCGGCGACGAATAATCGCCTATCGATTGCGGAAGCGCAGAGGTGTCAATCGGCTCTTGATATGTCATTGCCGCCTCTGCAGCGAATGGCAACGCAATCGACAACGCCACGGCAGCATCGGCATGGCCTGTAGAGTCTCTAGGAGCCACAAGTTTATAGGCTCCGAACCCGCGATCCACGATGCACAGCTTGCCTAAGTCGCGGCGCAATTCCGCGTGCTCGTACAAATCAATCTTGCCTTCGCGGAAAACTTGCAAAAGCGACGAAGCCATCTTGTTTAAGTTCGGGGCAGAAAACGGCACGGGCACGACATTGATTCCGCAATCGATCAATCGCTGAGACATCAACTCCGCTTGCCACGGGTCGATAAACAAACCGTTTTGGCCGAAATTAAACCGGCCAGCGCATTCCACGATATGCGATTCGATAGCTTGCAAGTTCACCTTGCCATCAACGCCAGGCACCCACGTTTGCAAGTGAGCCAACTTGATTCGCTGCGTCGGCCAGTGAAAACCCAGCACGCAAAATGCAGAGCGATCCCGCCGCGTCGATAGATCGGCTGCTGCCAGGAATCCCATACCGGATTCGTCGCCAGACATCGGTTGATGATTGGTCGAAAATGCCAGTGCGATTGAATCGGCGTCCAAAGCGTCGCCGGTTTGCCCGGACCAAACCCCATAGAACAACCGCATAAAACGCGATGTACTGTTGCGAATTCGAGTCTCCGCCAATTCGGCCGGGTCAAGCCACGGCGACGGTTCAGCCAGTCGATGAAACGACCAACGACCCGATTCGCGGGCTAACTCTCGCCAGCGATACTGCCACGTATCGACGAATCCTGCGTTTGTTGCAATTATGGCCAAACCGTGCGGCACTTTCGCCGCATTGTCCATTAGGTTTTCGGCAAACTCTTGTTTCGCTACGTGCGACAGCTCGTTGATGATTAACACGTCGGGCCGGGCACCGTGACTGCCGGCAATGTCGGCGGCAACAATTTCACACGTGGCACCCGTGGCCTCGCAGACGATCCGCCAGTTTTGGATGCCGATACGGGGCTGCAACCACGGATTTAACCGCAGTACGTCTTTCGCGGCCTTTCGTAATTCGTCGGCCTGGTCGGCGTCGGCAGCGCCCACTTGGCAAGTGAGCGGCCGCGTTGTGAACGCCAGCAGCCACAGCAGGCAACACGCCAAGTCGCTGTCTTTCGAAGCGCCTTTTGTCGCTTCCCAAAAGTGCCGACCGATGGATGGCTTTTCGCCGCGAGCAATGGCCAACAGCGACGGAGCTAGCGACTTGAACCGGGCCAACTGGAAGTCAGCCATACAATCGCCGAACCGCCGCGGACCGTGGGCAGACGGGATAATCAGTTCGGCCAGGAAGGCTATCGGATCGGCAACGAATTGTTGTAGCTCGTTTTTCATGCCGTTCAAGTCCAATAAACGATTTGCACCACTGCGCCGGCGATGCTAGACGCGAAGTACAGGGTTGTGGCATCCAATTCCAGACCCAGGCTCATCGCCGGATCGTGGAAGTCGTCGCCGGGCGGAATGGTCGCGTAGGGCGGTGTCTTGGCGGCTACCAGGCCATCCGTTGCGCAGAACCGAAGTTCTGCTGCCGTAGCGGGCGAAGCCGCCGTGCCGGGATCGACTTGAATCCTCACCCCGCGACAAACGGGGAGAGCGATGTTGTATTCGGTGTCTGCAGTGGTGAGGGTCAGCGAGGCAAAGGTCCGTTTCATGACTGTTGCTGTCCTTCCGTGATTGCCATGGTATGGCCATTGGATTGTGGGCTGCGGCTGTCGTCTGCCGTAATGCGATGGGCTGCCCAAGGGCTACTGAACTTTTTGCTGTCCAGCTTTAACAGCTTGACGCACTTATCCCGGTTTGTGCTCGCCTCCGCGATTAGCTTCACATGGGCAAGTTTGTCGGCCGGCGATAACGTGTCGGCCGATGTCGCCAGCCAACGCTGGGCACAGAGGGCAGCGACTTCCCAGCGCATCGCAGTATTGACAACCCCCGCGTGTTCCAAGCTGATTTCGCTGTGGGCGTCGATTACGGCGGCTTCCAGCGCGGTACGGAATTCCCTGGTCAGCCGGCGGATGTAGCTCATATGCGGCGGCAGACGGCCCGCAACGAGGTAGCGATGTGATCGGCGGAGGCCACTACGGAGGCGGTTGACATTGCCATTCGGCGCACCCGGGCGTTTAGCCGGCGCCAACCCTTGCGAATTTTCGGATGTTGTTGTCATGCTGTTGTCGCGATCAATACTCGGCAGCTATCAAATTGTCGTAACTTCTTTTATGGCTTACCGTACCGACTTCAAACGCGCTGGATGTGCGATCCTGCGGCCACGTTGCCCGGCGTCCAGCCAATCTTCCACCGCTGCCCGCCGGAACAATTGCAACCGGCCTTGGCGAATGACTGGCAACGATTGTCGCCGAATCAAGTTCCGCAATCGTTCTGCAACGTTGCCGCCGGCTGCATCCAATCGCAAATAGACGATCAACTCGGCTGCTGTCAGCAGAGCGCTTTGCGGCGTTGTGTCGTTGGATTGAATGTCGGCTGGCATAATGATGCGATTGACTTGGTGTCTTTTGTCGTGTCAGAACAAATCTCCGACGGGTAGTCCGCCATGACCGTTGCTGCCATACACACACTTGGCGATGTGGTCTCTCGCGTAGGGTGGTTTACTACTCTCTCTCTGTATATGTGCCTCACCGCCTAGTCCGCCAAGTCCGCCAGTGCCAGGGTCGTCGGGCGGAGTAGTTGGCGGAGTGCTCAACTTCAACATCCATGGTCCGGTTGGGGTCTCTCTGAACGCTTTCACGCCAATTTGCTTTCTTGCCCGTTCTAACGTGCGTTTGGAAATGCCATGGGCTTGCTGGGCCTCGTCGTCAATCTCTCGCGTTGGACGCGGGCCGTCGGCGAGGGCTTCGCGGAGGAATGATTCAGCGTCTTCCCGTTCCTCTGGCTCTGGGCCCATCTTGCGCCGCTCCGGTGCCATCGCCTCGTCGGCTGTCGTGGTAACCGGTGCTGGTGCCCAAACGATACAGGGAATGCCACCGCCATGCTGCGACGACAATTCGAACGCTAGACCGGATTGATCGCTGCCGAGATTGTTTTTAACGGCCAGGAAGAGTCTTCGCCGGCCGCTGGGGTCGTTCTTATCGCGGACAACGCACCAAACGCTGCGGCTGGCTGCTGCGAACGCCAGACTGCCCATGGTTCGATAAACGGCCGCACCGTCGGACTTTCGCAAATGCGTAACGCAAACAACGGCGATTCCCTTGCGAGCTGCCATTTCGGCAAGCGGCGCCAACATCCGCCGCACTTCGGCATTCGAATGAGAATCAGCCTCGCCGCAGTATGCGGAAATCGGATCAATGCCGAGCATAAGACAATCCGGCACTTGATCAATTGCTTGCTCGATGATCGGCATATCGCGCTGTAGATCGATTTGCCGTTGATATTGGCCCATGCCATCCGCACCATTGACACCGGACAAGGCAATGATTTTCGTCACGTCGGCGCCGGCAGCATCAAGCCGTGGCCGGACCGTGTCGGCAAGCCCGTCTTCGGCGGTTAGTAGTACAACGCCACCAGTCGGAGCATGCTCATCGCAATCGGGCCAGCGGCTGCCCAGCGAAATCCTGGCAGCAAGATCCAGCAGCAGAAAAGATTTCCCTAGGCCTGGGTCGCCGGCGAGCAAGTTCAATTTGCCGAGCGCGATACGATTAGGCCACAACCACGATATTTGTTCCGCTTCAACGTCGGCTAATTTAACAATCGCTGCCGAAAGTCCCTTGGTGGTTCGTTCATCTTCTGCGTCTGCTGCGGCGATAACCTTTTCCTCGACAAACTCGTGTGCATCATCGCCTAGATCAAATTTTGTAACGACGACTTCGCGGAATTTCTGACGCTGAAACTGCGAATTGCAATCGAAATGGTCGCGATGCGAACGCTCGCCGATTTGCGCAATAACAAGCCGTTTTCCATTGGTGTCGGCCGGTCCAGCGTGAATAGCTAATGCTTCGCTCATTTAGGCCGGCTCCTCCGTGCCCGATCAATTGCTGCCGGCGGATTCAATTCCGCAGCGAACTCAAGAATCACTTGGGCCTCGACCGATTGCCAACTTGGCCACACGGCTCCCATTAGCGCGGCGGCCCATTCAGCACGGTCCGCTGCGTCGATACAAATATCTTTCGCTAGAAGTGACGCCCAAAGCTTGGCGCCGCCGGGCTGATCCATGCTCCGAAGCCTCCATTGGCGATATGTGGCAGCTAGCCGATCACGGAGCTCCGGTACACGTTCGGCTTTGTCAATTTCCAGCACCGCGGAGACGGCTTTCGAATCGATTGCGCTCATGCCTCTGACCTCCGAATTGAAAGGCAGCGCAATCGATGCCGGCGCAGCAAAACTTTTAACACCTTCCGCAGCGATCTGATTTCGTGGGCGTCATGGCCACATGAGGACTCGGGCCGCAGCGTCAAAATGTAGAGTGAGGTTTGCCGAATCATTGGGCGTTCACGGCTTCCCGCTCCTCATTAATTCGCCGAAGTTCGCTGGCGATATATGCAACATCAGCTTCCGAAAAAACGCGACAGTTGCCGGCGATTGACTCCGGCTCGATCTGGCGCGTGCGGATGATGTATGCCACCCGGTGGACCGGTGCGCCCAATCGCCGGGCAATTTCACCAATCGTCGTCATCGTTCCTGTTTTGGATGTCATTTGAGCAAGCCTCGCCGTTTAAGACACACGGCAGCGAGCACTCGCTGCCAGACAGGGGAAGGCGACTGGTCACGAAAGAGGCGTGACCACCATGTTTTCCCGAAAGAAATGGGAACAGAAGTGATTATGACCAGCTAAAGGTGGTCACAAATCATGGTCTTTTTTTAGCTCTTCCAACAGTTCGTGCGCTCGGTCAGCGGTCATTTTACCGTTCTCGATTTGTTCGATCCAAGCACTTTTTGCGGTCGGGTCAAGCTGGCCATCTTTTTGGATTGCTCGAATAACGTCACGTTTCTCAACTTCATTAGCCGTAATGTTACCGTTTGATATAGCCTTGGATTCTTCCGCGATTGCTAAGCCAACTTTTTTACGGCCTTTTTTCTGACCTCTCGGAATATCCAGCGCATCGGCAATTCCAATCCACACTTGGGAACTAGAAATAAGCGCTTTCGAACGGATTTTTGGATCGGCATGTCTGGCAATATAGTTTCTACCGAATTCTTTCTGAGCTTTTACGAGCGCGTTTGGCATGTTATCGAGCGCGTCTTTGTAAAGTCTGAAGTGCGTTTCTCGATACTTATTGATGATCTCGTCAACGATCTTCTGGTTCTGGGGCCCGATTGCGATCTCAGGATCATCCTTCACTGGGGATGCGGGCAAATTAGGCTTCGATTCTGAATGGCGACCTTCGTACGTTGCGGTCTCTCGTGCAGCCGATAACGTGGTCAGTAACTCTATAAGATTCGCATCAGCAATATCGCGAAAGGCCAGCCTCTTTTCGTTGCACCTATCGACAATATCTGCCGCGATTCGCTCCCAATTATCGACGGTCAGTGATTCGTGAAAGATGTTCATAATAGCTTGGCGCACAGGTTTGCATCTTGGATCGGTACCGACAAGGATTGTTGGCAAAAACAGCTTACTCTCAACGGCATCGCATGCGTGTTCGAGTGTATCGTACTCAAGCGTATGCCCAGATCGCGCCATGGTCTCATTGACAGACCACTCGGGCCCGTGACGAACTTCCGTGTTCATAGAATCCTCAGTTTCTTGCTGGGCTGGCCCGAGGCGCGGCGTCCGAAACTGAGAAAGACGCGGCGCCAGGGGCCCAGCCGGTGATCAAGCCGGCCGCCAGACGCCATTCAATCTACGCAGATCGAAATGAAAATCAATAGAAGTTTGTTACGACGGCGCATCACAATAATCCCGTGAGACTGGCAGCGAAATAGTTCAAACTGACTATTTTTTTTGTTGATAGCCGCCATGCTTGTCCGATTGCCCATTAAAATTGTCTATTAACTCTTGTACGAAATCGTCGAAAACTTCCTGATTTTGGCATGTCCGAATATCTAATCCACGATCCTCATTGATATTAAATGACCCGCGTATACTCCATATTTCTTTGAGGCATCCATCGCGTAATTGGAAGCCACAGTATTCCTCATCGCTGTAGTACATTTTGAACAGCAGACCAGGGTTTGTTTGTAATTCGACTTTAATTCCTAACTCGGAGAGTCCAGATACGTATGGAGCAATATACGTCTCCACTGAATGGATCAATTCTTGTAAAGACGGCCGTTTCTCTTCGGCTGCCTTTTGAGCGTCGGCTATTTGCAGTTTAAGTCGCTTAAGAAATTCATCCGGCTGCATTTTTTACCCTCTGATTTTTGAACGACATCCACAATCACCGCGACAACACCGCGACAACAACCACCGACCAAGTGGTACCGTCGTTGACCGCGACTGACCGCGACCGCCAAAACGTAAGTCGTTGCCGTTGCTCTAACTTCTTGCGGTACAAAGAAAAATGAGATAGCCGCAGCCACGATCCTAAGTCCAGCGCGTCTGCCAATTCCGCCACTCTCGCAAAGGTTTAATCAGCTAGAACTTGCATCAAATTCGAAGGGTCGTCAAGTGCCGGCTTCTTCGACTGCGCGCAACGGGCGCGCAAGGATGGTGCATTTGGATGGCCAAACTCGGCCGCCAAACGCCGTTCGACGGAGCGTTTTGCAATCGCCATTCCGTAAATTTTTATCACTTTTGCGTCACAAGAGATGGACAGGCGCATTAGCCTCTCCCGTTGCCCGCACGAGCGTGACGTCGGGCAGGCTTCCGCGCGAGTCCGTAGATTGGAGGATTAAAGAATGACGCAGAGAAGATTATCACCGAAGTTGCCCTTGCCGAGTGGGACCGGCAACATATCGCAATGTCCCGAGAGAGTCACCGAGGCAAACGACCCGCTCAACAGAACTTTGCCCAAGTAGTGGGGCGACTGCTGTCGCTCCAGTGGGAACGGGAACACCAGGCTGCTTCCCGAAATGTTGGCCACGCGCAGCACGATGCGTTGGTTGCTCCATAGCGCGCTGATTCGGCCAGTTCGAACAATTCGATTCTTTGTGTTTGCCCTGCCAAGCGTGCGGGGCAGTTGTGTTTTATCACACGACTGCCCCGCACAGGGGCAGTCTCATCTTGTTCAGGAGACGCCCTATGATCGCCATTGCAAATCGACCCCATCGCCAGGCCAGTATTCCTCGTTGGCATCGTCAGTTTCTCGCAATGCTACCGGCCATTCGTCAGCATGCGCAGCTGAGCTTTCACAATCTCCCGGCCGAGGCGCGAGCCGAACTTGTTCAAGAGACGGTCGCCAATTGTCTGGTGGCCTACTGCCGGCTGGTCGACCGCAAGAGGGTTGCCCTGGCTTTTCCCAGTGCACTTGCGCGGTTTGCGGTGGCGCAAGTTCGCTCTGGCCGCCGCGTCGGCTGCCGCTTGAACAGCCACGATGTCTCGTCTGCCTACGCCCAGCGGAAGAAATCATTCCGTATTGAGCGGCTGGATCACGATCACCTGCCGGGCGGATGGCGTGCGGCTGTGGTCGAAGACCATCACACGCCGGTGGACGAACAGGCCGCTTTCAGGATCGATTTTACAGCCTGGCTCACCCGCCTGGCGCCACGCCAAAGGCGAATTGTCAGGTTCTTGGCCGCGGGTAACTCCACCAGCGATGCTGCTCGTAGGTTCCGACTGTCTGCCTCCCGAGTCAGCCAGTTGCGGCGGGAATGGCATCACGACTGGCTGCAGTTCCAGAAGACCGAAGGAACCCTGCCCCAGCGATTTCCCGCAGTATCAAGTGGTATCGGAAACAGAAAGTGGTAGAGAGTGGTACATGTGATGTGACGCGAGCGACGGCAGCTGACGGTGATCGCCAAAGCGGAGTTACCACTGGCAGCGGCAACAACGGTGGTGACGGTGGCGTCCACAGTGGCGTTTGCCCCACCGCTCAGCAGCCACAGAATCCCAATGGATGATTTGTTCTTGATCCTGTTGATCGGCGTCCTGCTTCCACTGGTCAAATTGATCTGCTAGAGCTGGCCGTTGAACAGCGAGGAATCGAACTGCCGTTAGCGGACAATACGTCGGGGGGCTAAGTTCCATTACGCTGGATCAGCTGGAGAGGCAAACGTAATTTCTTATACGCATTCCAATTATTGTTTACGGCTAGCAGACGAGTGCTAGCTGGGGTTGGTGGGACGGGTTCGAGATGCCCACAATGGCAAGCTCTTTTTTCAAGGAGGAGTTGCCATGCATATC
>Ga0182024_10011137_pt1 | contig 18134 bp, 13 predicted proteins | sample P32metaG_FD_120480 | JGI IMG/M metagenome (GOLD analysis project Ga0182024, IMG submission 120480) | Permafrost microbial communities from Stordalen Mire, Sweden - P3-2 metaG (Illumina Assembly) | ecosystem: Environmental > Terrestrial > Soil > Wetlands > Permafrost | place: Sweden: Stordalen... | reverse complement strand
GCGGTGTACCCAGCGGTGCGCTACCCAATGAGCATGCGGACGCGGCGGCTTAACCCAAACGCCCGGCGTCCAAACGTAGGCGCCGCCGTCCCAGCGGTGATATCCAGGCGTCCAGACATATCCCGCCCCTGGGGATGGAACATGTTCCACCACGGCCACCGGGGGCGCAATTCTTACAACTACATCGGCGGCGAAAACGTTAACTGCGAGCGTCGCCGCGAAAGCGAAAGCAATGAAACCTTTGCGTAGCATTAGATCTCCTCCGTTGTGAAAGACGCAAGCCTGGGGCCAACTTTCGTAAAGGATTGTTGTTTAACCTACTCTTCATCTTGGCACGCATGTCCGCTCGACTAAGCTGCTAGACTAACAACTTCGTGATCGATCATACAGACACACTCGATATCGGTTGTGGAACCCGCAAGCAGGACGCCGCCGCGGTGGGCATCGACCGCTCGCCCAACTCGGCCGCCGACATTGTTTGGGACCTGGACCGGTACCCGTGGCCGCTCGAAAGCGACCGTTTCTCCCGCGTCTTCATGTCGCACATCATCGAGCATTTCGAGGATGCCATGAAAGCCATGTCGGAGGTCCATCGCGTATGCAAAAACGGCGCCGATGTGTTCATTGTCACTCCGCATTTCAGCTCTCACAATTCCTTTCAAGATCCCACCCATCGCAGGCATCTGGCGGTCTCCAGCTTCGAATACTTCAGCGGCAACGATTTCGCTTCCTTCGCGGGGTCGGCGGTGTCGTTCGATATCGTGGAAACCCGCTTGACGTTCGGCGGCAATTTTCTGCTGGATAACGCCGGGAGGCTGATCAGCGCCGCTTCCATGCGCTGGTACGAGCGCCATGCCGCGTGGATTTTCCCGGCGTGGGACATCCATTGCCGCCTGCGCGTGCGGAAGTGAGCGGCCCCGCGCTTCGTTTTCACCCCGTTGCTTCCGAATCGCTCGGGCGATATGATGGCGCACATGAGAAGGATCACGATGGCAACAGTAATGTGTCTGATAGCAGCTTGGCAGGTTATGGGGCAAACTGCCCCCAAAGCTTCTCATGAGGTTCTGAAATGTGCGGGCCTGGACGGGAAAGCTTGCACCTGGAAGCAGGTGGCCGATTTGTCCACAGCGGCAGTCTCGGGCGAGGCCACACCCAAGGCATTGGCCACATTCGGGAAGCTCACATTGGCCTCCTTCGATGGGACTCTGAAGTGCGAGCAAACTGATGGAAAGCCTTGCACGGCCGAACAAGTACGGTCTCTGAACGCGGTTGCGGCGCCGCTCCAGTTGCGCCTTTGGTATCGGTTTGGCGGCGCGCTCGATAAACGATAACGACTCTACTCTTCGTCCTGCTGCGCCGCCAGGCGAGCGATCACTCCCAGGTCTTCGAGAGTTGTCACATCGCCGGTGACTGAGTGAGAAGTCACAATCTCGCGCAACAGCCGTCGCATAATCTTGCCGCTGCGAGTCTTCGGCAGGGCGTCGGTGAAACGTATCTGCTCGGGCTTGGCGAAGCTGCCGATTTCGTGCGCCACCCACTTACGTAACTCCTCCGCGATTTCCTCATGGTTCCAATCGCCCTTCTTGAGCGTCACGAAACAGGCTACAGACTGGCCCGTAATCTCATGCGGCTTGCCCACTACGGCAGCTTCGGCGACGGCCGGATGGTGAACCAGCGCCGATTCGATCTCCATGGTGCTCAGTCGGTGTCCGCTGACATTCATCACGTCGTCCACGCGGCCCAGTATCCAGTAATAGCCGTCCTCGTCGCGGCGGGCGGCGTCGCCGGTCATGTAGACGCCGGGGATGCGCGCCCAATATTGTTCCTTGTAGCGTTCGGCGTCGCCCCACAGCGTGCGCGCCACGCCCGGCCACGGCTTGCGCAGCACCAGATAGCCCTCTTGATTCGCGGGCAGCGGCCTGCCCTTCAGATCCACGATATCGGCGATCACTCCGGGCATCGGCAGCGTGCCGGAACCGGGTTTGAGCGGCACTGCGCCCGGCATCGGAGCGATCATGATGGCGCCTGTCTCAGTCTGCCACCAGGTGTCCACAATGGGGCAGCGCTCCTTGCCGATGGTCTTGTGATACCACTCCCATGCCGCGGGATTGATGGGCTCGCCCACCGAGCCCAGCAGGCGCAGACTCGACATATCGTGCGCGTTGGGCCACTGATCGCCCTGGCGGACAAAAGACCGGATGGCGGTGGGCGACGTATAGAAAATGTTGACGCGGTATTTCTCGATGAGCCGCCAGAAACGGTCGGGCTGCGGAAAATCGGGCGCGCCTTCATACATCATGGTAGTGGCGCCGGCGGAGAGCGGGCCGTAGACAATGTAGCTGTGGCCGGTCACCCAACCTATATCGGCGGTGCACCAGTAAGTGTCCTCATCGCGCAGGTCGAACACCCACTTCATCGTCGCGGTGGCATGCAGTAGATAGCCGGCAGTAGTGTGAACGATGCCCTTGGGCTTTCCGGTGGTGCCGGAAGTGTAGAGCACGTAGAGCGGATGCTCGCTATCGAGCCGCTCGGCCGGGCACGTCTCGGAGACGCCTTCATCGAGCGCGTGCCACCAGTGGTCGCGGCCGTCCTGCATGTGGATCTTGCCGCCGGTGCGCTGATAGACGATCACATTGCGCACGCAGGGGCACTCGGCCACGGCCTCATCCACGGCGTCTTTGAGGCGCACTTCCTTGCCGCGGCGCCAGGCTCCATCGCAGGTGATCACCAGTTGGGCGTCGAGATCCAGAATGCGCGCCTTGAGCGCTTCGGCCGAGAATCCGCCGAAAACTACGCTGTGGATCACGCCCAGGCGCGCGCATGCAAGCAGCGCAACCGGCAGCTCGGGAACCATGCCCATATAGATGATGGCGCGGTCGCCGGACTTGAGGCCGCGGGCTTTGAGCACATTGGCGAAGCGGCAGACCAGGCGATGCAGCTCCTGATAAGAGATCTGGCGCTGATCGCCCGGCTCGCCTTCCCAGAGGATGGCCACTTTGTTCTTGCGGTGCGTTTCCAGGTGACGGTCAATGCAGTTATAGGAGGCGTTGATCTTGCCGCCGGCGAACCATTTGACGAAGGGGTAATCGGTCTCGAAGGGTTTCGTCCACTTCTCGAACCAGCAGAGTTCCTTTTCAGCCAGCTCGCTCCAAAAGGCTTCGGGATCGGCCGCGGCCTTGTCGTAAAGTGCGCGGTAGCCTTCCATGCCTTGAACGTGGGCGCGGCGGACGAACTCGGGACTCGGTGGATAAACGGGCGAAGTGGCCATGGAGAGAATCTTAGCAGTAGAGTGGGGCAGGCAATCCTGCCTGCAAGCCGCCTTTAAGGCGGCTCTTTCGGAGCAGGCCATTTGTGGGGCAGGCGCTTCCGCCTGCCGACCGCTGTGAGTCACGCGCTGCCGCCGGGCAACCGCTGTGGGGCAGGCGCTTCCGCCTGCCAACCGCGGGGCGCTATTCGCCTACGCCCTCACCGGGCAGCCACAACCCTCGCTATGGCTCTCATCGATGCCGCTCATTCATAACAGTTCCAAACGGAGTTCTCTTCCAACTGCGACGGCGGCGCGTTGCATGGTGTGCAGCGTCACGCCAGTATTCTTGGGGTCCAGCAGGCGATCGAGCGCGCCTGCTGGTCTGCCTCCGCTCCGCCATTGCAGACTTGGTAAGACTGTCTCTCTCCATTGCGGCTTTGATCTGGTCCGCCAAAATCTGCTTCAGCGCTCGTTCCTCGCATGTCTCCAGGATGCCTTCCTCCGCCAGGAAGCCATCGAAAGACGAGCCTATTTCCCCTTTCTTCTTCTGAGCCATGTTTTTACTCCACCTCCTTCATGCTAGCCTCTAACCGATCTGGCGCGCATGGCGCAGAGGCCGGCCAGCGCGAGGGCTGCGGCCATCCATGCCGCCGGTTCGGGCGATGGGGTGAGCTCGAAGGCGTGTTGTTGGCCATCGATTGTGCCGACACCCGTAATCTGCCCTGACGCGTTAATTGCGGTGGCTTCAGTTAGCTGCCAGCCCGCGCCGTTGGCTAGCAGATTGTTCAAATCGAATAGAGTCGTTCCGTTAGAGACAAACGCGTCGTAGGCGCCGCTAGTTGTAGTGCTATCGCCTACCATCTGACCAGAGTCGTTGATAGCCAATGCCTCGCTAAAGGTTCCCCCGAGCGGGCCTCGGTCGACCATCGTCGTACCGGTCCAGAAAAATGCGTTGGTAGCGCCGCTCGCCGTCGCGCTCCTTCCGGCGATCTGACCAAAGTTATTGATACCCAAGCCAAAACTTGAAGTTCCCCCAATGTTCCAATGTCGATCATCGTCGCACCGTTCCAGAAAAATGCCTGGTCGGCGCCGCTACTTGTCCAGCTGTCGCCTGTGATCTGACCGGAGTTATTGATAGCCGAGCCATCGCTATAGACTCCACCCAGCGTACCGAGGTCAAGCATGGTTGTTCCATCCCATAAAAACGCTCGCCCAATGTTATTGGTAGCTATTGTGGCCAAGCCTGTAATCTCCCCGGAGTCGTTGATGCCTGCGCCCACGGCTGTGACTCCGCCCAAAGAACCGATATCCACCATGGTGGTTCCGTTCCAGAAAAAAGCATGAGCGTTTCCGCCGATGACGACTAAGCCCGTGACCTGGCCCGCGCTATTGATGCCATTGGCTGCGCCGCTCCCAAAGACACCGCGGCCAACACACAGAAGCGCATATATTGTGAGCTCATAGGTAAGGGTCCATCTCTAACCTTGCATCACACTGTCCGAAAGCAGCCTTAACCAATTCCTCCGCCTGGTATGAATAACAACTCATAAACCAAGAACGCCGTGTTTAGGATTACGTCATTTGACCTCCAGCCGGACTATCGGAGACGCGACTCTGCGCGGCGCGCGCCGGTTCGGCACTATAGGCGGCCGTTCCGAAGTTACGCCCGATTGGACGGCGCCGCCGCCCGCAATTCCACACCGCGCGCGCAAGAAGCCCACGCCAATTTCCACCCATTTTCCGCCCTCCCCGAAAACCCGTTCACAGCGCTTCGACATTTATTTTTCGCCCTTTACCACCCTCTTCTGAAGCACTTAGTCTCCGCCCCCTCCGTCCAGCTCCAAAAACGCCTGCTAGGCTCTAATCGAGCTCATTATGGCAACTCCTAAACAAACCGCGGCTAACCGCACGAATTCACAAAAATCTACCGGACCCCGCACCACCGCGGGAAAGGCCGTTTCCCGTTTCAACGCCCTCAAGAACGGCATCTACGCCGTTCACCAAATCATGTTCGACGAAAAACCCGAAGATCTCGCCGAGCTATCCGACGAATACCGCGAACATCACAACCCGGCCGATTCCGACCAGCGCTTCCTCGTCGACGAGCTCGTTCACAACGAATGGCGCCTCCGCCGCATCCGCCGCGTCGAAGCCGAGCTCTGGCAAACCGCCTCCAACACCTTCCTGGTCAAAAATATCGAAGTCACCTTGACCTGCACATCCGGCGACGCCTTCGCCACCGATTCCTCCACCTTTGAGCGCCTCCAACGGGTCGCTAACTCTTGCGAACGCGCCTACCACCGCGCCCACAAAGAGTTGGAACGCCTCCAAGCCCAAGCCAAAGTGGGGCAGGCGCTGTCGCCTGCCAACGTGCCTGCCAACCCCGGTACCGCCGAGCCCAAGCCTGCCGCTGAACCCACCGACTCCGCCCCGCAACCCGAACAATCCAAACCCACTTCCGCGAAAATGGGTTCGATCCGGCAAAATCCGCAAACCCCCGCTCCCGCCCCGCCAGCCGGCACGGATGCCGCCCCCGCCCCCGCCGCCAACCCCGCAGAAACCCGTCCGTCAGACGCAGATCGCGACCCAAAGCCGCCGCAAACAGCCTGAAGACCCTGCCCAGCCGATTCCAGGCCGCCACAATCTGCCGTTGACGCAACTTCCAGGCGCCCGTGTGCCGCTGCGCACGAGCCCCCCGACTGTCGGCGCGAGTGAACCAAAAGCCCTTCCGCTCCAGCCGCGCTCGGCTTCTCCTCCCGCTCCAAGCCATTGCAAACGCTCCAAATCGGCGCTCACGTAGAAAGGCCGCTTACGTGCTTACCTCATGGCGGGACCAAACAACGCTGATTTCCAACAGGCCCCCCGGTTCAGTTCCGGCTTATGTCCGCTTATGACCAAACATCAGACGGCGCCCAATTCCTCTGGAATTAGGAACATCGGCATTCTGTTTGCCGTGGTTGCCGCGCTCTACCTGGCTCGCGACCTTCTGATCCCGCTGGCCTTCGCCATCACCCTCTCCATGATTCTCGCCCCCTTCGTGGCTTGGCTGCAAAAACTGCGCTTGGGACGGGTTCCCTCGGCGCTCGTGGTGATGGTGGTCGCGACAGCGTCCGTGGGCGGAATCAGTTGGGTGATATTTAATGATCTGGTTGAAGTAGCCATCGAACTCCCTGGATATAAGGACAACATCGACAAGAAGATCCAGGCGCTGAACGCCCCCGGCAAGAGTGCATTTGGGCGCGCAGCCGACAGCGTGCAAGAGCTCAGGAAACAGATCGCCAGCGCGCCGCCGCCGGTTCCGCTAGCCGCCGATGTCCCATCCGCAGCCAAAGGCCGCCGCATCGCTCCGAACCCCGCCAGCCATCCGCTCGCCGTGCAAATCGTGGATGAGCCCGGCAACGAATTGCAGTACGTGGCCAATCTGGCAAAGCCATTCCTCAGGCCCCTTGCCGTGTTCGGAATGGTACTGATCTTCAGCCTGTACCTGTTGATCGAACACAACGACATGCGGAACCGCCTGTTCCGCCTGGTCGGATTACAGCAGCTCAACCTCATGACGCAGGCCCTCAATGACGCCACCCAGAGGGTGAGCCGATACCTGATGCTCCAACTTCTGGTGAACGCCTGCTTCGGCGCCCTGTTCGGAACCGGCTTATATCTGATCGGCCTTCCCTACGCCGCCTTGTGGGGTGCGGTTGCCGCCATCTTACGGTTGGTGCCCTATGTCGGCTCGCTGGTTGCCGCCGCGTTGCCTCTGATGCTTTCGCTGGCGGTGTTCAACGGATGGGCGCCCCCGTTAGCCGTGTTCCTGCTGTTCGCCATTCTGGAACTGATCACCGGCAACTTCGTGGAACCATGGCTCTATGGCATCCACACCGGGGTCTCCTCGCTGGCGCTGCTTCTCGCCACTGTGTTTTGGGCCGCGCTCTGGGGACCTGCCGGCCTGATTCTTTCCACTCCCCTGACGGTTTGCGTCTTAGTGCTGGGCCGCTACGTGCCGCAGTTCTCGTTCCTGCACGTCCTGTTGGGCGATGAAGCCCCACTCGAAGCCGAAGCGCTCATTTACCAGCGCCTCCTCGACATGGACGAACAGGAAGCCCGAGCTGTGGCGGATCGATATCTGAAAGAGCACACCTTAGCCCAGCTCTACGATTCGGTCCTGATCCCGGCGCTGACCATGGCCGAGCACGACCGGCACAAGGGCGCGCTGGACGCGGTCCGCGAAGAGTTTCTCTTCCTGAGCATCAAAGAGATGTTGGCCGAGCTGCCGGACGATTCTTTGAAGTCTGCGCAGGCGAACGCGGAAGCCGCCGTGGTAGCCCCCGCGGTAGCCGCCGCAGTAGTCGCCGCAGTAGCCGCCAAAGCCCCGAAACCCGAATGGCCGGCCGGCCGCGTTATTTGTATTCCAGCCAACGATGAGGCGGATGAGATCGGCGCCTCCATGCTCTCCCAGTTGCTGGAACTGGGCGGCTGTGCGGCCCTTTCGTTTCCGGTTGATCCGGACATGCTTCAACTGATGCAGGTTTTGGAGCCTTCGGCGGACGACATCATCTTCATCTCATCGTTGCCGCCATTCGCGTTTACCCACGCCAAAACTCTAAGCCGCCAGTTGCGGGGACGCTTCCCGCTGACCAGAATTGTGGTTGGAGTGTGGGGATATGCCGGCGATGCCAAAGTGGCCCTGGAACGTTTTCCCCCGCCTCGTCCGGAGCATCTGGTAACCAGTCTGGAGCAGGCCGTCCAGGTTGCAGGAGCGCCGGAGTGGGGTGGGCCCATGGCCTGCCCAGTCCCGAGCCGCTCCGAGCGCTCGGAAATCGAGCCTCAACCGAGATGAGACCAGCGTGCTCCGAAGCCATCCCAAGCCCGTGGCCTGCCCGATTCCCGAGCCGCTCCGAGCGCTCGGCCTTTCGTTCGTCAGCCGGGAAGAGACCAGCGTGCTCGCAGGCCTGCCCCGTCCCGAGCCGCTCCGAGCGCTCGGCCTTCGTTCGTCACCCGAGATGAGACCAGCGTGCTCACAGGCCACCCCAAGCCCAAGGCCTGCCCGATTCCCGAGCCGCTCCGATCGCTCGGCCTTTCGTTCGTCAGCCGAGATGACAACCAAGCCACAGGAATTCCCCCGGCGCCGCCTCGCGCTCCATTACACTTAAATCCTACATGCCGGAATCCGTAATCGGCCCTTACCAGGTGCTCGGCCCGCTGGGCGCCGGCGGGATGGGTGAAGTCTATAAGGCTCTCGACCCGCGCGTAGGGCGCCAGGTCGCGCTGAAACTTCTGCCCGAATCCATGGCCAACAATCCCGACCTCCGCCGCCGCTTCGAGCAGGAAGCGCGCCTCGCCGCGGCGTTGAACCATCCCAACGTGATGGCCATCTACGATGTCGGGCTCGACCAGCATCCGCCCTACATCGTCGCCGAGCTGGTACCAGGCGAATCGCTGCGCGCGATGATTGCCAGCGGACCCCTGCCGCCGCGCAAGGCCGTCGATATCGCCGCGCAAATTGCCGCGGGACTGGCGGCCGCGCACGCCGCCGGAATTGTGCATCGCGATCTGAAGCCGGAGAACGTCATCGTTACCTCCGAAGGCGTGGCCAAGATCCTCGATTTCGGCGTGGCGCGGATGGAGACGAAGGCCGTCGCAGCCAATGAGACGGCCACCATGGCGCACACATCCGCCGGTTCGGTGGTGGGCACGGCCGCGTATATGAGTCCCGAGCAGGCACGCGCGGGCGATGTGGATTACCGCTCCGACCAATTCAGCCTGGGATTGGTGCTCTACGAAATGCTGAGCGGGAAGCAAGCGTTCAGCGGCCCCAGCGCGGTGCAGGTGATGTCGGCAATCATCGAGCATGATCCAATACCCATTGAGCGCACGCTGCCCACGCAGTTGCGCTGGATTCTGCAACGGTGCTTGACTAAGGAACGCGAAGGGCGCTACGAATCGACGCGCGATCTGGCGCGCGAGCTGGGGCAGTTGCGCGACCACTACAGCGAGCTGACTACCATGGCGAGCGGCGTGCAGCCCGCCGTCACCGCCGCCGTTGCCGAAACGAAACGGCGCGCGTTGCCCTGGTGGATTTTGGCGGCCTCCTGCGCGCTGGTTGGAATAGCAGGCTGGTGCGCCGTGCAACTGTCCCGCGATCCGCATGCTGTAGACCTATCGCGCTATCGCACCACGCCCTTCGCTACCGCGCTGGTGACTCAAGGCCGTCCTTCATGGTCGCGCGACGGCAAAAGCGTCGCATTCATCGGCTATGGAGAGGGCGGCTCCCAACTCTACGTGCAAGGCGTCGATTCACCCACCGCCGTTCCCATATCCCACGGCCCGTGGAGGGTCGACGATGGCCAACCACCATTCTGGACTCCCGACTCGCAGTCGATCTACTTCCGATGCGGCAATAACGACCAGGCGGGACTGTGCCGCATCCCAGCCGGCGGCGGAGAGTCGATCATGGTTCAGCCAAACGCATTGACCGGCTCCCTCTCGCCGGACGGCAAGACTCTGGCAATGCTTGTGTTCCCGAATAAGGACTATTTCCGGCTGGAGATGATGACTGCCACGCCGCCGGACGCGCCGCCGCGCAAATACGATCCGCAGCCGTTTCCCGCGGGATCGCACTACAACAACCCGGCCGTGGCGTTCGCATCCGACGGCAAGAGCATATTCGTCGCTATTGCCTTTGAAGGTAAGGGCGAAATGGCTTGGCTTTTGCCCTGGCCGGCAGGTCCAGCGCGAGCCGTGTTCCCGCAGGGTTTGCCCTTCACCAACACGCCGCAGATCTCCTGGGAGCCGGATTCGCGGCATCTGGTTTTCGCCGTCGAGGTGGATGCAGCGCATCACTATCAGCTCTACATGGCCGACGTGCGTAATGGCGGCTATTGGCCGGTATTCATGGAAGATCGCCCCGCTTCCGCGCCGGCGGTGTCACCGGACGGTACACGCGTGGCCTATCGATCGAACCTCTCGCACGCCGATGTGATAGCCGTGCCGCTAGGCGATGGACCGGTGCGCACATTGCTTGGCAGTTCGCGTACCGAACAGATGGCGGATGCGTCGCAAGCCGGGCCGCAACTGGTTTATGTAACCGACCGCCGCGGCAAGCAGGAAATCTGGCTCACCAGCACGGTGGAAGGCTGGGACCGGCCGCTGATTACGGCGGATAGCTTACAAGTGAATGGCAAATCTGCCGGCGCTTTTCTCGATCCGGCACTCTCGCCCGATGGCCGCCGCGTGGCATTCGCGGCCATTGTGGGCGGGAATGTTCATATTTATACGGCGTTCGTCTCGGGAGGCACGCCGGTTCGCGTCACCAAGGAAGCGGGTCTCGAAGATGAGCCTGCATGGTCGCCGGACGGCAATTGGGTCGTGTTCGGCCACCTTGTTGGACATGGTTTCCTCTTGGCCAAAGCGCGCCCCGGAAGTGGCGAAGCGCCCACTGAGTTGGGGCCGGTCGGAGGCGGCGCCGTTCCCGCCTGGTCTCCCACGGGCGAGTGGATCGCCATGCACGACGATCACGGTCAGTTGACATTGTTCAGCCCGGACGGAAAGCTGAAGCGACCGCTGCCGGGCGATGGCGGCCCTTGCGCATGGTCGCGCGACGGAAAGACGCTGTATCAGGTGACAATGGGGGACGACCCGGCGCTGATGGCGATCGATATCGCTACCGGCAAAGAGACCAAGCTGCGCGACTTGCCCGGACTGGAGCCGTTTTCGGGCTCGAACCCAGGGCTGCGCGCCTCGCTGACCTCGGATGGCAAGAGCATTGTCTACGCCGTGAACCGGCCGCGGACGGAAATCTGGATTTTGGATGGCGTGCAAACGCCGCATGCGTGGTGGGAGAGGATATTGGGCAAATAACCATGAGCTTTCAATGGCTGCAAATACGTATCACCGAAGAGAAGGAGCGGCGCGAGCGCGAAAGCGCGATTCTGGATCGCCTGCCGCGCGCGCTCAAAGAGCTGCACGAGAGTCTGACCATATGCACTGAAGCTTATAACGAAGCGTTCGGCGCGGATTCCGCCAGCCTCGTGCTGGAAGAGGGAACCATGCACATGGTTGCCGGCGGCGGGAAGATTGAGATCGTAACCGACCAGTCGCTACCCGGCTTTCGCGTGGAGCGCGGCTCGGACCCATTACTGATCCAGGTAGGAATACTGCCGGGCGACAAGCTCTTCTATCGCGATGGCGAAAAGTACCTTACCGCCGAAGAGATGACGCGCCGCATTCTGGACAGGACGTTATTCCCGAGATTGGTGGAGTAGAGTTTGTCGACACATCCAGGAGATTTCATCGCCCGTGCGCCGGTGGTACGAAGGCCGGCAGCACGTAGGGAAAAGTTGTGATGCGCATTTTGGCGGCGCTGTAAGGAGCGAGTGTGACCGGTCCGCCAGCCTTTTGCTGGTAACCTGGATGGAGGACTCCATCAAAATTGGCATAGGCGACGCGGAAGGCTCCTATGCCGAGGTTATACCGCGATAGTCGCCTTTTGGTCGCCGTTCTATGGAGAGTAGACTGAGATTGGGCTCACGCGCTCAACGGCGAAGAGAGACCCGTTCCTCCAATACGCGGTCACGTCGTTTTACCACTTCACGGATCGCCGGAATCTTCCCGTGATCAAGGAGCACGGGGGCTTGTATTCGCTGGTGGAACTGCGGGAAAGAGGCATCGAGGTCCCGGCGTCCGGTGGAAACGATTGGAGCCATGATGCCGATGGCTATAAGGGCCTCGACAGGTATGTGCATCTCTGCTTCCGGCCCACCCACCCGATGGAATACGTCGCACGGCAGGACGGGCGGATCGGGGATTCCATATACCTGCAGATTCACCCAGATGTCCTTAAAATTAATGGAGTCATGTACACGGCGGATGTATCGAACAAAGCGGGCGTCGAAGTGCATACACTGGAAGCAGCGCGCGAGTTGATTGATTTCGAGGTAATCTACACGCGGACGAATTAGAAAGACCCGGAGATAAATCAACGGCTTCAGAATGCGGAGCGATGCGAACTTCTGATACCTGACCATATCCCGCTGGAACTCATAAGGAATTTTCCTCATGGCTGAAAGACCGATCTTTATTCCCGCGCCCGACTCGTCTGAGTTGGTTAAAGAGTTGCCGATGCGACTAGTCTGGAACTCTGGCTTCGCGCCAGTGCAGAAGAAAAAGAACATCGTCGCCCTGCATGCATCCGCTGCGCGAGCGGGGTATTCACCTTTGCTTGAAATCTCAACCAAGTCCGAAGAGAAAGTGGGCCAGCGCCTCAGCGCCTTTAATCTAAAGGTGCATAGTCAGATGCTGGGCACGATGCCGCTGGAATTGGCGTTCCAGGGCAGCAAGGTCTTCAAGCGCGGAGGCCCATACACCGACCTTTATAAAGCCGTTGATGTCAGGGACGCGAAGCGGGACCTCCGGCTCAAGGAGTCCGCGCCTCTGGAGAGTTTCACTTTTGAGGGTTTTGTCTTTCCGCTTGAGCCGAAAACCGTTTTTTACGATTGGCTCTACGTCGCGTCGCTTTACGAGCATCGGGCCTGGCTGCGAGACCACATCTTCCATTACGCAGGCTTCACAGACATTAAGTTCAACCCCGAACGGTCGATAAACTGGCAGGCGCGCTCCTGCGCGTTGCTGGTGACGCTTATGAAGAATGATTGGCTGGATGAAGCGGTGAGTTCACCGGGAGCCTTTATTCGGCTGTTGTTGTCGAAGGATTATCGGCCTGATCATGCGGGTAAGATCGCACAAGAGGCGATGTTCGCCAAGTCGTAAATCCACTACCGCACGAGATGACGCGGCGCATTGTGGAACGGCGTTGCTTCCGAAGTTGATCCAGTTTCACTTCTCGTGCGCCGCCGCTACCGAACCCGGCAGCATATAGGGAAAAGCCGTGATGCGCAATTTGGCGGCGCCGTACGGAACCAGCGTCACCATTTCGTCCGGCCTCTTACTGGTCACTGGGCTCACCGGCAACGGACCCGCGGAGTCGTCCACCAGTTGCCACGCGGGCAGCCTGCGCGCCGGCGCCGTGATTTCCACTGGAGCCGTTTCGGCGCTGAAAGGCTGCTTGGAAATCGCCTTCTCTTTCACGGCGAACGATATGACGGGATTTTTCGGATCAAGCATTAGAGCGTAGTTCCACGGGGTGGATGGGAACACTTCCCAATCCGTAGCCGGACCGGTTTGTTTGATGCTGTGCCAGCTCTCTCCAACCTTCAGCGAGTAAACGAGCGGCCCGCGCTCCAATGCCACCGAGTTGTTATACCAATTGGAAATCCGGGTCTGCATGGGGAAACGAATCTCAACTAAGTCGCCGCTTCTCCACTCGCGTTCGATCCGGTGAAAAGAGCCGGCCTTGATCTCACTCAAGCGGCCCGGCGTTTGTAACTGGCCGTTGACCTTGATAGTCGAGTCGCTAGCCCAAGCGGGAATGCGCAGTAACAGTGGAAACGTGGCCGGCTTAGCGGGTCTCACAGTCAGAGTGATGGTTTCGCGAAAAGGGTAATCGGTCTGTTCTTCCACGGTCACTGGCGTCCCGCCCCGGATGGTGGTCGCGACTTCGCTCGGACCATACGCTACCGCCGTCAATCCGCCCTCCGGCGCCGCCATCCAAAGATTCGCCGCCAGCTTCGGCCAGCCCTGATGCATGTTGGCAGTGCAGCAGCCGAAGTTGGGCTCCAGGCCAAAGATGTTCGACTCGGGGCCATTCGTCCCCCACCTGTGGTTGGCCAGCGAACACATTACCTGGTTCGCCTGTTGGTCATACTGGTGGGCCCACATATCGCGCGTTAAGGTAGCAGGCAGGGCATTGTAAGCAATCTTCTCGAGCCGGTCCCCGAAGCGCGCATCACCGAGGATGGAGAGGTCGTTCTCCAGCGAGAACATGGATTCCACCACGGCGCACAATTCCGTGCCTTGAGACGGATCGCGGCCCGCATAGTGTTCATCCGCGCTGAAAAGGCCGTTGGGCTGGCCGTGATACCGGTCCAGCTCTTCCAGCATCTGGTAGAGACTGTCATGGTCGCTTTTGTCGCCGGTGATCAGCCACCAGACCGGGGCGGCCTTCATCGCCATGGCATTGTTCACGCCGTGAGTCGAGAGATTGGACGCCTGCTTCGTCACCTTGTCTTTCGTCTGGAAGTTGGCGAACTGAGCCTCCCAGTCATGTCCCTGCGCATGGAGTTTGCGCGCTAGCTCCAGCAGCCTCCGGTCGCCATTGCGATTGTAGAGCCACAGGACGCTCAGCACCTCGTCATGCCACCGGTAGATTGCCCACTCCTTGAGCGGCTGTTGGTCTATATGACTCGCCTGGTATGCGAAATACTTCTCCATGACGGGAATCACTCGCGCGTCGCCGGTAGCTTCCTGGTATTGGATGAGCGCCTTCAGCATCACGTAATTGGGCCACCAGTCGCGGTTCTTGGGGGGCCCGATCCAGCCATCGGGCTGTTGATGGTCGAGTGTCCAATCCATCCATTTCTTTACCTTGGAGATGAGCGCCGGTTCTTTTGTAAGGTAGGCTAGCGGAACCAGACCATCGAGAAAGTAGGGGCCGCGCTCCCAACTCTCGCCGGCGCCGCCCAACCAGCCGCTTTGGCTTCCCAGATCGGGCCAAAACTCATCCAGGTGGCCGCTCAACCCCTGCGCTTGGATGCGTAGCTGTTCCAGCAGCCAGCCCTTGGGCATGACGGAGGTCAATGGCAGCAGATCGAAGGCGTTTTGCTGAAGCGGCGCGCGGTTCGGCACGGGCGAGCGCGAAGCTGCATCAAGTGTGCACAGAAGCGGCAAGAGTATCAGGAGCGGTTTCAAGTTCGTCTCCAACTGTCTCCTTCCGATAATAGCGTGCGATTCGTACACCCCAGTCTCTCGCGAGGTTTCTCGCGAGGCCGCCGCGATTCTTCCGCTATGGCGGCTTGCGGAAAAAGCGCGCGGTTACGCCCGGCCGCCAGTGGAAGCGGTGGGGTACGCCTTAGCTTGCCATCGCCGTCGTGCCGCGAAACGGCACGCGGTACGCTTCGCTCGGCGGGCAAGCTAAAGCATACCCTACCGCTCGCAACAACTTTCGGCGTCGTGTTTAGCCGGCGGGGCCGCCAGCGGCGCCCGTCTCATCCAGCACGCAGATGGCGTCCAGATTCCGGTACTGCTCCGCGTAGTCGAGACCGTAACCCACCACGAATTCGTCGGGGATTTTGAAACCGACGTAGGCGCAGTGCACCGGGCGCAGCCGGCGCTCGGGCTTATCGAGCAGCGCGGCGATGCGGATGGAGTGCGGCTTGCGTTGGTCCAGCAGGTGCATCAGATAATTCAGCGTGACGCCGCTATCCACAATGTCCTCGACAATCAGCACGTTGGCGCCTTCGATGGAGATGTCGAGATCCTTGGTAACCCGCACTTCGCCGGAGCTGCTCTTGCCTTTGCCGTAGCTGGAAATGCCCATGAAATCGATGAAGACCTCGCGCGTCATGGCGCGCGCCAGGTCGGCCATGAAGAACGTGGCGCCTTTGAGGATACAGATCATGTGGAGATTGCCGGTCGGGTAATCGCCCGAGATCTGCTCGCCGAGCTCGCGAATGCGCGCCTGAATCTTTTCGGCCGGGATCAGCACGCGGAGTTTGGGATCGGTCATGGATCTTCTATTATGCTACTCAGGGGATCCATGACGCCGCCTCGCGACGGCGAGAAAGAAACCGGACGCCTGGAAGCATTCAGCGACGGAGTGTTCGCGGTTGCGATCACGCTGCTGGTGCTGGATATCAAGACGCCCAGAGCGGCCGACCTCGCCGCCGGTCATACCAGCCTGACGGATGCGCTGCTGGCGCAGTGGCCAGCGTACCTCTCCTACGTGCTGAGCTTTCTCACCGTGCTCATCATGTGGATCAACCACCATAGAATGTTCCGGTATATACGGCGGGTCGACAACACCTTCCTGCTGCTAAACGGGTTGCTGCTACTCTTTGTAACGCTGGCGCCGTTCCCCACCTCCGTGCTGGCGGAATACGTCGCTCGACCCGAAGCCGGGACGGCAGCGATGGTTTACAGCGGCTCGTTCATTTGTATCGGAGTGTTCTTCAATCTGATGTGGATCTACGCATCCCGCAGAGGCCGTCTGCTGGTTCGGGGATACGACCGGACCGCGGTGAAGCATATGACAACCGGATACCTTGTCGGGCCGGTGGTATACATCGCCGCTTTTCTGCTGGCATTCTTCAGCGTGGCGGCAAGCGTGGGACTGTGTTACCTGCTCACGATATTCTTCGCGCTGCCGGGGAAGAAGGAAAGCCGCTAGCCCCTACTGTCCCCGTCCTCCACCTCTGCCCCCGCCCCCGTCCGCCGGCATCTCAGACTCGCTTGGCGGCGCCGGGAAGTCGTTGAAGTTCAGAATCGAATTCGCCAGCATGTTGAATTCGCCCAGATTCTGCCAGCGGTACGCCGGGTTGGTCGCGAACAGGATGACGCGGCCCTGTCCGGTGGGCACGTCCACAATCGCGGGACGGCCGCGGATTTCCTGAGCGCCCTTCATCAAGCCGCTCATCACAGAGTCGTCGCCACCGGGAAACTGCGCCAGCACCCAGCGCCGCCCGTTCTGCGGGACGCGCAACAGCGGACCGCCCGCCCAGCGCACCGGCATGGTCCTTTCCGTATACCCGTAGAAGATGGGATGCGTGGGCCGGCTCACGCTCATCTGCACGATGGGCCCGGGCGCGTAAAACGTGGGCGTGGGGTGCGCCGCTTCCACCGTGCGCGTGATGCCGAATTCGGCGGGGAAATAGCTCGCCGCGCCTAGCGTGATCAGAACGCCGCCCTGGTTGACGAACTTGTCGAATTCGTCCACGCCGGCAAGACCCATGCCTCCGGTGATGTCTTCGGACGATCCGTACATGCCGAGCGTCTTGAACTCCGGCGACTTCACGTACGCCAGAGGTTTGTTTTTCGGCTCGATATCGAATACCAGCGATTTGGCGCTGCCTCGTCCGCCGTTGGGAATCACGATCACGTCGTAGGCATCGCGCAGCCGCCCCTTGCGCGCTTGATCCTTATAGATGAGGTCGTAGGAAACCTCGAAGTGGTCCAGCGCATACCGCACCCAACCCACATCCTGCGTGCTTCCCCACGTGCTGTAGACCGCTAACCGCGGCAGATCGAGCGCGTGTTTCGGCGCTGCCGGCGCCTGCGCCAGCGTCACCGCCTGCAAGCCGAGTTTTTCGATCTCGCTCTTCACGCGCGGGCTCGACGCGACAATCAGCGACCCTGCGGGAATTTCCGTGCCGCCTGACTGCACCGCCTGCTCAACGGCTTCGAACTTCAGGTCTTTCAGCCTGTACCGCAGCGTGATCAGCGAGTTGGCGCCGTTGTGAAGCACCGCCGTCACCGGCCCATCTCCCTTCACCGCGCCCGTAATCGCGAGCGTATCCACCGGCTGAACGGGAACATCGAGAATCCGTTTATCGGCGATTTCGCGCACCTCGGCATGGCTCATCATGCCCATGGTCCACGCGGTGTCGTCGTAGGTGCGCAGATTCGGGTCGGGGAAGTTCTGCTTCTCGAGAAGGATTTTCGCCAGACGCCCGTACGGTTGATCGCGCTTCACAATCAGCGATCCGGCGGGGAATGTCCCGTCGCTGAGCTTCACTTCACCCGTGGCGCGGCCCACTTCGATGCCCTGCGTGCGCAGTACATTCACGATGAACGCCACGCGCGTCATATCGCGCTGGCCCGCTGGCAATACGTAGCCGAACGGCGCTTCATTCTTGCCCGATTGAATCGAGTTGCGGCTCTTGTCGTAGAAATTCTCGAGCACAGTCTTCGAAAAACTCGAGGTGAATTCAAGCGCCGACAAGATCGCCGATTCCATGTAGTTGGTGTTATTGCGCATCGACCACACTACGTCGCGATACGG
>Ga0182024_10011136_pt1 | contig 18137 bp, 17 predicted proteins | sample P32metaG_FD_120480 | JGI IMG/M metagenome (GOLD analysis project Ga0182024, IMG submission 120480) | Permafrost microbial communities from Stordalen Mire, Sweden - P3-2 metaG (Illumina Assembly) | ecosystem: Environmental > Terrestrial > Soil > Wetlands > Permafrost | place: Sweden: Stordalen... | reverse complement strand
TCGGCGTCGAGTTTTCGCCGCTTCAATTGTTCGAGAGCCAGCCGCTGGGTCTCTTCCGCGTTAGCCTCGGCTTTATCGAACTGCTTGGTCAGCAGGTCCGCGCGCCCGATCCACGACAATGCCTCGAGCATCTCGGGAGTGACGCCGTATGACGTGCGATAGCGCGTGATGTAGGCGTGCGCCAGGCCGAAATTGCCCTTCTGCAGCGCCTGCAGGACGTCCATGACCACGTCGGCCCGAGCGGCCGCCGCAATGAGAACGAACGCTATCAGCCGCGACAGCATCTTACATCGAGGATAACAAACGGCCTCCATCCACTATGATGGTTTGGCCGGTCAGGTAGGACGACGCGTCGCTCGCCATGCACAGCGCGACTTCGGCGATTTCGGAAGGCTGCCCCAGGTGCCCGATCGGTTGGCGGGCCATTAATTCCTCAAACCGCTTTTCGTCCTTCCAATAATATTCGCTCAGCGTGGTCTGGACCAGGCCCGGGGCGATGGCATTTACCCGCACGCCCGAGGGTCCGAGCTCCAGCGCATAGGATTGGGTCAGCATGATCAGCGCCGCCTTGGTCATGCTGTAGAGCAGGCTCTGAAACTGAGGCCGAACGCCGGCGATGGAAGCGATATTGATGATCGCGCCGGATCCCCGTTCGCACATCCCCGGGGCCACCAGCCGGATCAGCCGATAGGCGCTCTTGAGATTGATCTCCACCATCTTGTCGAACTGGCCGTCGTCCATTTCGAGCGCCGGTCCTTGCGCGATGTTGGTGCCGGCGTTATTGACCAGGATGTCGATCTTGCCGAACTCGCGAGTGGTAGTTTCGACCAGCCGGCTGATGTCATCCAACTTGCCGACGTGACACGCCCTGGGCACGACGCGGCCTTTTCTGTCTTTAAGCTCAGCCGCAACCTGGTCGAGCGCATCCTGTTTGCGCCCGCAAATCACCACCGTTGCGCCCTCGCGTGCGAACACGTCCGCCGTGGCCTGGCCGATTCCGCGGCTGGCGCCCGTGACGATGGCTATTTTCCCTTGGAGCTGGCTCATGCCGGGACGCGCATCACAGTTTCAATTGTTTTAGGTAATCGCGAAATTGGCTGCCGAGGTCGTAACGTTTGAGCGCGAACTCGACCGTGGCCTTCAAGAATCCAAGCTTGTCTCCGGCGTCGTAGCGAGTACCTTCGAAGCGATAGCCGTAAATCGGACGGTTGCGAAGCAGATGCTTTAACGCGTCAGTGAGCTGGATTTCGCCGCCGCTGCCGGGCTCAATCGCCTCGATGGACTGGAAGACCTCAGGCGTCAAGACGTAGCGGCCGATGATGGCAAGATTGGACGGAGCCTCGGACGGCTTGGGCTTTTCGACCATGGTCCGGATGCGGAACAGCCGATCCTTGCCTGACGCATGGTAGACCGGTTCGGCATCGACGGCGCCGTAGGCAGAGATGGCATCCCCCGGAACCTCCATCAACGCGACCACGGAGGCCCCGTAAAACTCGTAGACGTCCAGCAACTGGCGAATCGCGGGGATCTCGGAATCAATCAAATCGTCCGAGAGCACGACTGCGAACGGCTCGTCGCCAACCAGGTCCTTGGCGCGATGGACCGCGTCGCCCAACCCCAGCGCTTCTTTCTGGCGAACATAGGCGACATCGATCATATCGGAAACGTCGCGGACGATTTTCAGCAGCTCCTTCTTGCCCTTGGCTTCGAGCGTCTGCTCCAATTCGAAGCTGACGTCGAAGTGATCCTCAATCGCTGTCTTTCCGCGGCCGGTAACGATGATGATGTTCTGGATGCCGGAATGAATGGCTTCCTCGACGCCGTACTGAATCAGCGGCTTGTCGACCAGAGGCAGCATCTCCTTGGGCTGCGCTTTCGTTGCCGGAAGAAACCGCGTGCCGAGTCCTGCCGCGGGGAAGACCGCTTTGCGCACTTTTGGAATCATGACGGGGGCTTTTTCGTTTCCTCGTTAGAGATCGGCGAACAGCTCGGATTGCGTTAGCTCGAAGGAATAGCCGGCCGGTTGGGACCAGGACCTGTTCAGTGTTTGGTAGCCACCTGTCCGAAGCATATCACGGCGGAACACCCCGGTATTTGTGCGCTTGAGGCTTCAAATCCTGCGTTTCGCCGCAATCTTCGCATCCAAATCCGCGCTCACGCTATAATGTGGCTTACCCGCTCGCAGGCCGCGCTTGCGGCCCTGCTTATTGGAGATCTTAATGGCTTACGTGATTGCAGAACCGTGTATCGACGTGAAAGATACCGCTTGTGTCGATGCTTGCCCGGTGGATTGTATTCATCCCAAACGCGATGAACCCAACTTCGCCGAGCACAACATGATCTATATCGATCCGGTGGAATGCATCGACTGCGGGGCTTGTGTGCCGGTCTGTCCGGTTTCGGCGATCTTCGCGCTCGATGATCTGCCGGAGAAGTGGTCGAACTTCGCTCAAAAAAACGCCGAATACTTCGGCCGCTAGCTCTACGGCCGGTACAACGCCGAGCTCGTATCCGTTTCCCAGACCTGCACCTGGTACACGTGCGCCGCCACTTCACTCTTTAATCCGCTCGAAACCCGGTCGTAGAAATATTTCGCGATGTTCTCAGCCGACGGATTCACTTGGTCGAACGGCGGGAGATTGTTGATGAACTGATGGTCCAGGTATTCCACCACGCCCCCGATCAACTGGTTCACCTCGAGGAAGTCGACCAGCAGTCCGGTAGCGTCGAGCTGATCGCCCTGGACCGTTACGCGCACGCGATAATTGTGGCCGTGCACGTTCTCGCACTTGCCCCGATAGTTCCGCAAGGCGTGCCCGGCGGCGAAAGTCTGCTCCACGGTAACTTCAAACATCGAAAAACTTCTCCACGGCGCTCAACTCAGTAGTAAAGGCATAGGGCGGCAAGCTGTCGAAGAACACCTGGCCGTACCGTTGCTTCGTAATTCGATTATCCAGCAAAACCAGAACGCCGCGATCGGTCTTGCTGCGGATCAAGCGCCCGAATCCTTGTTTTAGGGCGAGAGCCGCCTGAGGGATCTGATAATCGTAGAAGGGATTGCCGTCTTGTTCTCGAATCCGCTCGATCCTGGCTTCCACCACCGGGTCGCTCGGGACGGCGAATGGCAGCTTGTCGATGATGACGCAGCTCAACTGGTCGCCCTGGACGTCCACTCCCTGCCAAAACGACGAGGTCGCGAACAGCACCGAGTGCGGCGTGGCGCGGAATTCATCGAGCAGCGCGCTGCGCGGGCCGGTCCCTTGCATCAGAGTTGGGTAGTCGATTTCGAGCGACACACGATCATAGACCATCCGCATTTGCTGATAGCTGGTGAACAACACGAAGGCTCGCCCCCGGCTGTGTTGAAGAATGCGCGTGATCTCTTCGGCGGCGGCGCGCGCGAAAGCGGGCGAACGGGGATCGGGCATGTGCTGCGGGACGTAGAGCAGCGCCTGCTTGGCATAGTCGAAGTGACTGGGAACGATCAGCGGCCGGGCGGCCCGGATTCCCAGCCTCTTCTCGGTGAACTCGAAGGTTCCGCCCACCGCCAGCGTCGCGGAAGTCAGAATAACCGTGTCGAGCGCGTCGAAAAGTTTCTCTTCCAGAATTGTTGACACGTCGATCGGCGTCGCCTGGAGGAAGCAGCCGCGCCCGCGGCGTTCGATCCAGTACACGCAGCTTCGGTCATCGCCCCGGCTCCAAAAGGCCAGACGCTGGCCGATTTCCTGAGCGCGCCGGAAAAGTGGAATTATTTCCTCGGGAGCGTTCTTCACCAATTGAAGCTGGGTCGCGAGCAGTTCCAGCGCGCGCTCGACATCGTCTAAGGCGTCGTGGTGCCGTTCGAAGAACGCGGCGTGCCCCTTGAACCCAATTCGCCCTTCGGTTTCGCCGAACAACGCGAAGAACTGTTCGGCGCGGTCGCCGAGCGTATCGAGAATGCGGTCCAGCTCGCCTGAGCCGAACTGCTTGACGCGCGAAACCGCGGCGACATCGCGAACCAGCTCCTGGAATTGATAGTTGCTGACGCCGACACCAAAGTATTTTCCCGCGACGTCTTCAATCTCGTGCGCTTCATCGAAAACCACCGCGGCGTACTCCGGGATGATCCCGCCGAAATCGTCGTCCTTTACGGCCAGGTCCGCGAAGAACAGGTGATGATTGACGATGATGATGTCGCTTTCGTGGGCGCGCTGGTGCATTTGGGTGATGAAGCAGCGCTCGAACTGGGGGCACTTCTGTCCGGTGCAAAGCTCGCGCCGCGCGTCTATCTTGTGCCAGGCGGAACTCGACTCGGGCAGCATCTTGATCTCCGCACGGTCGCCGGTGGTGGTGGTCTTTTCCCACTCGCGAATGGTCTGAAAGTCGGCGACCTCTTCGAGGCCCGCCAGGATGGGCGCGCGCTCGACATCATAAATTTTCTGGCGGCACGCGAAATTGCCGCGGCCTTTCATATAGCAGACCTGCAAGGGGCGCGAAAAATGTTTCTGTAGGAATGGTATGTCTTTGTAGAAAAGCTGCTCCTGAAGATTCTTCGTTCCCGTGGAGACCACCACTCGCTTTCCGGACAAAATCGCCGGGACCAGGTACGCCAGCGTTTTTCCCGTGCCAGTGCCGGCTTCCACCAGCAGATGTTTCTTTTCCGCCAGTGCCGACTCTACCGCTTCCGCCATTTCGAGTTGGCCCGGCCGAAATTCATATCGCGGGTGCCACTTCGACAACGCGCCGTGCCGGGAAAAGAACTGCCGCGAGGTAGCCAGCTTGATGGGGGCAGAAGACATCCCTTTTGATTCTTGCACGTGCCAATATAAGGAGTACACAAAATCATGCCCGACTATCGCGTACTCGAAAATCAATTCCAAGAAATTCTGAACTTGCGGCGCCGGCCGGTGGCGGTCAGCTTTCCTGACGACGCTCCGGATTCTATCGAGAAATTCACCGGCTCGGAGCCGTCCGGCTGCAGCTTTTGGCGTCTGGCAGCGCAGGGCCGCACGTTCTACACCGAGCCAGGCGATCATTACAACTGCCCGGTCGGCTCCTACACCCACAAGATCGAGTTGTCCGCTGACCGCGCTCACGAGCTCCCCGACATCCTGGGGACGATGACCAATCTCGGCTACCTGAGAATGGAGGAGGTGCCCGGTATCCCGGTGCTTCCGAAAGCGCCGCGCTTCATCGTCTACGCACCGCTGGCGGACGCTGCTGGTATGCCTGACGTGGTCCTGTTCAGCGCCGTGCCGGGTAAGTTGATGCTGTTAGAAGAAGCGGCGATTCGAGCCGGCGTAGGAACGCAGCTCCCGCTGCTGGCGCGCCCGACCTGCATGGCGATCCCGGCCGCCATGGCGCACGGCATGGTGACCAGCGCGGGTTGCATCGGCAATCGCGTTTACACCGACATTGGCGACGACGAGTTGTACTCTGCCATTCCCGGAACTGCTTTGGAGAAAGTGGCGGAGGCCCTTCAGACCGTCGTTTCGGCCAATCTGGCGCTGAAAGAGTATCACCAAGGGCGGCGGGCGCAGCTTTCCACCGTATAGGCGAGAATTGCGCCGCGCCACGCTAAAATCGAAGTGTTGTTACGAAAAGCATTGATGCGAATTAAAATCGCCGGTGCGTCGCTACTGGCCGTCAGTCTGCTTGGCCGCGAGCCGGTCCATTCTCGCAACGGGATGGTAGTCACCGAGGAACCGCTGGCGGCCGATGTCGGGCTGGCCGTGCTTAAGGCCGGGGGCAACGCCATCGATGCGGCGGTCGCCGTCGGATTCGCGCTTGCCGTCACGTATCCGTTCGCCGGCAACATCGGGGGCGGGGGCTTCCTGCTGGCGCGCTTCGCCGATGGACGTACAGCGTTCATCGATTTTCGCGAAACCGCGCCGCGAGCCGCCACGCGCGACATGTATGTAAACGCCCAAGGACAGGTCTCTCAAGACAGCGTAGCCGGGTGGCGCGCTTCGGGAGTACCGGGAACGGTTCGCGGCCTCGAACTGGCGCACCAGAAGTACGGGCATAAGCCTTGGGCCGAGCTGGTCGAGCCGGCCGTGAAGCTCGCCTCCAGCGGGTTGCCGGTTTCCTACGCTCTCGCCACATCGCTGCACAACGACGAGCACAGCGCGCTACTCTCGCAGTTTCCCGAATCCAAGCGGATCTTCCTCGGCGTTCAATATGGCGATCAACTGGTCCAGCCCGAGCTGGCCGCCGTGTTAAAGCGCATTCGCGATCAGGGTGCCAGAGGTTTCTATGAAGGCGAAACGGCGCGCAAGTTAGCTTCGGCAATGCAAGCCCACGGCGGATTGATCACGCTCGAGGACCTGAAGGACTACCGCGCAGTCGAGCGCGAGCCTTTGCGCGGACGCTATCGGGATTGCGAAATCATCACCGCGCCTCCACCCAGCGCGGGCGGCGTCGGCCTTTTGCAAATGCTCGGCATGCTTGAAGGCTCCGGTTACGAGAAGTCCGGCGCCGGTTCGGCCGCTTCCATCCACTACGTCGCGGAAGTGATGCGGCGCTTCTTCGCCGACCGCAGCGAATATTTCGGCGATCCCGACTTTTATAAAGTTCCGGTCAAGAAGCTGCTCGATCCGCGATATATAGCCAGCCGCCGCGCGAGCATCGACCCCGAGCATGCCACACCGAGCGAACAGATTCGTCCCGGCAACCTCACCGCCTACGAAGGCTCGGAGACGACGCACTACGACATCATCGACCATGAAGGAAACGCTGTCGCCGTCACCTACACACTGAACAATGGATATGGCAGCGGCGTGACCGTGCCGGGGCTCGGCTTTCTGCTGAACGACGAGATGGACGATTTTGCGGCCAAGCCTGGCGAAGAGAACATGTTCCACCTGGTTCAGGGCGAGGCGAATGCCATTCAGCCCGGCAAGCGGCCGGTTTCCGGCATGACGCCCACCATCCTGCTGCGCGATGGCAAGCTCTTCATGGTGCTGGGGGCGCCGGGCGGAGCGCGCATCCCGAATGCCGTTCTCCAGGTGATCCTCAACGTGGTGGATTTTCACATGAACATTCAGGACGCCGTCGATTGGCCCCGCTTTCACCACCAATGGATGCCGGATCAGTTGTATGTGGAGCAAGGCATTTCTCCGGATACAATTGCTATTCTGCGGGGCATGGGTTACCAGATTGCACCGTTCGAGGGAACGGCTCCCGTGATTGCGCGCGTGCAGGCGATTCTGATTGACGGAGGCTGGTTGGAAGGTGCACCCGACCGGCGCGACGACGCCAAGGCAGAGGGTTACTAATCATCGTCGCAAGCTACGGAGTCGAGGAATTAAAAGGCAAGGATCGGTCTGAATGAATCACGTCTTATCGACGCATCTGTTCGTCAATCACCGTCTGACTACGGTTTGGTTGGAGAAGATCTGGCAGGCGGGAGTGCCGGCCGTTGAGATTTTCTGCGCCCGCCAGCATCTGGATTATCGGGATCGCGCCCAGATTACCGAGCTAGGGCACTGGTTTCGGGACTCGGAGCTGAAACTGTATTCGCTGCACTCGCCGATGTACAGCGACGATGTTTGGGGCCGGTCCGGACCGAACTCTTATATCAACCTGACCGAGCCCGTGAAGTCAAAACGCTTGACCATGCTGGACGAGATAAAGCGCGCGCTGGACATCGCCGACATCATCCCGTTTCGTTACCTCATCCAGCATGTAGGTGTTTCCGAGGAAGAGTTTGACGAACGGAAATTGGATGCCGCGTTTACGGCGCTCGAAGAAATCAACCTGTTTGCCCGCGAGCGCGGAGTGCAAGTGCTTCTGGAGAATACGCCCAACCAGCTTTCTAGCGCCGAGCGCCTGGTGTACTTTCTCGAGCGCACCCATCTGAAGCTGAACTTTTGCCTGGATGTGGGGCACGCCAACATGAATGAGGGAATCGCACGGGCGTTCGAAATTTTGAAAGGTCGCATTCATTCGACGCACGTGCACGACAACGACGGGAAAGAGGATAGCCACTTGTGGCCCTTCTTTTCCACGGGTGGAACCATCAATTGGAAGGAAACGATGCATCTGCTGCGCTCGCTTCCCGACGAGTGTCCCTTGTTGCTGGAGCTGCGCGAATTCCCCGAGTTTCCGCTCCCGCAATCGCTCGATAAGGTGATCCAGATTTTCAGCAAACTCGAGAGCCTCTGATGGGAGCTGCCCGCATTCGGATTGAAGACGCCGCCCGGCACGTCGGCGAAGAGGTTGAAATCGCCGGATGGCTGTATAACTTAAGAAAGTCGGGCAAGATTGTTTTTCCGCTGGTTCGGGATGGTACTGGAACTATCCAATCTGTGGGGGTGAAAGCGAGCTTGCCGGACGCGGTCTTCGAGGAGCTTAAAAACCTGACTCAGGAGTCATCGCTGATTATTCGCGGCAAGCTTCGCGCCGAGCAGCGCGCGCCAGGCGGTGTCGAACTTGACATCGAGGAGGCCGAGGTCGTGCAGCGAGTTCCGGAATCCGATCCTTATCCCATCACTCCCAAAGAGCACGGCACCGACTTCCTGATGGACCATCGCCATTTGTGGCTGCGCAGCAAGCGCCAGCACGCCGTGATTCGTGTGCGCCACGAAGTAATCAAGGCGGTGCGCGACTATTTCGATTCCCACGGTTTCACGCTGGTGGATACGCCGATCTTCACGCCCGCGGCTTGCGAGGGCACCACCACTCTGTTCGAAGTGAACTATTTTGACGAAGAGAAGGTCTACCTGACGCAGTCCGGCCAGCTTTATAACGAGGCCGACGCGATGGCTTTCGGCAAGGTTTACTGCTTTGGGCCGACCTTTCGCGCCGAAAAATCGAAGACGCGCCGCCATCTGACCGAGTTCTGGATGGTCGAGCCGGAGATGGCCTACGCCACGCTCGAAGACGTCAAGCGGGTGGCCGAAGAGTTCGTCGTTTACGTGGTTGGCAGAGTGTTGGAAAATCGGCGAACGGAACTGGAAGCGCTGGAGCGCGATATCGGCAAGCTGGAAAACGTGAAGGCGCCGTTCCCGCGCATGAGCTACGACCAGGCGGTCGAAAAGCTGAAGGAAAAAGGCAGCGAGATCCAGTGGGGCAGCGATTTCGGCGGCACCGATGAAACCCTGATCACCGAGGATCTGGACCGGCCGCTGATCGTGGACCGTTACCCGGCCCAGATCAAGGCGTTTTATTTCCAGCCTGACTCTGAGCGGCCCGAGCTGGCGCTGGGCGTGGATGTAATCGCGCCCGAAGGGTACGGCGAAATCATTGGCGGCGGCCAGCGCATTCACGATCTCGATTTATTGCTGAAGCGCCTGGAAGAACACCATCTGCCGCGCGAAGCCTTCGAGTGGTACCTGGATCTCCGCAAGTTCGGAAGCGTTCCCCATGGCGGCTTCGGAATGGGGATCGAGCGCTTTGTGGCCTGGATGTGCGGTCTGGAACACATCCGCGAAACCATCGCGTTCCCGCGCATGCTGTACCGGACGCGTCCTTAGCTATGCGTCATTCCCACGTTGTAGTCATCGGTGTTCCGCTCGATCTGGGCGCAGGGCGGCGAGGCGTGGATATGGGCCCGTCGGCAGTGCGGGTCGCCAATCTTGATGGCAAACTTCACGAGCTTGGTTACGAAGTGGAGGATTTCGGCAACCTTGCTGTGATTCAGCGCGAGAGCCAATCCGAGGGGCCGGCGCAAGCTAAATATCTTCCGCAGATCACGGAAATTTGTACCCGGCTGGCCGAAATGACCGGCGACGTCCTGCGCGCTGGTAAGTTCCCGATCGTCCTCGGCGGCGACCATTCCATCGCCGTGGGTACGGTTTCGGGCGTCTCCCAGCATCTTCGCCAAAGCGGTCAGAAATTGGGCTTGATTTGGATTGATGCCCACACCGACATGAACACGCCCGACAGCAGTCCCAGCGGGAACGTCCATGGCATGCCGCTGGCCTGTTGCATTGGGTTGGGGCCTCAGCCCCTGACGGATATTTTTGGGTTTTCGCCGAAGGTGATCCCGGCCAATGTTGCCTTGGTCGGCATACGGTCGGTGGACGAAAAGGAACGCCGCCACGTCCAGCGCTCGGGCGTTCACGCCTTCACCATGCGCGATATCGATGAGCGCGGGCTGCGTCCTGTGATGGAGGAGGCCATGGATTATGCTTCTTCCGGAACCGCCGGATTTCATGTGTCGCTCGACATGGATGTGGTGGACCCGCGCGAGGCCCCCGGTGTCGGCACGCCCGTGCAAGGCGGTATCACCTACCGCGAAGCGCATCTGGCCATGGAAATGTTATGTGACGCCGGCAAGATGACGTCTATGGAAGTGGTGGAGGTGAATCCGGTAATTGACGAGGCGAACCGAACTGCCATCCTGGCGGTGGAACTGGTAATGTCGGCCATGGGGAAGAGGATATTGTAAGGACATGAAAACGCGCGTGGCGGTTATTTATGGCGGGCGTAGTGGCGAGCATGAAGTTTCCCTGCGGTCGGCGAAATCGATCATGGATGCCATGGATGCCGAGAAATACAAAATCCTGCATTACGTGATCTCCAAGGAAGGCAGATGGAGTCCACGGCCGATCGTTCCCGAGCCGCGCGGCAACCCGGAAATCGATGTGGTCTTCCCCGTGTTGCACGGCACGTTTGGCGAGGATGGAACCATCCAGGGCCTGCTCGAATTGGCGGAGTTGCCGTATGTCGGCGCAGGTGTGCTGGCTTCGTCGGTTTCCATGGACAAGGAAGTCATGAAGCGGTTGGCCAAGGAACGCGGTTTGCCGGTGGTGGATTATCTAATTCTGCGCGGGCGCGACGGGCGCGATGTGGAAGCGATCTGCGGCCAATGGGGCTTTCCGGCATTTGTGAAACCGGCCAATCTGGGATCTTCGGTCGGTATTTCGAAGGCGCGGAACTGTGCCGAGTTGAAAACCGCCCTGGAATTGGCATCGTCGTACGATCGCAAGGTGATCGTGGAGCGCGGCATCACCGGGCGCGAGTTTGAATGCGCGGTGCTCGGTAACGACGATCCTGTTGCGGCCGCTCCTTGCGAGATCCTGCCTTCGCGCGACTTTTACGATTACGAAGACAAGTACCTCCTCGACCAGGCCCGCACGGTAATTCCAGCGGATCTATCGGTGGAGCAGACCGCCGAGATGCAGCGTCTGGCCGTCGAGTGCTACCGCGCGGTCGAATGCGAAGGCATGGCCCGCGTCGATTTCCTCCTCGAAACCGCGACCGGTAAGTTATACATCAACGAAATTAATACCATTCCCGGATTCACCTCCATTAGCATGTACCCTAAGATGTGGGAGTACTCAGGCCTTCCCATGCCGAAGCTGATCGACCGGTTGATTGAATTGGCGATGGAGCGGCACGAAGCGAAGAAGAGCTTGCAGTATTCGAAGTAGATGATTTTTCCTCTGCTGTTTCTTTTCGCCGCGCCGGCGTCGACCGACGATCTGGAAAACGCGTTGAAGCGTTTCACCGAAGTAGTGGCCGCCGTCCAGCATCAGGCCGCCGATCCGGTGGACACCGAGAAAGCGATTTTTGAAGGCGCGATCCCCAACATGCTCCGCCAGTTGGATCCCCACTCGGTATTTTTCGACCCGCAGCAGTTCCAGCAGCTCAAGGAGATGGAAAACTCCGAGCGCAAAGGATTCGGCACCGTGGTGTCGGTGCTGCCGGGGCGTGTCATCGTGCTCCAGGCGATGGCAGGAAGCCCATCCGCGAAGGCGGGGCTGCAGCCGGGCGATGAGATCGTGGCGGTAAACAACATCGCTCTGGCGCGGTTGGAGTTCGATCAGATCGTGGGCTTCTTGAGCGAAGTGCACCAGCATCAGGCGCAGCTTATCGTTCGCCGCCCTGGCAACGCGCGGCCGCTCGAGTTCGTTCTCGATCCGGAGCTGGTGGAAGCGCCCAGCGTGGATCGTGCTTTTATGCTGCGGCCAGCCGTCGGCTACGTCCGGGTAAACGGTTTCGATCCGCAGACCGCACGCCAGCTCAAGGACGCCATTGAAAAACTCGGTGGGGCTAAGCTGAAGGGCCTGGTGATCGATTTGCGCGATAATCCGGGCGGCGTGGTGGAAAGCGCGCTCGAAGCGGCGTCGTTTTTCCTCAAGCCCGGCCAGAGAATCCTCAGCGTGAAAGGGCGAAGTCTGGAGGATCAGGACGTCGACGTACCCAAGGCTGCCACGCCATATTCGTTTGCTCTCGCTGTGCTGGTGAACGCCAAAACCGCCAGCGCGGCCGAAATCCTGACCGGCGCGCTGCAGGACCATGACCGCGCGGCCGTGCTAGGAGAGGCTACGTTCGGCAAGGGGCTGGTGCAAAACGTGTTCCCATTGTCAGGCAATACTGCGGTGGCCATTACGACCGCTTTCTACTACACCCCGAGCGGCCGGTCCATCCAAAAGCCGCTGGCCAGCGGCCAACTGGAAATCCACAAGCAGCAGGCCCAGTTCCGGACCGATTCGGGCAGAACCGTGACGGGCGGCGGGGGCATTCAGCCGGACGTGGTTGTTGCGCCTGAACAGCAAACGCAATTGAGGATCGTGTTAGACGCGAGCGGCGCCATCACATCTTTCGCGACGGACTTTCTTGGCAAGAACAAGATCACCAATGCCTTTGAGGTGACGCCGGCGATTCTCGAGGAATTCCAGGTCTTCGCCGCCGAGCACGGCATCCAGCCGCCGGTCGGCGAGTGGGCCCGCGAACGCGACTGGGTGCAGAACCGGTTGAAAGAGGAGATTTTCAATCAGGGATTCGGAGTAGCAAAAGGGGACGAGGTAGGCGCACAAAGAGATCCGGTTGTTCGTGCCGCTCTGGAATAGCTAGTCTCCCGGTTGTAGCTGCGGTTTGCGCTCCAGCTTCGCCCGCAACGCATGGGTGAACACCGGCACCAGCGACAGGAAGATGACCAGAAGCACGAATTTTTCGAAGTTCCTGCGAACGATCGGGATCTCGCCCAACAGATAGCCCAACACAGTCATCGACGACACCCAGCCGATTCCTCCGAAAATGTCGAACGACAAAAAACGCGTGTAGCGCATGTTCGCGACCCCGGCTACGAATGGAGCAAAGGTCCGGATAATGGGGACGAACTTGGCGTAGATGATGGTCTTGCCGCCGTGCTTCTCATAAAACATTTGGGTTCGAACCAGGTATTCACGTTTAAAGAAACGCGAATCGGGCCGGTTAAAGATGGCCGGGCCGGCGCGCCGTCCCAGAAGATATCCGCACCAATCGCCGAGCATGCAGGCGCAGATGAGCAGCAGCACGATCACCACCGGGTTCAATTGTCCCGCCCCGGTGACCACACCGATGGTGAAGAGCAGAGAATCGCCGGGAAGCACGAAGCCGACCAGCAGTCCCGTTTCTACAAAGACGATGCCGGCCAGCATCGCATAGCCCAGCCAACCCGACACTACGCCGGAGAGCAGTTGGATCAGACGGTCCGGAGTGGTAAGCGTCCGCAGGAAATCCAAAAATAGATGAAGCATGCGCCGGGTCGGCTAGCCCTTATATCGCGCGATCAGTCGATTGATCACGTCTTGATGCTTCTTGATCTTGCCTTCCCGCGTGAGTGCGGTGATGATGCTGTCTTGAAAGAGCAGCGCGCGCTGCTGCGCCTTCTGGCCCTTTAGCTGAGTAACCAGGGCGGAGCGTTCTTCCGCAAACTTGCCCATATCCGCGGCCTGGCGGTCGACGATCTTGCCGACGAACGTGATGCTGTTGGCGGTGAGCGGCCCCACCACGGTTCCGACCGGCTTATCGAATGAATCGATCAAAAAGGCCGTAGAACCGATCCCCTCGATGGCGCTGTTGCGCGAAACAAAGTCGCTGGTCTTTACTTCCAGTCCCACGCTCTTGGCCGCAGCCTTCACGTCGCCACCATTCTGCTTCAGAAGGTCGGCAACCTTCTTCGACTTCTCCGCGGCAAGCTGAACGGCCTGCTGCTGCGAATCGGCCACGCGAGCTCGGGCTTCCGCTTCAGAAAACTCGGCCGGGTGCGCCGGATGAATCGCGGTGACCACCGCGATGGCCAACTTATTTCCGGACTGGAGCACTTGGCTGACCTCGCCCGGCTTCAGCGCCTGGATAGCTGCGTTGGTTTGTGGATCGGAGCCTAGCTCGGGAATGGCGCCGCCTTGCGCGATTTTATCCGCGGTAACAAACTGCAGATTCAGCTTCTGAGCGATTTGCTGCGCGTTCTGGGGCGCCTTGGCGAGCTCCGCGCGCGCCTGATCGGCCAGATTCTGCATCTGATCGAAAACGGTCTGGCCGCGGAGCGTGGTCGCAATCTCGGTCTTGACTTCGTCGAGCGGCCGCAGCCGGGCGGGCTCCTTCTCCAGCACCTGAATGATGTGGAACCCGTACTCGGTGGTCACCACATTACTTACTTCCTTCGGCTTCAGCGCAAAGACGGTATCTTCGAAGTTTTTCACCATCTGGCCGCGCACCACCCAGCCCAAATCGCCGCCTTTAGCAGCCGAACCGGGGTCTTCGGAGTTTTTCATCGCCAGCTGCGCGAAGTCCGCTCCCCCCCGAATCTGCTTGAGAAGATCTTCCGCCTTGGCTTGGATCTTCGGGATTTCGTCCTTGGGCTTGTTGGTAGTGCTCAAGAGAATGTGACGCGCATGCAGGCGCTCCGGCGTCCGGTATTGATCCTTGTGCGAATTATAGTATTCCTGAATTTGAGCATCGGACACCTGAATCGATTCCGCCACTTTTGCCTGATCCGCAATAATCAGCTGAATATCCCTGTTCTCGGGAACCGTAAAGAAGTTTTTGTTGCGCTCAAAATACGCCTTCACATCTTCCGGCGTGGGTTTGATTTCCGCCATTAGCTTGGACGGATCGAATGCGATGTAGTCGAGCTTGATCTTGTCGTTGCGTTTCCGGTACTCGGCCTCAACTTCGGCGGGCGTCACAATCACGCCTTCCATCGCGATCATTTGCACGGCGTCGGCGTACCCTTTCAACCGCATATTGTTCTCGAATTCGGGAACGCTGATGCCTAACTGCTGCTCGATATAGGAGCGGTACTGGTCCGGGGGAAGGCTTCCGAACTGCAATGAACGAATGGTTTTCGCCAACTCCCCATCGGTGACTTCAAAGCCCAGCTGGTGGCCTTCATAGGCGAGCGCGCGGTCCGAAATGGCCTGATCCACCAGGTCGGGTACATAGGAATCTACCATGTTTCGGGGCAGCTGCCGGTTCTGCAGAGCATTGCGAATCTGCTGGTCTACCTCGGGAACGGTCACGGCTTCCTTGCCCACTTCGGCAATCACCTGATCGCTTGCGTCTCCGACCGTCGTTCCCGCGCCGGGGATCAAATACAGCAGCATCGATAACGCAACCATAGCGAGCATGGCGCCCAACAGGATGCGCACAGCCTTCGCTCTGCTCCGGAATAGATCGAACATGCGTGAGGACTCCTACAAAAAAGGTGGGTCTAGCTCTATTATAGCCGAATGGCGGGCCGCTCCTGGAGGCCCCTGTTCAGGCCTCGGGGTTGACGTATACTGGTGGCCCGGAGGTATTCAACGATGGCTGAACAGGAAAATGTCACGCTTATCCAAAAGATCTATGCCGCCTTCAGCAGCGGGGACATTCAAACCATTCTCAACAATGTCGGCCCGAACGCCGAATGGATCAATCACGGCCCGGCAGCAGTTCCCTACATGGGAAATTTCACGGGACGAATCCCGGCATTTTTCCAAGCCATCGGCGATTCGACCACGGAAGCCAAGGTGATTCCCGACCGATTCATCGCTCAAGGCGACACCGTGGTAGCCATCGCGCGCTACACCGCGAAGGTGCGCAGCACGGGAGCAAAGATCGATACCCCTGTCGCGCACATTTTCACGATTCGAGGCGGGAAGGTAACCAGTTGGATAGGATTCGGTGACAGCGCGGCCGTTCTTGCAGCGCATACGGGGACAGCCGCGTCGGCCACTCGCTGAGCTTCAGCTACACCACACCCTTCACATCCCGGCGTTCAGACGCAGGGCCAGCAACTCCGGCAGGCCGGCCTCCAGGATCTTCCTCTGCGCGCCCGCGACGTTATATGCGGTCCGGCACAGCGTCACCAGCCGAGCTTCTGGCTCGTAGACGGCATAGGCGGAACGAGGATCGCCGTCGCGTGGCTGCCCCACCGACCCGGGATTAATCAAGTACTCCTGATCGGGCTCCAGCTCGAACGTTTCCGCCTCGGCCCCGGCCGGCACCTTCGTCAAACGCCGCACTCCATTGCGATGACACAGAAATCCGCCCTGCAGGTGGGTGTGCCCGAAGAAGGAAGTGCTGGAATCGAGATACGGCGCGATCTGGGCTACGTCTTGTTCGGACACGACGTATTCGTCCTCGTCGAGCGGCGAACCGTGCAGAATCTGAAACCCACCGACCCGTTCGGGGCCGCGGGCCAGGTCGCGCAGGTAGTCGATATTAGCTTCCTGCATTGTTTCCATGGTCCATAGAGCGGATAACCGCGCTACAGGATTGAACCACTCCAGGTCCTCCAAACCCGCGCAGGCCTTGTCGTGATTTCCCCGTACAACGTGAGCGACGTTGTCGCGCACCCATTCGGTGACTGCGTCGGGATCGGCGCCATAGCCGACTACGTCTCCGCAGCAGACCACGCGGTCATATTCGGAATTGGCGTGCGCCAGCACCGCTTCGAGCGCTTCCCAGTTCGCGTGTATGTCGCTCAGAATCAGGTAGCGCACAGGCGAAGCAGAGAGACCTCCGGAGGGACGCCGAGGCGGATGGGAACTCCGATAGTCCCCAGCCCGCTCGAAACATAGACGGACGACGCGCCTTGGCGATACAGGCCGCGCACGTAGGGCGTATAAAACCGAGCCACGCTCATGTGCTCGTGCAGCAGTTCGAAATCCACCTGCCCGCCGTGCGTGTGACCCGCGATGGTCACCACATAGCCCTGGGCGGCCGCCACCGGGAAAACGTCGGGATTGTGCGACAGCAAAATATTGAGAGCGCCCGGGGCTACCAGCTTTTCCGCTCCCTTCAAATACCGCGCGTGTATCCGCTGGTAATCCACGCCCGCGATATTGATCGCCGCGGCGCCGAAGCGAAGCATCCGGGCCTGATGCCGCAGGAACCCGATTCCAAGCCTGCGTCCTTGCTCGGTCACGTAGCCTTCTACCTCCGCGTAAGTTTCGTGATTACCCAGGCAACCCAGCACGCCCGCATCGGCTTTGAGGCGAGCACATTGGCGCAAACAGGCATCCAGCGGATCGCCCCGGCGGCTGATCAGGTCGCCGGTGACCAAGGCCAGGTGAGCGCGTGTCTGGTTGGCCATGTCGATGGCGCGCGCAAACTCCGTCTCGCTTAGAAACGGACTCAGGTGGATATCGGTTATCTGGACGATCTTCAATCCATCCAGGTCCTTTGGCAAATTCGGAACGGGAATATTCACTTCGGAAAGCTGAAAACGATTGTGCTTCAGAATTCCGAAAGCGGTTCCCACCACCGGAGCGGCGCAGAAACTGGCGCCCGCAGCCTTGAGGAAGTTTCGCCGCGTGGACTGGAACCGCGGTGCGGCCCGCCAGGTGGCCAGTGCGAGCCATAATCCGATGAGGCAGATGCTTTCCACTAGCGCCGAGCATTGTAGCCAGGTGGTCAACGAGACGGCAAAATGCTGATTTACTCTGGGAAATTCGAACGCGTAGCCTAGCACCAGTAATAGGGTGCTGGCCCCGATAGCAAGCTGCGTAAGAGCGTTCCGTCGATAGCACTCCGGGAGGCGTCTGGCAAGGTGATACTGAAGTCCTAGCGCGACCACGGCCAAGCACAAGGGAGTGAAATGCAGGCTGTAGGGCATGCGGCGCTACTTGTATTGTATCGGCTCAAGCGCACTCCAACGGCGGATGGCGGTAATTCACAGGTTTCCTGAAGATACAATGGACCTGTGGAGCGTACCGCGCGGGATGCATCCGGCCAGCTGTGAACAGAATCGTAGACCGCCGCGTAGTGCGCGCTATCGATTGGAGGCTCGATGATCATCGAGGCGATTCCTATCTCGGAAAAAGAAACCAACCCGTGGGTTTCCGCCGCGGCGCGTTTTGACGAAGCCGCCGAGCAGTTAGGACTCGACGACGGCCTTCGAAAAGTCCTGCGCACCGCCGCTCTTGAGTTGACGGTGAACATCCCGGTGCAACTCGACGACG
>Ga0182024_10011135_pt1 | contig 18137 bp, 11 predicted proteins | sample P32metaG_FD_120480 | JGI IMG/M metagenome (GOLD analysis project Ga0182024, IMG submission 120480) | Permafrost microbial communities from Stordalen Mire, Sweden - P3-2 metaG (Illumina Assembly) | ecosystem: Environmental > Terrestrial > Soil > Wetlands > Permafrost | place: Sweden: Stordalen... | reverse complement strand
CGGATCGAGCCCCGCCGCGCGGCGCCCGGGCACCCAGCACGCCATCGCCGCGATCGCGAAAAACAGCACCGCCATCGCCGCGTACGTCACTGGATCCGTCGCCTTCACGCCTACCAGCATCGTCGACATGACGCGCGTCAGTCCGAGCGCCGCCACAATTCCCAGCCCGATTCCCGCCGCGCTCAATCGCAATCCGTGCCCGATCACCAGGTTGAAAATGCGGCTCGGCGCAGCGCCCAGCGCCATCCGGACCCCGATCTCCGACGTGCGCTGCCGCACCACCGTCGAGAGCACGCCATAAAGTCCCACGCCCGCCAGAAGTACCGCGATCGCCGCGAACACACCGATCAACATCAGCGAAAATCGCGTCCCCGCTTCCGCTTTAGTCACCAAAACATCCATGGGCTGTACTTCGAAAACCGGCAGATGCGGATCCACCTTAGCGATCTCGGCGCGCACCGCCCCGGCGAAATGACCCGGATCTCCTCCCGTGCGGATAACCCATCGATTCGCCCGGCCATGGCCCCCGAACCCGTCGGTCAAGTAATATTGCTCGCGACCTTCCTGGGCGAGCGATGCCTGACGCTCATGCGCCACGACCCCTATAACCTCGACAAACTCCGCCTCCGGCGTCCGCAAGCGGATCAGCAGCCTTTTCCCGATCGCCGATTCGCCTGGAAACGCCTTCTTCGCCAGCACCTCGTCGATCACCACCAGATTGCGCGTCGGCAGATTGTCGGCATCGGTGAATGTGCGACCCTCGATCAGCCGCGTCCGCATCGTTTCAAAGTATCCAGGAAGAACTAGTTCGCAATCGGCCTCATGATATTTGCTCATGTCGGCTTGCGCGTCTTCCTTTCCCCAGCGCAGCGGATTGAACCGCCCGTCCAACGGAAACGGATTCGCCGCGGATGCGCTCTGCACACCGGGCATCGACGCGAGCCGCCTTTGCAGATCGTGAATGAAGGCCGCGCGTTCCGCCGGCGTGTTGCCTCGAGAGCCTTGTGTCAGGAAGGTCAACAGCCCGTTCGGATCGTACCCTCGATCGATGTGCTGAAGCGCCACGAAACTGCGGAACATCAGCCCCGATCCGATCAGCAGCACGAACGACAGTGCGACCTCGATCACTACCGCTGCGTTGCGCAACACGCGCCCGCCGCCCAAGCTCGCCGTTCTCCCGCTCCCGCGCAGCACCTGCATCACATCGGGACGCGACGCGCGCAGCGCTGGCACGACTCCGAAAATCATCGCCGCCACGAGGCCCGCCGCCGCCGTGAACAGCAACACCACCGGGTCGATCGCGATCGATCCCAGACGCGGCAGATCCGTAGGACCCATCACGATCAATTGATGAATCCCCAACTTCGCCAGGCCGAGTCCGATCGCCGTCCCGCACCCCGCGATCATGAGGCTCTCCGCCAGCATTTGCCGCATCAGCCGCCAGCGGCTCGCCCCCAGCGCCGTCCGCACCGAAAGTTCACGCTCCCGCAAAGACGACCGCACCATCAGCAGATTCGCGACGTTCGCGCACGCGATCAGCAGGAGGAAAATCACCGCCCCCATCAGCGCGATAATCGCGGGCCTCACCTCCGCGACTAGATTCTTATGCATCGGCTCCAGCCTCACGTGAAAATCCGACGCACCCTCCAGAACGTAACTCCGCCGATCCTCCGCCGCCACGCTTTCGACTTGCGCCTGCGCCTGATCCAGCGTGACCCCCGGCTTCATTCGTCCAATCAACCGGAATCCGATGCTATACCGCTGGCTCTGATCGTAAGCCAGCCGCAGCGCGGTCCATACCTCCGGTGTTCGCTCCACGTTCGCATTGGGCGGCATCAATAATTCGAAATGCGGTTCCAGCACGCCCACCACCAGCCGCCCCGCGATCGTCTTGCCGATGATATTCGGATCGCTCCCATATCGCCTTTGCCAATATTCGTAGCTCAGAATCGAGATCGCCTGCTCCCGTGCTGGAGCTTGTCCCCTCGCCGCCGGATCTGGCGGCGGCTGCGGCAATCCGTCGCCCTCCGTGAAATCGCGGCCGGCCTTCATGTGCGTGCCCATCATGTGGAAAAAGTTCGGCGTGACGAAGCCCATGCTCACCTGTTCGGGAGTGCCATCCTCCGCTGGAATCATCCCGCGGAAAGTAGACAGCACCGCGAGATGCTCGAACATCGGCGCGCCCGCGCGCAGATCGAAAAGCCAATCGGCCGAGAACGTGCCATCGGTCACGTGGCGGACCCGCAGCTCCGTCCACCCCAGCACCAGCCGGTCCGGATCCCTATAGGGAAGCGGCCGCAGCAGCACCGCATTGGCGACGCTGAAAATCGCCGTGCTCGCCCCGATTCCCAGCGCGATGGTCAAAATCGCAGTCAACGCGAACACCGGGCTCTGCCACAATCCACGCACTGCGAGAAGCAAGTCCTTGCGCATATTGGAGACTTAGACGCCGCAGCCGCGTTTTTGTTCCAATGCTAAATTTCCAGCAGAGGCCCGTGACACTTCTCCTCCTGCCCGGTGTCCAATGGGGCATGGGAATGATCGCGAACCATAACAAAGCCGACATCAATGTGACGCCCCTTATCGACGTCCTTTTGGTTCTTCTGATCATCTTTATGGTAGTCATCCCGCAGCACTCCACCGGCCTCGACGCCAGCGTTCCTCAGCCGCCGTCCGACAACTCGAAGCCCCCTCCTGCCCCGCGCGAAATTGTCGTCAGCGTCCGTGCCGACCGCAGTCTCGATATCAACAGCGAACCCGTCCCCTGGGACAATCTCGCCGCCCGCCTCCAGCAAATCCTCGCCCGCCGTCCCGATGGCGTCATCTTCGTCGCCGGCGCCAGCAGTCTCAACTTCGAAGACGTCGCCCGAGTCCTCGACGAAGCCCGCGGCGCCGGAATCAGCCGCGTCGGCATCATGCCGCGATTCAAATGAGCCCTATGCTATGCTCGAAAATCCGTCATGCGCATCCTCGGTCTGCTCGCCGCGTCGTTTTCAATACTATTTTCTCTCGTTCCTCCCGCCCAGGCCTGGAACGCCACCGGACACCGTCTCATCGCCGCCATCGCCTATGATCGTCTCACCCCGAGAGCCCGTGCCCGCGTCGATGCCTTGATCCGCCAGCACCCCGATTACGAAAAATTGTTTCTCCTCAACGCTCCTGCAGATCCCCCAGCCCGCGCCCGCGCAGCTTTCATCGCCGCCGCGGTCTGGCCCGATCAGATCAAGGGCGATCCGCGCTTCTATGACGAGACGCGTCCCAACGCCTCCCCAACCCAGTTACTCCCCGGTTTTCCGGACATGGCTCGTCACACCGTCTGGCATTACTACGACACCCCCTACGCGCCCGATGGAGCCGAACCGGAGCACCAAAAACCTCCCCACGCGTTATCGGAGCTGGACCGCATCATCCCCCTCATCGGAAGCAAATCGGATGTTCCGCCTACCAGCGCCTCGAACCCCACTTATCTATTGCCGTGGCTCGAACACATTGAGGGCGATGTCCATCAGCCCCTGCACTGCGTCAGCCGCTTTCTCAAATCGCAGCCCAAGGGCGACGCGGGGGGCAACTTCGTTTACATTGGAACCAGAAATCTTCACTCGCTGTGGGACGGCGCAGCCGGCCAGGATACCAGTGAAGCTTACGCGGTGAAATACATCGCCGAAGCCACAGCCGCGCATCCCGCGCCGCGCCATATTCAGAAGAAGCCGGCAAAATGGATCCACGAAGGATTCGAGTTGGCCGTCAGCGACGTCTATACCTTCGGCCTCGAAACCGGCACCCGGGACCATCCCCTCCCGATGCCGCCCGGCTATGAAGCCCATGCCGCCCAGGTCGCCCAGCAGCGAATCGCCATTGCCGGTTACCGGCTCGCGGCCGTGCTGAACGATAAATTGAAATGACCACCCGCGCCCGCGGCCAATGGATCGTCCTCGCTCTGTTGGTGGTGTCGGTCACCATCAATTACATCGATCGCGGAAATCTTTCCATCGCCGCCAGCCGCCTCTCGAGCGAACTGCAACTCGACCCCGAGAAAATCGGACTCCTGCTCTCTTCGTTTTTCTGGACCTACGCGGCCATGCAAATCGTCGCTGGCTGGCTGATCGATCGCTACTCCGTATACTGGATCTTCGCCGCCGGATTCTTCTTCTGGTCGGCCGCCACCGCGCTAACCGGCCTCGCCGGCGGATTCCTCACCATTCTCGCCCTGCGCCTCCTGCTCGGCGTCGGCGAATCCGTCGCCTATCCCGCCTATTCCAAGATCATCGCCCAAGGAATTTCCAACGAGCAACGCGGCCTCGCCAACGGTCTCATCGACGCAGGCTGCAAGGCCGGCCCCGCCTTGGGCTTGTTGATCGGCGGTATGATCATCAGCCGCTATGGCTGGCGGCCTCTGTTTGTCGGCGTCGGTCTCATCAGCATGTTGTGGCTCGTGCCGTGGATCTGGATCACTCTCCGCGCCAGGCGCCCTTCCGAGCATTCCGTCGTCCACTCCGGCCTTGAAGTCGGACCGGGTCTGCTGGAAATCGCTCGTGAACGCTCGGCTTGGGGAACGTTTCTTTGTCTATTTTGCGGTAATTACGTCTGGTATTTTCTGCTCACTTGGCTTCCCTGGTACCTGATTCGGGAGCGCCATTATTCAGAAGCCGCCATGGGCAAATTCGGTTCCATGGCATTCTGGGCGGTCGGCGGAGCCTCGCTGATCAGCGGTATGATTTCGGATCGCCTTGTCCAACATGGCGGCTCGCCCACAGTTGTTCGCAAAATGTTCGCTGCCGGAGGGCTTATCGGAGCCATCGTAATCGTAGGCGTCCCCCTATTACAAAGCCAGAGCGCCTCCCTCGCCGTTCTAATCTTCGCCTGCATCTCCTTTGGCTGCTATAGTTCCCATCCTTGGCTCATCGCGCAGACCCTTGCCGGACCAGCCGCCGCCGGTCGCTGGAGCGGGCTGCAAAACGCCATAGGCAATCTCGCCGGAGTCGTCGCTCCTTGGCTGACCGGCCGAATTGTTCGAGATACTGGCCATTTTGTGTATGCCTTCGCCGTTGTCGGAGTTATCCTTGCAGTTGGCGCGACATCCTATATCCTCCTGATCGGCAGGATAGAACCCATTGAATGGCGTGTAAAGCCTGTTTTGTAAAGCTTTGTGCAAACTGAGAGTACCCCAGTACCGATTATTCATTTCAACCCAAGAAAATCGCTGTACAGACGTGAATTGCGGTGTTAGGATGAAATTGTCCAGTTGTGAAACCTTCACGGGTTTCATGGCGTCTCTTTCTCTAGGGTGATGATCGCCGACTGCCCGGTGACGCTCCCAACAGTTCGGCGCGCTACGACCTCGCGGTAGTGGTGAGCCGGCCGGTGAGTATCTTCCTCCGAGTACTCACCGGCTTTTTTATTCCCAAATCGATTTGTTGCAATATGATGCAGCTGGGCTAAGGCAGCACGTTGACGCTGATCCGGGAGCTTGCGGCTGGCGAATGATACACTCGCTCGGTCGCCTTCTTGAAGTCCGACGGCTTTGCATTATAAATGTCAACGAAGGTCTGCGGGTTACGATCGGCCAGCGGGAACCAGGAGCTTTGCACTTGCACCATGATGCGATGGCCCTGGCGGAAGGTGTGGTTGATATCGGGCATCACATACTCGACCTTTTCCGTCTTACCGGGTGTGAAGGGATCCGGCTTGGAATAACCGTTGCGGAAACGGCCTCGCATTAATTCGCCGCGAACCAACTGTTGATAGCCGCCCATACGCACCCCGGCGGGGTTCGGAACGTTGTCGGGATAATCGTCGGGGTAAACGTCAATGAGTTTCACCACGAAGTCGGAATCGGTGCCCGTGGTCGACACAAAGAGGCTCGGCTCCAGCGGGCCGGCGATGGTGACGTCAGACTCTAGAGGCTCGGTTTGATAGACCAGGACGTCCGGACGCGAGGCGGCGAAGCGCTGGTCCTCCGTCATATGTTCGCGAGTCATGCCGGCCGCTTGACCCCCAATGTAGGGCACAGGCTTATCGGGGTCGCTGATGTATTCGTCGAAAGAGTCGGCCGTGGGCGCGGTGAACGATAACTTGCCGCCGGCATCGAAATAGAGCGATGCAACCGTTGCGCTTTTTGGGGGCCAAGCGTCGTACTTGCGCCAGACGTTGGTGCCTGTTTCGAAGACGAAGGCTTCGGGCAGATGCGGATCGCGAGCGTCTTTTAAATGGAAGGCGAAGAACGGAAACTCGATGTTATCGCGATAAAAGTCGCTGGTTTTGTCGCCAAAATGCACGTTTCCGAGCGATTCTCCGTCGCTACGGCCCCCCCATCCGCCATGAAACCAGGGGCCCATCACGAGTGTGTTATTCGCACCGGGACTCTGCCGCTCGATCGATTTATAAACTTCGAGCGCGCCGAAAAGGTCCTCGGCATCGAACCATCCCCCAACCGTCATCACGGCGGGAGTGACGTTTTTCAAGTGCGGGCGAAGATTGCGGGCCTGCCAGAACTCATCGTAATTGGGATGCTTCATCATATCGTTCCAGAACGCGATATCGTTCTTATAATATTTCTCATTGACGTTAGAGAGGGGGCCGAGGCGCATGAAAAATGTGTACGCATCGACCCAAGCGGGATTCGCAGGCGCGCCTGCCGCGGGGATAGCGGGCTCGGGACGCGGGTGGCCGAAGCCGCTGAAGAATCGATAGGCATGGGGCAGATAGAGCGCGCCGTTGTGATGAAAATCGTCGCCGATGAACCAATCCGAAATGGGCGCCTGGGGCGAGGCGGCCTTGAGCGCCGGATGCGCGTCGATCACGCCGGCAGCGGTGTAAAAACCGGGGTAGGAGATGCCCCACATGCCTACGCGGCCGTTGTTATTGGGGATATTTTTGACCAGCCAATCGATGGTGTCGTAGGTGTCGGAGGATTCGTCGACGTCCTGCGGTCCCTTTTTCTGATCGATCTGCGGCGTCATATCGCGAAAGGTTCCTTCGCTCATGTTGCGGCCGCGCACGTCCTGATAGACAAAAATGAATTTGTCGCGCGCGAATTTTTCCGAGGGACCGAGAGCGTTGCGATAGTTATCGATGCCATAGGGCGCGACGCTGTAAGGCGTGCGGTCGAACATGACGGGCCACTTTTCCGAATCGTCCTTTGGGACATAAATGGAGGTGAACAACTTCTTTCCGTCGCGCATCGCGATGCGATATTCGTACTTCGTGTAATTCGCTTTTATGAATTCCACCCCTTGCCCGAAGGCGCTGGGAATCAGGAGTGCGAGGAAGAGGCGTTTCATTTTTTGGGTCCAAGTTCGGAGAGAAGTTCTTTCACTGCGGCGTCGAGCTGCGAATCCTTGCCGGTGTAGCTTTCGCCGATGGGACGGGTGACGGCGATATCGACCAGGCGTGGATTGTTTTCCATGTTCCTGCCGTCGGAGCCTTCGACGAGCGTTCCAGGTGTGCGCATGCTGGAGCCGTCGACCAGCTCCATGGAACCGGTGTAGATGATCCAGCCGGCGGTGGGTTCGCCGACTACTTTGCCGAGCTTCAAAGTGCGATAGCCTTCGGTGAAATCCTCGGCGTCGGAGAGAGAGTGCTGGTTGACAACCAGGATCGTCGGCAATTCGAGCGATCGTTGGCCGAGGGACGTTCGCGCGGGAGCGGGAGGCGCGTCGCGGCCTGTCATCGTTAGATAAGGACGGCGCGCGAGAACGTCCAGAGCGTAGGCGTTGACGAAGCCTCCATTGTTGTTGCGAATGTCGATGACCACGCCTTCGCGGGCGCGATTTTCGGCGTCGAGATCGATGTAGAGCTGGGTGAGCGCCTGCTCCGACATGTCGCGGATATGGACGTAGCCCAGGCGGCCGCCGCTGATTTTAGCTACATAGGCGCGATTGTCTTCGATCCATTTGCGATAGATCTGCTCGGCCAGCGATCCGACCGGCCGCACGATAACGTCGCGGCCGCTGACGTCGAGCACGACGCGCTTGTCGACTTTATGCTGAAGCAGTTCATCGAGACTCACATGCGGTCCGACGGTAACGCCGTCGACGGCGCGGAGTTCTTCGCCAACCTTGATCTTCACGAGTTCGGCGGGCGATTGCGGCACGACTTCGGTGATTTTCAACTTGCCTGTTTTCTCATATGTATCGCGATCGAAACTCAGGCCCAGTTGCCCGGTGACGGCGCGCGGTCCGCCGATGGGCGCGGGCGCGGTGACGCCGGAGTGAGATGAGTTGAGCTCACCCACCATCATTCGCAGAAGGCGGCGAAGCTCGTCGGGCGTCTGCGCGCCTTCGACGAGCGATGTGTACTGGGCGCGGACTTCATTCCAATCCTTGCCGTGATATTTGGGGTCGTAAAACTGATCGCGCTGGCCGGCCCACGCCTGCTCGAAGACCGCCATTTTTTCAGTCGCGAAGTCGACATCCATTTCGGCGGTCACGTTGACCGGACGCACGACGCGGGTATCGACGGGGATCGCCTCCACGCGGCCCGCTTCGAGATAATACACTTCCTTCGAGTCGCTTGAAAATTGAGGATGGGACTTTTGTCCGGGTGTCGAGGTTAACTGGCGCGCGCCGCCGCCACCTCCTCCTCGGCCGCCTCGGCCACTTGGCGTCGCATCCAGCGCATAAAGATAGAGATTGGTCTGGCCGCCGACCTGCGCGCCGAACAGGAGCAATTTTCCATCCGGACTAATGGTCGGGTTGGTGACTGACAGACCGATGGGAAGGAAGGAAATCCGCTCGCGAATGCCATCGAAGACAATCTCGACTGGTTTTACTGGCGGCTTTTCGGGAGCAGCGCTGCCTCGGCCGCGCGCGGGAGGCTCGGGCTTGAACAAGTCCTCAAAACGCTCTTCAGTGAACTTCGGCGGAGGAGGAATCAGATTGATGCGAGCCACTTCCGGAGTCTCGGTGCGCTGGCCGGTTTCATAAAGGATATAGGTTCCATCAGGGCTCCAGCGCAGCGAATTCACGTTACTGTTTGCCAGAAAGCTGATCTGATGCGGAGCGCCGCCGCTGGCTTCGACGACGTAAACGTTGCGCAAGCCGTTGCCGCCGGAAGCGGCATAGGCGATCCACTTGCTATCGGGCGACCAGACGAACGCGCCGCCATTGAACCCGCCGGCGATTGATCCTGAAACCAGCGACTTCTCCTGCTTCGTCTCGGGATCGACAATACGCAACTGGTGGCGTGCGCGTACGAAGGCGATTGTTTTTCCATCGGGAGAAAAGCGCGGCGAATTATCCGGTTGCGCATCGTGCGTCAACTGCGTCTCGGCATGTTTCGCGAAGTCGTGGACAAAAACGTGATTGACCGCGTTGCGCTCGCCTGCATAGATTACTTTGGTCGAATCGGGGGACCAGGAAACTCCGGATTCGGGACCGGGGCTATGAGTCACACGCGCCGCTTCTCCGCCATCCTTCGCGCCGGAGGCGAATACCTCGCCGTGCGCAATCAACGCGATCTTCTTCGAATCGGGCGACAGTGCGAGATCGGTAAATGTGTTGAGCGTCAGATGCGTGGTACCCGGGCCCGCCGCCATTCCCATCAGGTTCAGCGGGAGTTGGAACGCTTCTCCTGTCTTGGTGTCGAGCTTCCAGATTTTGAAATCGCGCTCGAACACGATTGCCTTGCCGTCATAGCCAATGGAGGGCCACAAAACGCGGCCGTCGGTGAATTTCGTGATCTGCCGGGGCTTGCCGCCGAGTGCGATGGACCAGATGTTCTGCGCGGCGACGCGGTCCGACATGAAGTAAATCGATTTTCCGTCGGGCATCCACATAGGCCACACGTTGCGGCCGCTCAGGTCGACAATTTTTTCATAGGCGCCCGTTTCCTTACGCAGCCAAATTTCCGATTCATCCAAATGACTGTGCCCGTGACGCCACCATTGCTGATCGCCATTGCCGCGCGCCGCGAAAGCGATGGTCGAACCATCCGGCGCCGGTGCGGCCTGAAACTCGTTGGTGAAACGATCCGCGCTTACCGGCATCGGAGTACCGCCGTCCGCGCTCACGCGATAGATATCGTTCTTGCGGCCCACGTCGTGGGATCCCGAGGAGAAATAGATCCACTTGCCGTCGCGCGACCAGGCATCGAGCTGCTCCATTCCATCGTCGAAGGTCAAGCGCTTCAGTTCCCCGCCGGCCAGCGTAAGGATATAAATATCGCCGCCGCCGGTGCGGGTCGAGACGAAGGCGAGCCTGGCGCCATCCGGCGAATAAAGAGGCCGCGACTCCTCCGCCGGGTGCGCGACCAGAATGTGCGCCTCTCCTCCGGTCGAAGGGGCGACCCAAATATCCCCCCCGGAAACGAACGCAATTTCAGGACGCGTTGGACACAAGGAAGGCTCCGTTAGATACGGAGTACCCGCCGCATAGGCGAAAACAGCCAGCAGCAGAAGGGTTGCAAGAATTCGCATGAACTTTTATACCGCATATTTGATAGCCTGAGTGTCTATGAAGCTCGCGTTGCTATCCCTAATTGCAGCCTTCGCGCTGGCACAGGATGCGGCACCGCCCCCGCTCGAACTAAACGCCGCCGAAAAGCAGTTTCAGGAAGCGCTGAACAACGTGACGCTGGTCGGGTACTTCACACAAGGCGACGGCAAGGAATTGACCGACGATAAATACGTCATCGAGCGCGTGACCAAAGTTAAGGAAGACACCTGGAAATTCGAGGCGCGCATTCAATATAACAAGAAGGATTTCAAGGTCGCGATGCCGCTTCCGGTGAAGTTCGCGGGCGATACGCCGGTGATTTCGCTGACGAATTTCGCGGTGCCTGGGTTTGGATCGTTTACCGCTCGGGTGGTGATGTACAACGGCGCGTACGCGGGAACGTGGGGCAGTGCGGGCGCCAATGGACACGGCGGCAAATTGTTCGGCAAGATTGTCAAGAACGAGCCCCCAGTCACGTCCGACAAACCGCAACCGTAATGCCGGAGCTGCCCGATATCGTTGTGTATATCGAGGCATTGGAGCAACGCATCCTCGGTAAAACGCTGGAGCGCGTACAAATCGCCAGTCCGTTTCTCCTGCGCTCGATCGATCCGCCGGCGGCTTCGGTGAATACCCACAAGGTCCGCGCGCTGCGCCGAATCGGAAAACGGATCGCGATCGGATTCGAAAACGATGTCTGGCTGGTGCTGCATCTGATGATCGCCGGGCGATTACATTGGGTCAAAAAGAAAGTGAAGGCCGATGGCCGGCGCACGCTTGCAGCGTTTGAATTCGACTCGGGTACGCTCACACTGACGGAAGCGGGATCGCAAAAACGGGCGTCGTTACACGTGGTCGCGGGCGAAGTGGCACTCGCGGCGCTGGACCCGGGGGGGATCGACGTGATATCGGCAACGCCCTCTGAATTCGCTGCGCGACTGACATCGGCGAATCACACGTTGAAGCGCGCGCTTACCGATCCGCGGTTGTTTAGCGGGATCGGCAACGCATACTCGGATGAAATTTTGCATCGCGCCGAGTTGTCGCCAATCCTTCTGACGCAGAAGATGAATCCCGAACAGATCGAGTATTTATTCCGTGCGACGCGCGCGACATTAATCGACTGGACGGAGCGGCTTCGCGCCGAAGCGGGCGTGAACTTTCCGGAGCAAGTCACGGCGTTTCGCGAAGAGATGGCGGTGCATGGCCGCTACGGAATGCCCTGCCCGCGCTGCGGCGCCAAGGTCCAGAGGATCCGGTATGCGTCGAACGAGACGAACTATTGCGCGGTGTGCCAGACCGGCGGAAAGCTGTTGGCCGATCGGGCGTTGAGCCGGCTGTTGCGCGAGGACTGGCCGCGCACGCTGGAAGAGCTCGAGGAGATGCGCAGGAGCTTGTAATGGTGGCCGAAGTCGGGGTCGAACCGACACGTTCAGTGAAGAACGCCAGATTTTGAGTCTGGTGCGTCTGCCAATTCCGCCATTCGGCCACGGAGAGTGCGCACTGTCAGTTTAACATCACGCCAGCTCGATCACATACCCGCGGCGGCCAAAGCGGCGATCGAAAAGCTTGCTACAGGCGCCCAAATCAAAAGCGTCGGGGCGGTGACGAAGGGGAAAGTGGTCACGTATGAAGCGGTCATTGCGAAGGGCTTGAAGAAATCCGAAGTGGTGGTCGGAGCCGACGGATCCACTCAAAAATAAACACGCGATCTGAGGATTACCCCAGACCGCGCGTTGAACATCAGTCGTCTTGCGATTTACTTGCGAGGGAGCGCCAAGCTCACCGCCGCGGCCGTCTCGCGCTCCGGCGCCATCAGCTTAAAGCTCGAACCGCCGGGAACGTTGATGGTGGACAACACAAGCGAGCCGCCGCGTCGGCTGAAAGTGACTCCAGCATGGCGCACATTGGATGGTCCAGCGTTCACTGCGAGAACCATGGCCGACGAATTCGGTTGCGTGCCGCGGATCAGCAGAACGCCGCCATTAGTCGGTTCCTCGATCGTGTAGGCGCCGGCGGGCATCACCTTACCGGCCGCCAGGAAGGAAAACGGAACGTCCAAACTGACCATAAGCGCTTCGGCCCCCAAAGAGGTGGCGAACGCGAGCAGACTGCCAAATAAGAGTGTCGTTTTCAAGAGTTTCATATTAAATATAGGTTCCTTTCGATGACCAAATTGTGTCTCGATAAACTAATCCTGTGCGCCGGTTGACACGGCCAGCACTGGAATTAGCGGCGAGTTGTCCTCGCGCATACGCGTTGCGCATACGCCAAAATCTTCTGCGAGGAAACCGGACCGTCTTCGAGGACGATTGAATTTGCCAGGATTTTGACTTCTACATTCCCTGGCTTTGCTTACATTTTCAGCATACGGTATGTATGGCGTAGGATCAAATCAATAATTTCTATCCAGCCGATATCGCGCGTAACTGATTGTAAACAAGACTTTTTACTTATCGATTATGGGAGTGTCTTATACTGGAGAAATGGTAAGGGGATTACCCATTTCAATGAATTACGGTTTGATTTGTTGTTTGATTATAGCCCGCGAAAATCCTGGCGTCGATTGTAACGGTATAGTTATCGCCGCGCCAGCACCGCTCCGCACCAGAGCGCGAGGTATCCCGCCACGACACTGATCGCGACGTTCGCAAAGCCTCTGGCGAAGTCGCCGTCCTTCACCAAAGTGTATGTTTCCCAAGTGAAGCTCGAGAAAGTGGTGTACCCGCCGAGCAATCCCACGACCAGAAGCAATCGCCAGTTTGGATTCGCTTGGCGCTGGGTGAGAATCGTCATCACCACTCCGATCAAAAAACATCCGGTAATATTTACCAGCACCGTGCCATACCAGATCCGCAGCGGAAACCGCGCGCCAATTGCCGATGCGAGAAGGAATCGGCCCAACCCTCCGACGGCCGCACCCAACATAACGAGAAGATATTTTTCCATTTTCAGATCCGATGAAAACTCTTAAGGATATCGCGAGTGGAATAGCGCAGAGCGATCGGGCGGCCGTGCGGACAGCTCATAGGGCATGAAGTCGCGGCCAGGGCGCGCAGCAGCCAGTCGATTTTTTCGGGCTCCAGCCGCATGTTGATCTTGATCGCCGCGCGGCATGCGATCGACGCCGCCATGGAACGCCGCAAATCGTCGAGCGATGCCTTTCGCAGCTCACTCTCGGCAATTTCCAGGATTTCAAACAGGACCCGCTCGACATCCGCCGCGCCGATTCCGGCCGGAGCCGATTTCACCGCGATCGTGCGATTGCCGAACGGCTCTGTCTCGAACCCGAGACCGTCCAACTCCTCGGCGATGCGAGCATATTCGATCTGCTGCGCGGCGCTCACCCCGATGACCAGCGGGACCAGAAGCCGCTGCGTCTCCGCATGACCTCTTTCGCGCGCGGCCAGTACCTGCTCAAACAAGATCCGCTCATGTGCGACGTGTTGATCGATGATCCACAATCCGTCGCGCCCGGCAGCGATGATGAAGCTGTCGTGAATCTGACCGAGCGGACGTAGATCGGTCAGCGCATCGAGACTCTGTAAATCAGGCATCGCCGCGCCATCGAAGAGTGGTCCGTGCGTGTCGGGCACAGCGGCCGCGGGCGGTCTCGCGGTCTCCGAAAAATCGAAGCGCGGCAAAGGAGACGGTGGTCGATGCAGCGTGAACTCTGGGAGCCCGGCATAATTTGCCATCGTGGACGACTGCAAAAGCTCCGTGCCAATGGAGTCGAATGTCATGTTTTCCACACGCTGGCTGAACTCCGAATAGGGCAACGCGGCCCCCGGCTGCGGCGGACTCGGCATCGGGATCCGCGACGCCGGCCGCTCCACCATCAACCGTTCGCGAATAGTATCGCGTACGAAATCGTGCACCAGCGATCCATGGCGGAACCGCACCTCTGTCTTCGAGGGATGCACGTTCACGTCCACCTCCTCGGCATCGCAATCGAGGAACAGCAGCGCGAACGGATAGCACGCCGGAGGCATTAGGTTGAAATACGCCGCGGAAATCGCGTGCAGCAGCAGACGGTCCCGAATCAGCCGGCCATTCACGAACAGATAGATCGAATTGCGATTCATCTTTTGCACGCCGGGGGAACTGACGAATCCGCGCAGCCGGAAACGGCGCGAGATTGGCTCGTCGTCTTCCACCGGCACCTTCAAATCGCGCGCGTGATCGCCCAGGTCGAAAAGGTCTTCCAGCACCTGCGTGCCAAATACTTGAAACACGCGCTCGCGCAGCGTCGCGACCGGAGTCACGCTCAGCAGTTCGGTATTGTTGTGGCGCAAAGTAAAGCTCTTCGAAGGATGAGCCAGGCTGTAATGAGTCACCAGCGAGGCGATATGCGCTATTTCGGTTTGTTCCGACCTTAAGAATTTCTTCCGTGCGGGAACGTTGAAAAACAGATCGCGCACGGTGATCGTGGTGCCGCCCGAATGCGCGATTTCCTCGACGCGAAACATTTTTCCGCCGGCAATCTCGACCACCGTGCCCACGCGCTCCTCCCGCGCCTTGGTTTCGAGCAGCAATCGCGACACCGACGCAATGGACGGCAGAGCCTCGCCGCGAAAGCCAAGCGTGGATATCGATAAGAGATCCTTCACATCGGAAAGCTTGCTGGTCGCATGGCGTTCGAACGCAAGCAGCGCATCGTCATGCATCATTCCCGTGCCGTCGTCTGCAAGGCGGATCAGCCGCCGGCCGCCCGCTTCGACGTCGAGCCGCAATTCCGACGCGCCGGCATCGAGCGAATTTTCGAGCAGCTCCTTGACCACGCTCGCCGGACGCTCCACCACTTCACCGGCGGCAATTTTGTTGGCAACGTTGTCGGAGAGGATGCGAATGCGACCCATTGGAGAAGGCGCGACGCGCCACGCGCCGGGCGCCAGTAAGAAGAAGAGTTTCCTAAACTGGCGCCTTACGCCTGGCGCCCGGCGCCTTCTCTACTGTACCGCGATGCCCCGCTCTTCCAGCAGCGTCCCCGCGGCCCTCAGCAGCGCGAGTTCACTCAAGCGGAAGTTGATCGTCTGATTCACTAGCTGCGATTCGGCGGTGGTCAGATCCGTCTCCGCGGTCAGTAGAAAAAAAATCGTGTCGATGCCGAGTTCGTACTTTTTCTGTTCCGCGTCGACTCGCTTCTTCGCCAGGTCCCGCGCCGTCGTCGCGAGTTCCACGCTGGCGCGGCTACTCTCGACGTTGGTGATCGCATTCAACACTTGCAGCCGCACGCCCTGTTCCGCCGCGCGCACACGAAAGGCGTCCATCTTCTTGTTCACTGACGCGTCCGCCAGATTCGAGGCAGCCACATGATTCTTCAACGGCAGACTCAGCGTCAATCCGAACCCGTAGGTCGGCAATCCGAAGCCGAACAACTGCCCCAATGCGTCCGTCACGCCGCCCGGAATCACGGTGACCACCTGCGGCGCTCCTCCGCTGAAGGCGTTCTGCAAAATATATTGCGGGCCGCCCGTCCCCGACGATCCGTACTGGCCCGTTAACGATAAATTTGGCCGCAAATTGTCGTTCGCCTGGCGGATCTGGAGGTCGTCCACGGCCAGCGCCTGCCGCGTCGATTTCAAATCCTGCCGGTAAGCCAGCGCCTCGGCCACCACCTTCTCTTTGTCGATCGCCGAAGAAGGCGGAGGTGTCACCGGCTCCGTCAACACGATCGGCATACTGCGATATTTCGGATCGAGATCCGCGCCCATTTGCAGCCGCAGCGCATTTTCGTTTTGTTCGAGCGTATACCGCGCCTGCGTCAGCGCCAATTGCGCGTTGGCATAACTCTGTTCCGGCTGAAAGATATCGAGCGGCGACGACGCCCCCAGTTCCAATTCCCTTCTCGCCCTCGTCAACGCCGTATCGGCCAGCTTCAGCCCCTCCGCCGCGACGCGGACATTTTCGCGCGCGCCCACAACGGACCAATATTGCTGCTCGGCCGCCAGCACGATCTGGATCAGTTGATCCTGAAATGTGTATTGCGCGGCGCGCAGTCGGCTGCGCGCGATCGTGATCGGAAGTTTTGTGATAAACGATCCGCGCCCACGCAGCAGCGGCTGAGAGAAGCTGAACACCAGTCCGGAGCTGTAGCTTGGATTGATGGTGGCAAATTCGCTATTGGTTGACGATTTCACGTCCGAGTAATTGATGAAATACGTTGCGCCGCTCGGCAATAACTGTTGCACGCTCAGGCTCAACGGCTGCGAAAGCGAATTGAGGGTGGTGGCTCCATTAACCGCCGACGTGGTGCCGGAGAGTGCTCGCGTGGCCGAAAAGCTTGCTGTCGCCAACGGATCGAATATGCCGAGGCCTCGTGTAATCGCGTCATCCGAGATGGCCACGGTCAGCTTCTGGATGCTGACATTCGGATTGTTGGCCATCACCAAAGTGAGAAACGACTTGACCGACAATTCGAGCTTTGAGTCCACCACATAATCCTCGAATTGCACCGGCGGATCCAGTTCGAAGCCCGTCACTGGCCTCGCCAGATACTTTTTGAAATAGCTGGGTTGTGGAAAAAACGGATAATCGTCAGCGCGGGCAATCGACATCGATCCGAGCAGAGTGATCGCTACCACCTTCAGCCAGGGCGGGGTCATAACAACTATAGACGCCGCGACCTGTGGAAAGTGTTGACTTTTATTTGATTTTATCCGCTCATAGCCGCCAAAAACTCGCCATTCGAGCGCGTTTTTGACAGTTTATCGATCAATAACTCCATGCTCTCGACCGGCGAAAGGTTGTTGAGCACCTTGCGCAGCACCCACACCCGGTTTAACTCTTCCTTGGGCAGCAGCAATTCTTCTTTTCTTGTACCCGACTTCGAAATGTCGATGGCCGGGAACACGCGCTTGTCCATCAGCTTGCGGTCGAGATGGATTTCCATGTTGCCGGTGCCTTTGAACTCTTCGAAAATAACGTCGTCCATGCGGCTGCCGGTATCGACCAGCGCCGATGCGACGATCGTCAACGATCCGCCCTCTTCGATATTGCGCGCCGCTCCGAAGAACCGCTTCGGCCGCTGCAGCGCATTCGAATCGACGCCGCCGGAGAGCACTTTGCCCGAAGGCGGGACCACCGTGTTGTACGCGCGCGCCAGCCTGGTAATCGAATCGAGCAGAATCACGACATCCTTCTTATGCTCGACCAGCCGCTTCGCTTTTTCGATCACCATCTCCGCCACCTGCACGTGGCGCGATGCCGGTTCGTCGAACGTGGACGAAATGACCTCGCCCTTCACCGACCGCTGCATGTCCGTCACTTCTTCCGGACGCTCGTCGATCAACAGGACGATCAGCGTGACTTCCGGATGATTTGTGGTGATCGAATTGGCGATGGTTTGCAGCAGCATCGTTTTGCCGGTACGCGGCGCGGCGACGATCAATCCACGCTGCCCCTTACCGATCGGCGTGAGCAGATCCATCACACGGCCCGAGAAGTTGTCGCGCGCCGTCTCCATCTTCAGCCGGCCCTGCGGATAGAGCGGGGTCAGATTGTCGAAGAAAATTTTATTGCGCGCTTCCTCCGGCGGTTCGAAGTTGATCGCATCGACTTTAATGAGCGCGAAGTATCTCTCGCCTTCCTTGGGCGGCCGGATCTGCCCGCTCACCGTGTCGCCGGTGCGAAGATCGAAGCGCCGGATCTGCGACGGCGATACGTACACGTCGTCGGGCCCGGGCAAATAGTTGTACTCCGGCG
>Ga0182024_10011134_pt1 | contig 18138 bp, 18 predicted proteins | sample P32metaG_FD_120480 | JGI IMG/M metagenome (GOLD analysis project Ga0182024, IMG submission 120480) | Permafrost microbial communities from Stordalen Mire, Sweden - P3-2 metaG (Illumina Assembly) | ecosystem: Environmental > Terrestrial > Soil > Wetlands > Permafrost | place: Sweden: Stordalen... | reverse complement strand
TCGGCAAGCCGGTCGCCTGCGAAATCTGATCCATGAAATATTCCACCAGATCGGGTATGTCATCGCGCCGTTCGGCCAAGGGCGGCACGCGGATCGGCACCACCGACAGGCGATGATAAAGGTCCTCGCGGAACCTTCCGTCCGCGATCTCGGCCTCGAGATTTCGCGCGGTTGACGACATGATACGGACATCGACCGCGACCTTGCTGTTGCCGCCGACCCGTTGGAACGTCTGATCGACCAAAACGCGTAATATCTTATTCTGCGTTTCGCGCGGCAATTCAGCCACATCGTCGAGGAACAGCGTGCCGCCATCCGCCTCTTCCAGCGCGCCCGGCTTGCGGTCTTCCGAGTCGTTGGAGCGATCGACGCCGAACAATTCGATTTCCATGCGCTCGGGCGTGATCGCGGCGGCATTGATCACGATGAAGGGCCCATTGGCACGGCCGGACGATTGATGGATCGTGCGCGCGGTCAGTTCCTTGCCCGCGCCCGACGGCCCGACGATCAGGATGCGGCTGTTGGTCGGCGCTACCCGCTCGATGGTCTGGCGCAGTTGCGCGATGGCCGCGGAGCGGCCGATCAGTGTGGCCGGCTGCGGCGCCATCTGCTTGAGCTGCTTGACCTCGCGTTTGAGCCGCGAGGTCTCGAGCGCGCGCTCGGCCACCAGCACCAGGCGGTCGGCCTTGAATGGCTTTTCGATGAAATCATACGCGCCGTGTTTGATGGCGGCGACCGCGGTTTCGATGTTGCCGTGGCCGGAGATCATCACCAGCGGCACCTCGGGGTGTTCTTGTTTGATGATATCGAGCAATTGCAGGCCATCGAGCTTGCTGCCCTGCAGCCAGATGTCGAGGAAAACGAGGTTCGGCTTGCGCGCCACGATGGCCGCCAGGGCGTCATCGCTGTTGCGCGCGGTGCGCGCGTCGTAGCCCTCGTCCTGCAGGATTCCGGCCACCAGATCGCGGATGTCGGCCTCGTCATCGACAATGAGAATATCTGCGGACATGCCTACGACCCGTTCATGGTGTTCTGTCGCTCAGACGCGGCGGCTTCCGCGTTGCCGGCTGCGGCGAACCGCACGCGCACCCAGGCGCCCCGTTGACCGGGGATTTTGTCGGCGGCGTCGCGTAGTTCGATGCTCCCGCCGTGATCCTCGACGATGCGGCCGACGATGGCGAGGCCGAGGCCGGTGCCCTTCTCGCGCGTCGTGACATAGGGCTCAAGCAGGCGGCTGCGGTTTTCTTTCGGCAAGCCGATGCCGTTGTCGACCACATCGATGACGACGTCGTCGCCTTCGCGCCCGGCAAAGACCCGGATCGAGCCTTTGCCAAGTTCGGTCGGCGGCACGGCGGTGATCGCCTCGCTGGCGTTCTTGATGAGGTTGGTGAGGGCCTGCGACATCAAACGCCGGTCGAAACGCGCCGGCATCGGGTCCTCGGCGATCTCCGCGTCGATGTCGATTTCCGAATTGCCGACGCGCATGAGGAACACGGCCTGTCGCACGGTGTCGGCCAAGTCCTCGGTGGCAATCACCGGCTTCGGCATGCGCGCAAAGCGGGAGAACTCGTCGACCATCCGCCGGATGTCGTCGACCTGGCGTATAATGGTGTCGGTGCACTGATCGAATACCGACCGGTCTTCACCGATCAGCTTTCCGTATTTTCGGCGAATGCGTTCGGCCGACAACTGGATGGGCGTAAGCGGATTCTTGATTTCGTGCGCGATGCGGCGCGCCACATCCGCCCAGGCGGACGTCCGCTGCGCGGCAACCAATTCGGTGATGTCGTCGAGCGTCACGACATAGCCATGGTCGGTTTCGCCCGATTGCTCGCTGGTGATGCGCACCGACAGGTTTCGCTCGCGGCCGTTGCGGGTGATCGTCACCTGGTCTTGTGTGCGGGTGCCCGATCGAGCCGCCGCCATAAAATCCGCAAGCTCAGGAAAAACCTCCGCCAATGACCGGCCAAGCGTCTCCGGCTCGGTGCGGCCAATCAGTTTTTCCGCCGAGCGGTTAAGGATGCTCACGCAACCATTGCCATCCACGCCGATCACGCCGGCGCTGGCACCGGCCAGCACGGCTTCGGTGAAACGCCGCCGGCTGTCGATAAGGTCGCGCGCGCCCATGATATCGTCGCGCTGGCTGCGCAATTCCTGGGTCATGCGATTGAACGTTTCCCCGAGCTGCGCGAGGTCGCCTTCCGATTGGCGGATTGGCACGCGGACATGCAAATTTCCGGTGGACACGACATTGGCGGCACCGATTAGGCGCCGGATCGGCGCCACCAGACGGTTGGCGAAATCTAATCCGACCCATACCGCCGATAACAGGACGGTGAGCGCAATGACGGTGTACATCAGCGCGAACGCTATCTGCACGCCGAGGCGGCGCGCTTCGATAGCGGCATATTCGTTCACGCTTTCGCGGGTGGCCTGCAATTGCGGCACCACGTTCGGATCGAGCAGTCGGGTCACATAAAGATAATCGTCGTCGTAATTGTGCAGTTTGACGACCGCCGCGACGTAATTGGTATCCGGCAGCAATACCAATTGCGGATCGGTCTCGCCGATTTTTGGCAGCGCGTCGCGCGGCGGCATCGCGAAGGTCTGGTTCACCTTGAGGTCGGCGCGCGCAATGACGTTGAGATCCTTGTCGATAACGATTGCTGCCGCCAGCCCGCGCACCGACGCCTGGAAGGTCAAATATTGCGGCAGCTTGTCACGGTCTTGCTGGAAGACCGGCTTGGCGCGCGAAATGTCGGTCGCCATCAGCATGATATCGGATCGAACGATCTGCGCATGATCGCGCAGATAGGCTTCCGCCACAACCAGTGAATTCACGATGGCGGCGCGCGTGCGGGTCGAGAATAGCCGGTCGAGGCCGCGGTCGAGTGTTACACTCGCTACGATCGCCACTAGGATCGCCGGCGCCGCGGCGATGATGGAGAATAAGCCGACGATGCGTACATGCAGCCGCGCGGCTGCCCGTCCGGTGCGGCGGGCCTGCACCACCTGCCAAACCTCTCGCACGATTACGCCGAGCAGCAGCAGCACCGTCGTTGCGTTCACCAGCAGCAGCGTGACGACGACGTCGTGGGTCGGCAAAATCGGAGTGAAGTCGGCGAGGACGATAAAAGTGGTGAAGGCCGACAACAGGGCAAGGCCAACCGCGATCGGCCCGAGCATCCTTGCTTTCCCCCGCTTGCTTTGCGGAGCGACAAGCGCGGTCTCGGCGCTGGTAGCCTGATCTGCGCTCATTGACCCCTGGCAGCGGATGGTGCGGGCCTGGACGGCCCATAAAGGACGTGTGGGAAGAGGCCTGCCCCTCCCGGCACTGATGCTTTTATACAACAATGTTGCAGAATTGCGACAAAAACGCGGCGCAATAGCCGCACTTGGCTGAAGCCCGCGCGGTCAGCTTCCGCGAAAAACCTGGATGTCGAGGTCGCGGATTTTCTTCCGCAGAGTATTGCGGTTGACCCCCAACAGGTCGGCGGCGCGGATCTGGTTGCCGCGGGTCGCCGCAAGGGCTGCTGTCAGCAATGGATATTCTATTTCACGCAACACGCGGTGATAGAGACCGGCGGGCGGCAGCCCGTCGTCGAATCCGGAGAAATACGAGGTCAAATGCCGTTCCACCGCGGCGCTGAGACTTTCGTCCGGACGCGATTCATCGGAGTTCACCGGCAGCGCCGGCTGCGCCAGTTCAGCCTCGATCACCGCCGCCGTGATGGTCTCCTGCGGATAGAGGGCCGCAAGGCGGCGCGCCAAGTTTTCAAGTTCGCGTACATTTCCCGGCCAGCGATGGCGTTTGAGGCGGTCGAGGCCGGCCTGGTCGATCTGCTTGGGCGGCAAGCCTTCGCGCTGCGCCTGGGCGAAGAAATGGCGGATCAGGTCCGGCACATCCTCGCTGCGTTCGCGCAAAGGCGGCAGCCGTAGCGGTACGACGTTGAGGCGGAAGAATAGATCTTCGCGGAACAGGCCCTGCTGGATCAGCACCCGCAGCTCCTTGTTGGAGGCAGCGATGATGCGGACATCGCTTTTGATCGGCGTACGCCCGCCGACCGTCGTGTATTCGCCCTGTTGCAGCACGCGCAACAGGCGGGTCTGCGCTTCCATCGGCATATCGCCGATCTCGTCCAGGAATAACGTACCGCCTTCGGCCTGCTCAAAGCGGCCGGCACTGCGTGAATTGGCGCCGGTGAAGGCGCCTTTCTCGTGCCCGAACAATTCCGATTCGATCAGGTCGCGCGGAATCGCCGCCATGTTGATGGCGACGAACGTCCCGCTTCGGCGCTTGCCATAGTCATGCAGAGCGCGCGCGACCAGTTCCTTGCCGGTGCCCGATTCGCCGGTGATCATCACCGTGAGATCGGTTTGCATCAGTCGGGCGAGCACGCGATAGATTTCCTGCATCGCGGGCGAGCGGCCGACCAAAGGAATACTATCGAATTCTTCGCTCTTTGCGCTCGCCGGGCGTTTCTCTTTCGGTTCCGATAACGCGCGTCCGACGATCGCGATGAGTTCCTTCAGATCGAACGGCTTCGGCAGGTATTCGTAGGCGCCGCGCTCGGACGCACGGATCGCGGTCATGAAAGTATTCTGCGCGCTCATGACGATGATCGGCAGATCGGGTCGCGCCTTGCGGATGCGCGGAATCAGATCGAATGCGTTTTCGTCCGGCATAACGACATCGGTAATGACCAAGTCGCCATCGCCTTGACTGACCCAGCGCCAGAGCGTCGCGGCATTGCCCGTGGAGCGCACCTCGTAGCCCGCGCGCGAGAGGGCCTGATTGAGGACGGTGCGGATAGCGGCATCGTCATCGGCAACCAATATGCTTCCCGTCGGCATCGTGTTTACCTCACGGGCTCTGTACTGACGGCGCGTCTTCGGCTACGGCGTCGTCGCCGCTGTAGATCGGCATCAACACGCGAAAGGTCGTCCGCCGCGCCTGCGATTCACATTCGATGATGCCCCCGTGATCGCCCACGATCTTCGCCACCAAGGCGAGCCCAAGCCCGCTTCCGCTCTGTTTTGTGGTGACAAACGGATCAAACAAATGCGGCATGAGGTCTTCCGGCACGCCCTGCCCGTTGTCTTTCACGCAAAACTCAAGCGGCAGCGAAACGCGCGCTTTGCTGCCCGGCACCGCCAGCCGCACGCCCGGCCGGAATGCCGTGGTCAACTGGATTTCGCCGTCGATGGCCCCTTCGCCGATGGCCTCGCAGGCGTTCTTCACCAGATTGAGAAAGACTTGAACCAGTTGGTCGCGATTGGCGAGGATCGGCGGCAGCGAGGGATCGTAATCCTCGACGAATTTGATGTGCCGGGCAAAGCCGGTTTGCGCCAGCCGTTTCACGTGATCGAGTACCACGTGAATATTGACCGGTTCGCGTTCGACCGGCCGCTCGTCCGCGAACACTTCCATGCGGTCGACCAGCTTCACGATGCGGTCGGTTTCGTCGCAAATCAGTTTGGTGAGCGAACGGTCGTCGTCGCCGGCCGACTGTTCGAGCAGTTGGGCGGCCCCGCGAATGCCCGACAGCGGATTCTTGATTTCATGCGCGAGCATTGCGGCAAGCGCGATCACCGAGCGGGCGGCGCCGCGATGGGTGAGTTGACGGTCCATTTTGTCGGCGATGGTGCGCTCCTGCAGCATCACCACGACGTGGTCGGTATATTCGGGCAGTGGCGCCACGTGCAGGTCGACCAGGCGTTCGCCCGGATTGCGCGGGGTCGCCAAATCCACTTTGTATTCATTCACCGCTGCGCCACGCTGGCGAACCTGATCGATCAGCGCGAGCAAGGGCGAGCCGAACGGCACTAGGTCACGCAACATGTGCCGGCGCAACACGGGAGTCGACGCCTCGAAGAATTGCTCGGCGGCGACATTGGCGTCTGCGATCCTGCCGTCGGGAGCCACCATGATGACGGGATGCGGCAATGCGTTCATCACCGCGTCGGCCGGCGAATGGGCGGTAGCGGAGACAGCGTGCGCCCGGCTCATGCGGCGGCCCTCCATGCGAATGCGTCGTAGGCGTCGGCGAGCAAACGATGCGCCTGAGCCGGCTCTTCGGCAGTAAGCACGCGGCTGCGGTGGTCTTTGAGGAGATCAATCGACACGCCGGCGGTCACTGCCGCGGAATCGAGCGCCCAAGCTAAGTGTTTGCGCGCATGGCGCCGGCCAATCGCCAACCCATGATGGGCGAGCATCTCGTCGTAGAGCGTGTCGATTAGCGTGAATTGCTGTTCGAGTGGCGGCGTGGGCTCGCGCCGGCCGGTCGCGAGATAGCGCGCCACGTGTCCGGGAAACCAGGGACGACCCTGCGCGGCGCGGCCGATCATCACGGCGTCGGCGCCCGAGGCGGCGAGTGCCTGTTCGGCGTCGTCATATGATCGAATGTCGCCATTTACGACAACCGGGATCGATACTGCCTGCTTGACCGCGCGCACAGCCGACCAGTCCGCGCTTCCCTCGTAGAACTGGCAGCGGGTGCGGCCATGCACCGTAATCATGCAAACCCCTGCGGCCTGCGCGCGGCGTGCCACTTCGGGCGCATTGATGCTTGCGCAGTCCCAGCCCAGCCGCATTTTCAACGTCACCGGCACGCGTACGGCGGCGACCGTTGCGTCGATCAAGGACACGGCGTGATCGAGATCGCGCATCAGCGCAGAGCCGGCCGCCCCATTGGTGACCTGCTTGGACGGGCAACCCATGTTGATGTCGATGATGTGTGCACCTTGAGCCTCGGCGATGCGGGCGCCATCCGCCATCCATCGGGCCTCGCAGCCGGCGAGTTGCACTACGTGGATACCGACGCCCTGTCCCTCGCTGCGCACGCATGCCTCACGCTCGCCCTGCGCCAAGCCGGCACTGGCGGTCATTTCCGAGACCACCAATCCCGCGCCGTGCTGTTCCGCGAGCCGGCGGAAGGGCGCGTCGGTAATGCCCGACATAGGCGCCAAAATCACACGGTTCGGCACCTTCACAGGTCCGATCTGCAGAGAACCGCTTGCCATTTGATTGATTTCGCCCCGTAAGGGCTGACTGCCTAGCATTTAGGCGGTACCTTTCATTGCTCAGAGTTTAGCCATTTTGACATAGGGCGCAAGTGCTGCACTGCAAAAAGTTGTTCATGCTTAAACTCCGGCCGCGCGCGCTAATCCATTCCCGCTGCAACAGGAACGCGCTAAAGCCAAGCCGGAACCAAGGAGCATCAATCGCATGGCGGGTGTCGCAGTCGTACTTGTCGCCGCGGGACGGGGTTCGCGCGTAGGCGGCGATCTGCCCAAGCAATTCAGGCCGATCGGTGGCAAGCCGATGATCCGGCAGAGCCTCCTCATGCTCTTGGAACACCCAGAGATCAATATTGTACAGTCGGTCATCCATCCAGAAGACGTCGAGATGTTCCGCTCTTCGGTTGCTGGTCTCGATCTTCTTGCGCCGGTATTCGGCGGCGCCACCCGGCAGGGCTCGGTCCGCGCCGGGCTCGAGGCCCTCGCCTCCCACAAGCCCGATATCGTCCTGATCCATGACGCGGCGCGGCCGTTCGCGAGCGCCGGCCTGGTGGAGCGCGCTATCGCGGCGGCCGAACGCAGCGGAGCGGCCATACCGGCGCTACCGGTCACCGATACGGTCAAGACGATCGACGCCGCCGGCATGGTCGACAAGACGATCGACCGCACGACCTTGCGGCTGGTGCAGACGCCGCAGAGTTTCGCCTTTCCTGCTTTGCTCGACGCTCATCGCCGCGCAGCCGCGGCCGGCCGCGAGGACTTCACCGACGATGCCGCGCTCGCCGAATGGGCCGGACTTAAGGTCAGCGTGTTTGCCGGCGAACCCGGCAACATCAAGATCACCAACGAGGGCGATTTTGCCCGCGGCGAAGCCACCCAATTCGGCGCGCTCGGGGACGTGCGCATCGGCACCGGCATCGACGTCCACGCCTTCGCGCCCGGCGACCACGTCACCCTCGGCGGCGTGCGCATCCCGCACGCCGAAGCGCTCACGGGCCATTCCGATGCCGACGTTGTGCTGCATGCGCTCACCGACGCCATCCTCGGCACATTGGCGGACGGCGACATCGGCGTGCATTTTCCGCCCAGCGACCCGCAATGGAGCGGCGCCTCTTCCGACCACTTTCTTGCCTTTGCCGTCGAGCGCCTCACCGCGCGCGGCGGGCGCATTGCCCATATCGACATCAATGTCGTGTGCGAGGCCCCGCGCGTCGGGCCGCACCGCGATGCCATGCGCGAAAACATCGCGCGGCTTGCCCGTGTGGATGCCGGGCGGGTAGCGGTGAAAGCGACCACCAGCGAGAAGCTCGGCTTCACCGGCCGCGGCGAAGGCATCGTGGCTTATGCGACGGCGACGGTCCGCCTGCCCTGGGGTACGCCGTGAGCGAGGACCTGCGTGCCGCCGCTTCCGCCGTACTCGAGGCCTGCCGTTCACGCAGTTTGAAAGTGGCGACCGCTGAATCCTGTACCGGCGGCCTGGTGGCGGGGGCGCTCACCGAAATCGCGGGCTCCTCCGACGTGGTCGACCGTGGTTTTGTCACCTATTCGAACGAAGCCAAGCAGCAAATGCTGGGTGTGCCGGCCGCCACGATCGACACACACGGCGCCGTGAGCCGCGAGACCGCCGAGGCAATGGTGCGTGGCGCGCTTGGCTCTGCCAATGCCGATCTCGCCGTCGCCATCACCGGCATCGCCGGCCCCGCCGGCGGCAGCCCCGGCAAACCGGTCGGTCTGGTGCATTTTGCCGCCGCGTCCCGCAGCGGTGCGCTGACGCATGCGGAAATGCGCTACGGCGATATCGGGCGCAGCGTCGTGCGGCACCAATCGGTGCTGCAGGCCCTGGCGATGCTCAAGGAACTGGCGGAAAAGCGCGGCTAACTTGCCCAACCGCCATGCCGGAATTGCGACTACAATGCCGATGTTATGATGGCAAAGTCCGCGATATCGCTTCGCCCCGCAGCCAAGTTCATGGCCGCGCTGGCTTGTGGATTGTTCGCGGCAATCCCCGCGCACGCGCAAGGCAAGCTCACGGCGCACTACACGATCGCGATGACCGGGGTCACAATCGGCGAGATCGTCTGGCAGGTCGCCGTCGGCGACACGCTCTACACCACGACCGCAACCGGCAAGGCCAGCGGCGTGCTTAGCGTGCTGGTGAACGGCGATGGCTCGGTCTCGGCGCAGGGCGGCATCGCGGCTGACCGCCTCAATCCGTCGTCGTACACATCCACCATCACCGACGACGACGGCACCATCAAACTGCAGATGACTTTCGCCGACGGCGTCGCGACCGAGACGATCACGCCGCAACCTCCGGTGCACGCCGATCGCCTGCCGGTGACCGACGCCGACCGCCGCGACATCGCCGATCCGCTGAGCGCGGTGCTGATTCCGACCAAGCTTGGTGGCGGCACGATGGCATCGTCGGATTGCAACCGGACGCTCAAGATTTTCGACGGGCGGCGCCGCTATAACCTGACGCTTTCCTTTAATCGCATGGACAAAGTCGCGGTCGAGCGCGGCTATTCCGGACCGATCCTGGTTTGCAGCGTCGTTCTGAAGCCGATCGCCGGCTACCGGGCCGACAGCATGATCGTCAAATACGTCGCGGGCCGGCGCGATATGGAGCTCTGGTTCGCGCCGATCGCCGGCACATCGATCATGGCGCCGGTGCGCGTGCTGATGCCGACATTGGTCGGAACGCTGAAGATCCAAGTCGATGATTTCGAGGCGGTTGCTTCGCCGCCAACGCTAGCGCCGGTCGAGACATCGCCATTGCCGCCAGCGCGCTAATTGATACCACCGCCGGGCTCGCTTACGAGGCCGGCTCCGCCTCGCGAAGGTCCATCGATAACTGATTGTTTCCGCGCCGGGCGATGACATCCTCCTTCTTTTTCACCAGGGCGTTTCGCAGCTTGGTCAACTTGAGCGGCTTCGCCACCAGTTCGGCGTCGAGGTTCAAGGACAGGGCAATCTTCACCGTGGTCTGCATGACGTGCTCGTCGGCGCCACTGATGACGATGACCGGAACCCTGTTTCCGCTGTCGACGATGGTGCGGAGAAGAAGAGCACCGCTTTGTTTGCCGAGCGATAGATCAAGGGTAATACAATCGAACTTCCGGGTTTTAGATTCTTCTCGGCGTCGTCAAAGGTTGCAGCCTCGATGACTTCATAGCCTGCTCGCACGCCGAGCGTGGCGATGATCTTGCGTTGAATGAGATCGTCGTCGATCACCAACAGGTGGATCGCCTCGGCCGGTTCATTTCTTACGGATATGATTGTAGCATTCATTGTGGTCTCCTCATGCGTTCGTTAATTCAGCCGTGACCGGCTGTGACAGCTTGCTCTTGATGATGTCCTGAATTTCAGTGAAACCCGCGGCGAGCCGGCCGAGCCGAGCATCGAGATCGGGCCATTTGAGGCCGAGTGCTTCCGCCTCAAGCGACCGGGCCAAACCAGACAAACGCAAAAAGCCGAGCGAGGCGGCCGAGCTTTTGATGGTGTGGGCCTCGCGCTTGATCAATGCGTTGTCGCCATCTTTGGCGGCTTTACGCATTTCCCCGAACCGCTTCTTGGACTCGGCCAGGAAAGTCTCCATGACCAGTCGGATGTCGTCGGCGCCAAGCATTTCAGCCAATTCGCCAAAGATCGCCGCATCGAACACCGTCGCGCCTGGCGCAGCCGGCGCGACGTCGGATTTAGCGTCGGCGACCGGCGGCACGCTGACGCGAAAACGGCTGAGTTTTGCGGCAAATCCCGCGCGCGTGGCGGGCTTAGCCAGATAGTCGTCCATCCCCGCTTCCAGGCAGACGTCCTTGTCGTGAGTCTGCGCATTGGCCGTCAAAGCGATGATGTATGGCTCGCAATACGGATGGTCGAGACTTCAGATCAGCTTGGTCGCGGTCAGCCCGTCCATTTCGGGCATCATGACATCCATGAAGACGACGTCGTATCGGGTCGCGCTGCATGCGCCCACGGCCTTAATGCCGTCGCTTGCGAGATCGACCGGGAAACCCAGACCTTGGAGCAATTTGGTCGCGACCAGCTGGTTGGTCTTGTCGTCTTCGACCACGAGAATCTTGATCGGCTTGCCGCCGTTGACCCTGCCAGGCACCAGCGACGGAGATGACCGCAAAGTTTGCTTGATCGCGACATCGCTGGCGGCGCTCTGCGGCGGCGCCACGCAATACTCGATCGTGAACCAGAAGGTCGTGCCCTTGCCGACTTTGCTCTCCACCATGAGCGTGCCGCCCATCAAATCGATCAGGCGCACGCAGATCGCGAGGCCGAGACCGGTTCCGCCGAAGCGGCGCGCGATCGTGCTGTCCAATTGGGACAATTCACGGAACAGCAGTTTGAGCCCGTCGGCCGGGATTCCGATCCGGGTGTCGGCAAAAGAGAATGTAAGCCGAACGCGTTGCTGCGTTTTCGCCTTGTCGCGCTCGACCTTTACCTCGACGCCGCCTTCGTTGGTGAATTTCAACGCATTGCCGACAAGGTTCAACAGCAACTGTCGAAGCCGCGCCGGATCGCCGACAACGCGGACGGGCACATCCGCCGTGATATTCACCGAAAGATCGATCTGTTTTCCGTCGCGCGCGTGGACAGGACCCCAACGGTATTGCGCACCAGCTCATGCAGATCGAATTCGACCTGCTCGATTTCCACGCGATCCGCTTCGAGTTTCGAGAAATCGAGCACGTCGTTGATGATCTTGAGCAGATGTTCCGCCGATTCCCGCATGGTTTTGGCGCAAGGCAACTCATCGGGGCGCAGACCGCTTTCGATCAACACTTCCGCCATTCCGATCACGCCGTTCATCGGCGAGCGGATTTCATGACTCATCACGGCGAGGAATTCCGAGCGCGCCCGCGTCCCGGCTTCCGCGGCGTCGCGCGTCTTCGCCAGCATGCGCTGATAGCGCGTCACGAGATAGGTGACGCCGAGCAGCCACACGGTCAGCAACGCCGCAATGGCAATATCGACATTGCGATTGTGCACGTAACTGCTGAAGATCTCAGTGTCGGCGAGACCGACAACGACGAGCAGCGGATAGCCTTTGACTTTGTGATAGACAAACAGCCGCTGGAGGCCATCGAGCCTGCTTTTCGCGTCGTAGTGTCCGGAATTCGCCTGCGCGAAGGCGGCGAACAAGGGTGTGTCCGCGAGCGAGACGCCGACAGTCGAAGGCCCTTTCGAGCCTCGCGCGCGCACGACGCCATCGGTGCCCACCAGCGTGATCGAGCCATTTTCGCCGACATCGATCGATTCATAGAATTGGGCCAAATAGTCGGGATCCAGCAACACCACCACCACCACGCCGCCAAAGCTGCCGTCCGGCATGGTGATCCGGCGCGTCATTTGGATCGACCATTTTTTGCTGACACGCCCGAGCACCGGCTTGCTGATAAACAGTTCGTCGGTGTTGCGCTGGGCATGCACCTTAAAATGTTCGCGGTCGCCGAGATAGACACCCGGGACTGAGCCGGGGATATTGCTGGCGACCATAAGGCCGCTCTCATCGATGATGGCGAGTTGAAAGGTGATGCCGGTCAGAAACTCGTTGTTGCGCTGCCACAGCGACATGTTGAAATGTTGCGGATCGCGCGCGTAGGAATCGCGCACGTACAGCAGGGTCTGGTCGATGCTTCGGATCGAGCGAATAATCTGTTCTTCGAATGCTCGCGAAAGATTGGCGGCATTCTGCAAGGCGCTCTGCTCGGTTTGCTCCCGCTCATTGTGCGTGAAATAGGCCGCGCCGATCCATATCAACAGAACCGCGGAAAATCCGAAAAGCATGCCGCCGTAGGAACCGATGCGAAATAGCCATTCGCGCAGCGGGTTGAGCTGCTGGCTTTCCGGTTTGGCGGCGGTAAGTTTTGTCGGCATCGATTGCGTTATCCGGTCATGCGTGCATCGCGACCCTCGCTGACCGTCTACCGTAATGACTCTTATGCGGCTTTGATTGCACTCAATCGCGCAAACCGCGGCCTTGTTCGCAAACAACCGTTAAGGATCGCGCGCCGCAACGGTAGTGTTGTAAGGATGGCGTGCCGGAAATCCGGCTAAGTGGAACTCCGGCCGTAAAGCTCGTCGGCTCGCTTTTCGAACGCGGCGGAGAATTTACGGAACGCGGTGTCGAACATCGCGCCCATCAGCATGCCGAGCGTGCGGCTGGCGAATTCGTATTCGATGAAGAATTCCACCTCGCAGGTGTATTCTTCGGTCGGGCGGAAGGTCCAGCGGTTGTGCATGTGCTTGAACGGGCCGTCGACATATTCCACCAGGAGTTTCAAATGCGGCCGGTCGAGCGTGACACGGCTGGTGAAGGTCTGGCGGATGACCTTGTAGGCCACCGTCATGTCGGCAACGAGAACGGTGATCCCGTCGCCTTTGTCGGTGCGGCTTTTGACTCGGAGGTCGCTGCACAACGGCACAAATTCGGGATATTTCTCGCCGTCGGCGACCAGATCGAACATCTCGACCGCGCTGTGGTGGACGCGGCGCTTGGTGGAGAAGGACGGCATCCCTTGTTCGTTATCGGGCGCGCGCGGATTTAAGCCGCGCGAAATCCTCGCCGGCGTGATGTGACGAACGCGTCAGCGGCGATGCCGCCACCATCAGGAAGCCCTTGGCGTAGGCGACGGTCTTGAGCGCCTCGAACTCGTCGGGCGGCACGAAACGCATGACCTCGTGGTGCTTGCGGGTCGGCTGCAGATATTGCCCGATGGTAAGGAAATCCACATTGGCCGAGCGCAGGTCGTCCATCACCTGCAAGACTTCGTTTCGATCTTCGCCCAGACCGACCATAATGCCCGACTTGGTGAACATCGCGGGGTCAATCTCCTTCGCTCGCTGCAGCTGCCGCAACGAATGGAAATAGCGCGCGCCCGGGCGGACGCTGAGATAAAGCGACGGCACGGTTTCCAGATTGTGGTTAAACACGTCGGGCCTGGCGGCGACGACGATTTCCAGCGCGCCTTCTTTGCGGAGAAAATCGGGCGTCAGCACTTCGATAGTCGTTTGCGGGCAAGCGCTGCGGATGCCGCGGATGGTATCGGCGAAATGCTGCGCGCCGCCGTCGGCGAGATCGTCGCGGTCGACCGAGGTGACGACGATGTGGGCCAAGCCCAGCTTGGCGGTCGCCTCGCCGACATGGGCCGGCTCGGTCGGATCGAGCGCGCCGGGCAGCCCGGTCTTGACGTCGCAGAAGGCGCAGGCGCGCGTGCAGGTGTCGCCCATGATCATGAAGGTGGCGTGCTTCTTCTCCCAGCACTCGCCGATATTCGGGCAGCCGGCCTCCTCGCACACGGTGTGCAGGCCGTTGGCGCGCACGATGGCATGCGTCTCGTTGTAGCCGGCCGACACCGGCGCCTTGACGCGGATCCAGTCCGGCTTTTTCGAGAATGCCGAATCAGCCTTGTGCGCCTTTTCCGGATGGCGCGGGCGCGGCTGGTTGATGTCGTAAACGACGGCCATGGCCCCTACTTACGGCTCCCGCCCCGGCGCCGCAAGGCGGCTCCGCGCATGCCGCAGATCAGGACCGCCTTATCGCCCGCCAAATCAGCAGGAAGATGATGGCGCCGATGGCGGCGGTGATCAGGTTGCCCCAGAAATCCGGCATGACTTGCAGATTGAGCTTCTCGAACAGAAAGCCGCCGACGATGGCGCCGATCAAGCCGACGGCGAGATTGTAAAGCAGCCCACCGCGGCCGCCGAGGATTTGCGTTGCCAGCAAGCCAGCCGGCGTTCAGGCCGATGACGATCCAGAGGAAGATGCCCACGCCCCCTCTCCCCTACGCTGCTTTCGGCGGCATGCGGTTGCCTGGCGTCGAATTGGAGATCTTCAATTCGTCCTCGTTCATGTCGGCGCCGATGTCGCCGAACAAGGGCGTCGAGAGATAACGTTCGCCGGTGTCGGGCAGCATGGCGAGAATGGTCGAGCCGGGCGCGGCGGTTTTGGCGACCTCCAGCGCGCCGGCAAAGGTAGCGCCGGCGGTGATACCGACGAAGATGCCTTCCTGTTGCGCCAGCGCCTTGCTGTATTTCATGGCGTCGGCATTGGGGATGGTGATGATGCGGCTGATGACGCCGGTGTCGAGCGCGTCGCCGGTGAGCTTGGGAATGAAATCGGGGGTCCAACCCTGCATCGGATGCGGCTTGAACGCCGGATTGGCCTTGGCCGGCGAGCCATCCGGATTGCGCTCCTGCGGCGTGTGGCTCGAGACCATCGGCGCTTCGGCCGGCTCGCACAACACGATCTTGGTGTCGGGTCGCTCCTTGGCCAGCACGCGGGCGACACCCTTCAGCGTGCCACCGGTTCCGAAGCCGGTCACCCAGTAGTCGAGCTTCTCGCCCTTGAAGTCATCGACGATCTCGCGCGCCGTGGTGCGCGAATGCATGTCGGCATTGGCCTCGTTCTCGAACTGCCGCGTCCTGAACCAGCCGTGGGTCTTGGCGAGTTCATTCGCCTTGTTGACCATGCCGATGCCGCGTTCGGCGCCGGGCGTGAGGATCACCTTGGCGCCGAGGAAGCGCATCAGCTTGCGGCGCTCGACCGAGAAGGTCTCTACCATGGTCACGACCAGCGGATAGCCCTTCTGCGCGCAGACCATGGCAAGCCCGATGCCGGTGTTGCCGGAGGTCGCCTCGATCACGGTCTGGCCCGGTTTGAGCTCGCCGGATTTTTCCGCCGCCTCAATGACGCCGAGCGCCAGGCGATCCTTGACCGAGCCGAGCGGATTGAAGGCTTCCACCTTGACGTAGAGATTGATGCCTTTCGGCGCCAGTTTGTTGATCTTGACCACCGGTGTGTTGCCGACGGTCCCAAGGATATTCTCGAATTTGGCCATGGATTTATCCTCCCAGTTTTTGTCGGACCGTCCGCCTACATGTTGAGGACGCGTCCGTAGGCGTCGAGCACCGCCTCCTTCATCATCTCAGACAGCGTCGGATGCGGGAAGACGGTGTGCATCAATTCTTCTTCGGTGGTCTCTAGGTTCATCGCCACCACGTAGCCCTGGATCAATTCGGTGACTTCGGCGCCGACCATATGGGCGCCGAGCAATTGGCCCGTCTTCTTGTCGAAGATGACCTTCACGAGGCCTTGATCCTCGCCCAGCGCAATGGCTTTGCCGTTGCCGACGAAGGGAAAGCGGCCGACGCGGATGTCGAGCTTTTTGTCCTTCGCCGCCTGCTCGGTGAGGCCGACGGAAGCGATCTGCGGCGTGCAATAGGTGCAGCCGGGGATCATCAATTTATTCATGGCGTGCGGATGCAGGCCCTTGATGGCGTCGATGCAGACCACGCCCTCGTGCTCGGCTTTGTGCGCCAGCATCGGCGGGCCGGAGACGTCGCCGATGGCATAAATGCCCGGCACATTGGTTTTGTTGAAGTCATCGACTTTGATGATGCCGCGCTCGGTTTTGACGCCGAGCTTTTCCAGCCCGAGGTTTTCGATATTGCCGACCACGCCGACGGCGGAGATGACGCGCTCGAATTCAAGCGTCTGCGTCTTGCCGGCCTCTTCGATCGTCGCGCTGACGCTATCGGCCTTCTTATCGAGTTTGGTCACTTTGGCGCTGGTGTGGATCTTGATGCCATGCTTCTCGAAGCTCTTGCGGGCAAACGTCTGAATCTCGTGGTCCTCGACCGGCAAAATCTGCGGCAGCACCTCTACCACCGTCACCTCGGCGCCGAGCGTGCGATAGAACGAAGCGAACTCGATGCCGATGGCGCCGGAGCCGATCACCAGCAGCGATTTTGGAATCTTGTCGGGCGCCATGGCCTCGAAATAAGTCCAGATCAGTTTCTTGTCCGGTTCGAGGCCCGGCAGCACGCGCGGCCGCGCGCCGGTGGCAAGGATGATGTGCTTGGCCTGATAGGCGCCGGCGCCGAGCGCGCCCTTGGGCGCTTCGTTCTTCGACGCCTTAACACTCACCTTGCCGGGCGCGTCGATCATGGCCTCGCCCCAGATGACCGACACTTTGTTTTTCTTCATCAGGAAGCCGACGCCGTCGTTGAGGCGCTTGGAGACGGCGCGCGAGCGCGCGACCACGGCTTTCGGGTCGTAGCCGACATTGTCGGCTTTCAGCCCATAGTCCTTGGCGTGCTGCATATAATGATAAATCTCGGCCGAGCGCAGCAGCGCCTTGGTCGGGATGCAGCCCCAGTTGAGGCAGATGCCGCCGAGATAGTCGCGCTCGACGATGGCGGTCTTGAAGCCGAGTTGCGCCGCGCGGATGGCGGTCACGTAACCGCCGGGGCCGGATCCGATGATCAGAACGTCGAAGTTGGTGTCGGCCATACGCTCATTCACCTCCGCACGGACCCAGATTGAATGTAGCTTAATTTTGGCATGTAATAACCACAATAACACCGGGGAGAAACGTCATGGGCAGCACCATTCGCCGCCTTGCGGCTATCGCAGTATTTCTATTGGCGCAAGCCGCCCTCGCATCCGCCGCCGAAATCAAGGTCTTCAGCACTGTCGGCGTCAAGAGCGTGCTGGAAGATCTGGTGCCGAAATTCGAGAAGGCAACCGGCCACAAGCTCGCCATCACCTGGAGCACCGCTTCCCTGCTCGCCAAGCGCGTGCAGGCCGGCGAACAGGCCGACGCGCTGATCCTGATCAAGGGCAATCTCGAGACCTTGCAGAAGGAAGGCAAGATCATGCCCGGCACCGACGTGATATTTTCGAAATCGATTTTCGCGGTCGGCGTGAAAGCCGGCGCGGCGAAGCCGGACATCTCCACGTCCGACGCGCTCAAGCAAGCGCTGCTGGCGTCGAAAGCGGTCAGCTACACCGATCCGGCCACCGGCGGCGCCAGCGGCGTCTATACCGCCAAGCAGATCGCCAAGTTGGGAATTACCGAGCAGATGAAAGGCAAGACCAAGCATCCGGCGTCGGGCGGCTTCTCGGGAAGCCTTTTGGTCGATGGCCAAGCCGACATCGCCATCAATTCCAAACCGGAGCTGCTGTCGGTTCCCGGCGTCTAATACCAACGGCCCTAAGGAATAACCGATGCCCAAGATCGTGTTGTGATGGATGCGATGCGGTCATTATCGTGGGCGAAGAATGTCCAGGCGTCACAAGCCTTGTCGACAATATCGTCGTAG
>Ga0182024_10011133_pt1 | contig 18138 bp, 13 predicted proteins | sample P32metaG_FD_120480 | JGI IMG/M metagenome (GOLD analysis project Ga0182024, IMG submission 120480) | Permafrost microbial communities from Stordalen Mire, Sweden - P3-2 metaG (Illumina Assembly) | ecosystem: Environmental > Terrestrial > Soil > Wetlands > Permafrost | place: Sweden: Stordalen... | reverse complement strand
TGCCCATGGCGGAGGCGTGCTTGAGTTTCCAGCGGGACGGTATGTAACCGGGACGATCCAGCTGAAAGACAACGTCCGTTTGCGGCTCGGTCCGGATGCGATCTTAGCGGGAAGTCACCATCCGGCGGATTATCGAATACTCGAACCGTTCGTCACCGGCGACGGCGGGAAATTGGGTTATGCGCTGGTGATCGCCGTTGACGCGAGCCACGTCGGGATTGAGGGATCGGGGACGATTGATGGCCAGGGAAAGGCTCTCAAGGGCGAGCAGACCAAGTTTACAATTCGGCCGTTTCTGATTCGCTGGGTGCGATGCACGGATGTTGTCGTTCGGGATGCTCACCTGACAGACCCCGGGGCATGGACGATTCACTTCTTCCAATGCAAAAATGTAGTCGCGGAAAGCTTGACAATCCGCAGCGCGGATTCGCATCTGACCAATAACGACGGGATCGACATCGACTCCTGCCAGGGCGCGCTGGTTTCCGATTGCGATATTGAAAGCGGCGACGATGCGATTTGCGTGAAGACCACCAGCCCCAAGATCTGCCGCGATCTGATTATTACCGACTGCACGCTAAAGACCCGCTGCAATGGGATTAAGCTGGGGACCGAGTCTATAGGCGATTTTGCAAACATCCGCGCGAGCAATTGCAAGATGCATGACATCGGCATGTCGGGCATCGCGCTTTATGCGGTGGATGGCGCGCAGTTGCATGATGTGACCCTTACCGATCTGGATATGGACGGCGTGACGGTGCCGATCAGTATTCGCCTTGGCGCCAGATTGAGAACCTTTCATCCGGGGGATCAGACGCGTCCCGTGGGCACATTGCATGACATCACCATCGAGAATGTTCACGCCACCGGAGCGAAGCAAATCGGACTGCTCATCAATGGAATTCCCGATCATCCGGTCGAATCGCTGCGCCTGAAAAATATTGACATCACGCTCAACGGCGGAGGCAAGATTACCGATGCGGACGTTCAATTGGCTGAAAAGGAAAAGGCATATCCCGAGTACAACATGTTCGGAAAGTTGATGCCGGCGTATGGGGTGTATATCCGGCACGCTCGTGGGATTTCGAGCGAGCACGTGAAATTGTCTACGACGCGCCCGGATGCGCGGCCGGGCGTGGATTTGATTGACGCAGAGGGGGTGAATGTTGGGGATTTTGCGGTGGCGACGCCGGATGCACCGACGACGTTGCCGGATAGGTGAAACAGTCTCTTAACCTGGGGCGAAGAGTTCATGAATATTTCAAGACGGCAGGCAGTCGGAATGTTCGCCGCCGGCGTTATGGCCGGCCTGACACCGGGCATTCGCCTGCCCTCCGCGCGCGGCCAGCCCACTTCCAAGCCGTCCGAATTCGCCGGAGCCTGGGGCGATCAAGGCGATGGCACGTATGTCAACCCAATCATCCCCGCTGACTTTAGCGATTTAGATGCCATTCGCGTCGGCGACGATTTCTATGCAATCTCGTCAACGCTGCACATGTCGCCGGGGATGGTGGTCCTCCATTCGAAGGATCTCGTGAACTGGCGGATCATCGGACACGTGGTGGCTGATGTATCTCAAATCTCGCCGGAAATGAACTGGGATCGAATGAATCGGTATGGCCGGGGCGTCTGGGCCGGCGCGATTCGACGCCACGAGGAAAAGTTCTGGGTTTATTTCGCCACACCGGATGAAGGAATCTTCATGGCCACCGCCGCAGACCCCGCGGGCCCATGGGAAGCGCTCCATCAAGTGTGGAAGACCAGCGGCTATGACGACACGTGTCCATTCTGGGATGACGACGGACAGGGGTATCTGATCACCACCCACTTCGCCCGCGAAGCGGCCAATGGATTGTCCTACAACATTCACCTTTTCAAGATGAGCGCCGATGGTAAAAACCTGGTGATGGATTCGGACAGGATCGTTCATCAATCGCGCGGCAGTGAGGCCAACAAGCTGTATAAGATCAACGGGACGTACTCTCACTTCTTCAGCGAAGTGAAGACCGAGGGCCGGGTCGTGATGATGAACCGGTCCAGGAGCCTGGCGGGACCGTGGGAAACCAGGCAATTGAACCATGTCAACAAATCGGTGGATAAAGAGCCAAACCAGGGCGGACTGATTCAACTGGCCGGTGGCGACTGGTGGTTCGTCACACATCAAGGCACCGGTGATTGGGAGGGTCGCGCGATGGTCCTGCTTCCGGTCACTTGGATTGATGGCTGGCCGATTATCGGGAAGGTCGGCGACGACGGAATCGGCAACATGATCTGGCGCGCAAAGAAGCCCATAGTCGGCGGCCCGGCCCTGACCATGCAGACCGATGATCAGTTCAATGGCAGCATCCTATCGCCCCAATGGGAATGGAATCATCAGCCGCGCGCGGATAAGTGGTCGCTTACCGAGCGGCCAGGTTTCATGCGGCTCCATGCCTTCAAGCCGCTCCGGCCCGACGATCTCATGCACGCGGGCAACACGCTGACGCAACGTTCCATGAGGACGGGCGCGGATCAGGTCACTATCAAACTCGATCTCTCGGGCATGTCCGACGGACAGGAGGCGGGCCTATGTCACTTCGCCCGCACGAGTTGCACTCTGGGCGTTTTACAAGAAAACAATATCCGTACCCTCAGATTTAGGAACAACGGGCGGGCGATTTTGGGCCCGGTCATCCACGGCAAAGACTTATGGCTGAGAAGCAATTGGGATTTTGCCGGCGACAGTCTGTTCTCATTCAGCACCGATCGCACAATCTTTACACCCTTTGGGACGCCCTATCGTCTAACCTGGGGCAACTATCGTGGCGACAGAATTGGCGTTTATAACTACCACAACAGGGGGGGAGGCAGGCTATGTCGATGTTGATTCATTTCAATATACTTTCAAGAAACCAGCGGGAGCGGATCGCGGCAGTCCCGCTCAACAGTAGCATGCGGATAGGCCTGACCCTCCTCGCAATTTTAGCAATGGCGATACGAAAAATATTTCGACAAGATCACGATCGGCGTCGATTTAACTGACGTGGAGAGTTGCATTAGTCGCTCCCATTTCTCGTGACACGAAGACTTTTATCGTGAAATCCATCCGAAATCACCAACCGAAGAATCTCGTTGACAGGTCGCTCATCGGTCTATCCCTGTTGCGCTCGATTTTCAGGAATCCCCGGCTCGTCGAGCAACTGAATAACCGTGGCCGGACCAAGATCCGCAGGCTCATCCCATGAGCGAAGCGCCCTCCTGATGACAAAGACAAAGCCATCGGGGGTCTGTTCCGCCAGCACGCTCCGCCATTCGCCATTTTATCCGCCCGATAGATTAGAGGATTCTCGATGTTTGTCAGGGATTTAACTCGATGCGGCGAAGGGATGCCCCACTGTCCATCGACGGTGTGGATGTTTCCATCAATCGCTACTTTCTGAACCATCCTGAAATGGTCCTTGGCGCCTGGACCCGCAAAGACACGCTCTACGGCGAAGGCTGCCTTGGCGAGTCCAGTTCGCCGATGACATTGCGCTTGATGTATCACGTGAGGCGCCGACTTGTTCGGAGCGATCAACATTATGCTTTAAGAACATAATGTTTGACGAGCATCATATTTTTTGCGACACTTCGATTATGGAATTGGCTTTCACCAACCGCATCGCTGAATTGAAGGAATTAGAGTCCGCCGCCACGGCAGGCGGATTGCTGGTCGTGTTTGGCCGGCGCCGCGTCGGGAAGACACGTCTGCTCACGCATTGGATGGGACCTCGGCAGGGGTTGTACAGCCAGGCGATTGAAGGAGCCAAGGAAATCCAGTTGGAGCAAGTGTTTCGGGATATTCAGGATCGCCTGACGACATCCCTCGTGCCCAAATCGTGGGGGGAACTGCTGGAACTGCTGGCGATGCGGAAGGGGCAATCGATGTTTTGCCTTGATGAGTTTCCTTATCTGGTGGCCTCCGATCCTTCCCTGCCAAGCATTCTGCAGCGTTGGCTGGACCACCATCGGCCCAAGAATTTCCTGTTGATCTTGGCTGGGTCAAGCACGCGGATGATGAACAACCTCTTTTTGAATCGCTCCGCGCCTTTGTATGGACGCGCTCGGAAACTGTTGCATATCGAGCCAATGAGTTATGGCGCTTTTTGCGCCGCCCGGCGGCTGAATCCGGCCGATCAGGAATCGTTCACTCGTTTTGCCATGGTTGGCGGCGTCCCCAAATATTGGGAGTTCGTGGAGGCAAAGGCGTCGGCAATCGATTTGGCGGACGAACTGTTCTTTGGGTTTGCCCCCTACCTTGATCAGGAGCCATCACGCGTACTCCGAGATGAGGGCATTTCCGGCGTGAACGCGATTTCTGTGCTTGAGGCCATCGGACGCGGCGCGGAGAAATCGTCAGAAATGGCCGCGCGGCTGGGGACCGTGCAGACCAACCTGTCGCGGCTGCTGCAACAACTGCTCGATGCTTCGGTGCTCACCCGGGAAATTCCCTTTGGGGAAAGTCCGCGTTCGACCAAGAAGACGCGTTACTCTATACATGACCCGGCGTTGCGTTTTTGGTTTCGAGTTTATTCGCCGCATCGAACGCGCTGGCATCGGTATAGTCATGCTGAGAAAGTTAAGTTGTTGCACGATCATGCCTCGACGGTGTTTGAGGATTTCTGTCGCCAGCAGCATCCGGGCGCGTCACGGTACTGGGAAGGGGATTTGGAATTTGACTTCGTCCGCGCCGATCATCGCGGGCCGGCCCGAGACAAGGCAGTTGTCACGGAGGTGAAATGGAAACAGCTTTCGGCGAGGGAACGCGCGGAGATTGAGAAAAGACTCGCGGCGGATTGGCAGCGTTGCGCCCTGCGCGGCCGGTTCAGGGATGTTGCATTCGAAGTGCTGGACGCGACTGTTTTGAAGGGCATTCAACGCGAGTAGAGACCTCGCGCCAGCAAGCGACCAATCGCCGAGGGCAAACTGTTCCAAGATACTCTATCTCAGGCTCCGACCTCGACCGCCATCCGGTGCCGCCGCGGTTTCGTCCGCTTCGCGCGAGCAGTTGCCATCCGAGTTTGAGCCACCTTCGCACGACGAGTCGGCTTGGCCGTTGCTTCGGGACCCGTGTTCACCACGCGATTATCCAATTCAATCCCGAACACGTTGGCCAATTGATCGGCCGCGATCGTCCGTTTCTTGGCAGCCTTCGGCTTGGCGATCGGGCTGGCGGCTTGGGCGATGAGTTCCAGATGATCCACCTGCCGGAGCTTGAAAAGCAATTCCGGTTGATGGTCGAGGCGATTGCCGATGCCGTAGAGCGTGGCCGCCACATGCTTGCACATGCCGGCATAATCGGGGCAGGAGCAGGACATTTCAATTTCTTTGGGCGCGGGGAACATGCCGACATCGCGCTTTGTCACGATTTCCATGACGCTCTTGGAGAGCTTTCCTTGCAAGAGCTCCACCATCGAACCGATATGGCCGCCGCACTGCGACTTTACGTTTCCCCAACAGCCGCTCGCCAGGGGCTTGATCTTGATCGTGATTCGATAGAGGCTGGAACCGCTGACCAGCGACGTGACTTTCCCCGGCTCGATTTGCAGGTCCACCACCGAGCCGTTGCGGACATATGTGCGGCCGCGCGGGAGGCGGTTGCTGAAATCACTGTAAGATTCCAGATTATCGCACCAGGCTCTGCCCCAGAACGTTGAGGCAATGATGCGCCCCGCAATCTCAACCGGCGATGTCTTGTGCCCCTTCTTGGCCAGCTTCTTCACTTCGCGGAGAGCATTTGCTCGTCGCCGGGCAACAGAAACGTACGGCCGAAAGCTCCACCACGACATGCCAGACTCCTTTCCGATACTTCACGACTCAACGGCCTTGTTGATATCCAGCGCCACGAACCGGAGCAACTGGTCGTTGCTCATTTCAGTCAGCAGGACTTCCCCGCCGCCGTCCAATAGATCGCGCGACAGGCCGGATTTCTGCGCGATCAGCTCATCGATCTTCTCCTCCACTGTACCGCGGCAGATGAATTTGTGAACCAGCACGTTGCGTTTCTGGCCGATTCGGAAGGCGCGGTCGGTGGCCTGATTCTCAACCGCTGGGTTCCACCAGCGGTCAAAGTGGATAACGTGTGACGCAGCCGTCAGGTTCAGGCCGGTGCCGCCGGCTTTCAGCGACAGGATAAAAAATGGTGGGCCATCATCACGCTGGAATGCCTCCACAAGTTCGCGCCGTTTGCCGACGGCTGTCTGACCGTGCAGCACCACTCCGGTCCGGCCAAAAACCCCGGCGAGAAAATCCGCCATCGGAGCGGTAATTTCACGGAACTGGGTGAAGACCAGCGCGCGTTCCTGTCGTTCGGCCAGTTCCTGACAGATTTCGGCGAGCCGCTGGAACTTGCCGCTGTGCTGTGGTTCGTATCCGCCATCGCCGGTCGATTGCGAGGGGTGATTGCAGATTTGCTTCAGCCGCATGAGATACGCCAGCACAATCCCGCGCCGCTGGATGCCGTCGGCCTGTTTGATGACTTCGGCCAGTTCCCGCACCGATTGCTCATACAACACCGCCTGCCGCTTGCTCAGTCCGCAGAAAGCGTTGACTTCCGTTTTTTGCGGCAAATCGGTGATGATGCGTTTGTCGGTCTTGAGCCGGCGAAGAATGTAGGGCTGCACCAGGGAGCGCAGCGGGCCGTAAGGGTTAGGGCCGCCCGAAGCCATTTGCTTAGCGAATCGGCCAAACGCCTTGGCGCCGCCGAGCAGTCCGGGGTTGAGAAAGTCGAACAACGACCACAGGTCGGATAGCCGGTTCTCTACCGGAGTGCCTGTGAGGGCGATGCGACCGGCGGCGCAAATCTCCTTCACCGCCCTGGATTGGCGCGTGCCCGAATTCTTGATCGCCTGAGCTTCATCCAGAATGACGAGTCGCCATTGGCGCTGGCGCACCCAATCAAGCCGCCCGAGCATGGTGTAGGTGGTGATGACCAGATCGTAAGTGGCCGCCTTGTCAGCCTCATTTTCATCGCCGTTCATTTCTGAGGGATGCGCAATCAACGCGGATAGAGTCGGCCCAAAGCGGGCCAATTCCGATTTCCAATTGGCGATTAACGACGCCGGCACCACCAGGAGACTGGGCTGGCCAGCCGGGGCGCGATCAGATTTGAGGTGCAAGAGGAGCGCAATGACCTGGATCGTCTTACCCAGTCCCATGTCGTCGGCCAGGCAAGCCCCCAAGCCCAGGCGAGTCAAAAACCGCAGCCAATGGACACCGGTGTGTTGGTACGGCCGAAGCTCTCCGCGCAGGTCGGACACGGCGGAGTTCCGCCCGCCCGCCGGTTCACGCAGTTCGCGGAGTGTCTGCTCCAGTTCTTTTCCGGCGGAGATGCCCACCCACTCCTTGGCTACCGCAGGGATTTCCGAGGCAGCATCGCCGTCCATGTTGGCGCCGGACAACAGCCGCATTCCCTCAAAGAATGAGATGCCGCCGCCGCGAGCCTCGCGTTCCACTTTCTTCCAGTGCTTCAACGCCTCAGCCAGCTTGTCGCTATCGACCTCGATCCATTTGCCGCGAAGCGAGATCAGACCGCCGGCGGATTGGAGAATCGCCTGCAATTCATCCTCGGTCAGCGCCTGGCCATCCAGGGTGACGCCGACGGAAAAATCGAGCAGTGCATCGACTCCGAGCTTGGATTTGGCGCCCTCGCCAACCTTGACGCTTACCACGGGCCGCGGCGGCCGAGTAGCCTTCCACCAGTCGGGAACGCGAACGATCAGGCCGCTTTCTTCCAGCTCCGGGATGCCTTGCAGGAAGCGGTAGGCGTCGTGCGGAGTCCATGCAAGGGGATGATATACATCGCCCGAATCGACCAATTCCTTCAACCAGGTGCTCCGCTCGGCGGCCTGCTGAATGGGTTGCAGCAGCGATAGCAACGCCGATCGGTTCTTTGCGCCGGCGTATTCCTGGAGAGCCCTGCCAAGCGGCAGATGCTGCACCCGACCCTGCGCCGAAAGCTTGGTTGAATAGGTCGCCAGGAAGGCAAAGGGCTGTTCGGAGTCGCGCTTGTTCTCGGCCAGGTGAAACGTCACGCGGCCGACCGTGCGCCAAAGCGGGTTCAGCTCGTGAAGATACTCCTGAACACCGCGACTGGAGGCACGAACGTCCTGTCGCACCAGCCCATCCAAATCCGACCACCAGGCCGCCAGACTATCGGCATTGAGATATTCCAATCCTCGCATTGGCGGCGCCGCCAGCGCCATAGCCGCCAATTCCCCGGTGCTTGGCGCGGCGACGGATGGCAACTCTGATGCCCCCTGAATCGCCGGCATATGGCACAGTCGCGTGAGGTAGAGGCACCCAAAGTCGCGCGCAAAAGCGAATGGTGGCGGCAAGTTCGACTGCAATTGATGCGTCGCCAAGTGCAGCAAGCCTTGCGATTGGCCCCGCGTAAACACCTGACATATCCGCGCCAGTAACGCTTCATCCTGCGAAGTCTCCGCATCGGTGGAAGGCTCTACAAACAGCCGCCCCTGAGGAGAAATGGAGATCGTCATGCCCATACAGAATCATTCCTTCGAGCCGTTGCGACGGAGAATCTTGTCCCTAGAAAGGTATCACCGCAACCCGTCTACGCTACGGTCTACCTAATTCCATTCGTTGTTCGGTCAGGAAGCTTTTGGCCGCGCGTAGAGGGAGCGCCTCGATCGGCATTGATCTTGATACGAGAACCTCACTAAATCAGTACAAAATCGACTATCACAGTAACTCCGCCGCGTTATCGGCGGGCGTCGGCTGAGGGCAACCGCACAGTCAAGAATCGAGAATCATTGCAAACCCATCATTAACATGGACTTGCAACGCGCGAATCGAGAAACGGAGAGGGGGAGATTCGAACTCCCGCTACCCTTGCGGGCAGACCGGTTTTCGAAACCGGCGCATTCAACCACTCTGCCACCTCTCCGGGATTGGCGACAAGGCTACAAGCCTCGGCGGAATTGGTCAAATCCCCACGCTGACCGAACGATTCCGAGTCGCGCATTCGACTTTTCCGCTCATCGTGATGCCCGCGGCGAATCTCGCGGGCCTTCCGGGGTCTGCCAAGAAATTCGGTTGTTGAATGGTGGAATATCATGGTATAATGCCGGGGGATGATCGAACGCCGACTGGACATGCGACGCATTCGCATCGCGCTGAAACGAAGCCGCATTGCGGCGATCCTGGGTCCGCGCCAGTCCGGCAAGACCACGCTGGCCCGACAGTTGGCGAGTGCTGATTCGCTCAATTATTTTGATCTGGAAGACCCGCGAAGCATGGCGCGGCTGGTCGAGCCTCAACTGGCGCTGGGGCCGCTCAAGGGTCTGGTGGTGATCGACGAAATTCAGCGTCGGCCCGATCTTTTTCCCATCCTGCGGGTATTGGCCGACCGAAAGCCGCTTCGTGCGCGTTTTCTGATCCTCGGCAGCGCCTCGCCGGATTTGCTGCGGCAATCATCTGAAACGCTCGCGGGACGGCTGGAAACCATTGAGCTGGAAGGGTTCCAGTTGGCCGATCTTGGCGCGGCGGCGCAGGGCCGGCATTGGCTACGGGGCGGTTTCCCGCTGTCCTACACGGCGCGATCCGAAGCCGATTCGCTCGCATGGCGGCGGCAGTTTCTTCAGACTTTCGTCGAACGCGATCTTCCGCAGCTTGGCGTGACCATTCCGGCCGTGGCGCTTCGCCGCTTTTGGAACATGATTGCCCATTATCACGGGCAGATTTGGAACGCCGCCGAACTGGCCCGCGCGCTGGCGATCGGCGAATCCACGGTCCGCAGATACCTCGACCTGATGAGCGGCGTTTTCATGGCCCGCCAGTTGGCCCCCTGGTTTGAGAACCTCGGCAAACGGCAGGTCAAGGCTCCCAAGGTCTATTTGCGCGACACCGGGCTGCTGCACGCGCTGCTCGGCGTCGCCAATCAACGCGATCTGGAATATCACCCCAAAGTCGGAGCATCGTGGGAGGGGTACGCGGTCGAAGAAGTCCTCAAGGCGGTGCGCCCCGATGAAGCGTACTTTTGGGCGACGCACAACGGAGCGGAACTTGATCTTCTCCTTTTCAAGCATGGACGCCGTATCGGCGTCGAATGCAAACGCGCCGACGCGCCCACGCTCACGCCTTCCATGCGCATCGCGATGGACGACCTGAAGCTGGATGAGCTGCATGTCCTCTATCCCGGCGATCGACGCTATCCATTGGCGGAAAAAATCGATGTCGTGCCCCTGGCGGAGTTTGTCGGGGCGGCATAGCGTCGGCCGCCTCAATCCCCGTCAATCCCCAGCCGGGTGGGTTTGACACCCGCCCATTGCCCGCTAGACTCGCCGGCCGTCCAACACCATCCAAGCGTTCTTATAGAAACGATTTCGATTCGTCCGATAATTTCAAGGACACTCTTATGAGCATCAGCATCGAATCCATTCAGGCCCGGCAGATTCTGGACTCGCGCGGCAACCCAACGCTCGAAGTCGACGTCCTCCTCGAAGACGGCTCTCTCGGCCGCGCCGCCGTGCCCAGCGGGGCGAGCACCGGGGAGCATGAGGCCGTGGAGCTGCGCGACGGGGATAAGAAGACCTACCTCGGCAAGGGCGTTCTCAAGGCGGTGGATAACGTCAACGCCAAAATCGCTCCGGAACTCATCGGCCTCGATCCGCGCGATCAGGAGGAGATCGACAAGCTCATGCTCGATCTCGACGGCACGCCCAACAAAGCCAAGCTGGGAGCCAACGCCATTCTCGGCGTGTCGCTGGCGGTGGCGAAGGCGGCGGCGGAGTTCTGCCGGCTGCCGCTGTATCGCTATCTCGGCGGGCCGTCGGCGAAGACGATTCCCGCGCCGATGATGAACATCCTCAACGGCGGCAAGCATGCCGACAACAATGTTGATTTTCAGGAGTTCATGATTCAGCCGTGGGGGTTCGACTCCTACTCCGCCGCGCTGCGGGCAGGGGTGGAGATTTATCACACGCTCAAGAAAATCCTGCATGCCGCCAAGCTCAGCACTGCCGTCGGCGACGAAGGCGGTTTCGCGCCTGATCTCAAGGACAATGAAGACGCCCTCAAGTGGATCGGCCAGGCCGTCACCGACGCCGGCTATGAATTCGGCAAGCAGGTCTTCATCGCCCTTGACCCGGCGGCCAGCGAACTGTGGGACGCGCAGAAAAAGGGATACAAGTTCTTCAAGAGTAAGCCGGACAAAATCATCAAATCGGAAGAGATGATCGACATCCTGGAGAAATGGGTCGAGAAGTATCCGATCCGCTCCATCGAGGACGGGCTGGCGGAAAACGACTGGGACGGCTGGAAGAAGCTGACCGATCGGCTGGGCAAGAAGATTCAGATCGTCGGCGACGATTTGTTCGTCACCAACGTCAAGTTCCTGGAGCGCGGCATCGCCAGCGGCACGGCTAACAGCATCCTGGTGAAGGTCAATCAGATCGGCACGCTCAGCGAAACGCTGAGCACGGTGAACCTGGCGATCAGCCACGGCTACACGGCGGTGATGAGCCATCGCAGCGGCGAGACGGAAGACGCGACCATCGCCGACATCGCCGTCGCCACCAACTGCGGGCAGATCAAGACCGGCGCTCCGGCCCGCAGCGATCGGGTGGCCAAGTACAACCAACTGCTCCGCATCGAGGAGCAACTCGGCGATCACGCGGTATACGGCGGTAAAAAGAGCAAATGAAACGAAAGGCACGTCATGGATGACACGGTTGTTCAGGGATCAGAGGCTCAACGATCAGGCGGCGGCTGGACGCTCGGCGTTCTGCTGCTGGGGCTGGCGGTCATCGGCGTATGCGTGATCATCCCGCAGGCGGATACGCATCGGCGGCTGGCTTATGAACATGCGAGGCTGACGGCGGATCTCGATCAGATCAATCAGCAGTCGGCGGTGAACGAAGCGTTTCTGGCCAAGCTCGAAAGCGATCCGCAGCTTGCCCAGCGGCTGGCGGAGCGCCAGATGAAATTCATCCGCCAGGGGGAGAGCCTTTTGCAATACAAGTCCGCCGCCGGCGACAATTCATCGGCCGCCGCGGAGTCGCCGTTTTCGCTGGTACACGTTCCCGCGCCCGCGGAGTTGCCGCCTTATCAGCCATTCGGCGGTTTGCTCGGAGCGTGGCTTCTCGATTCGCACGTCCGGCTCTTCTGCCTCGGCGGCGGCCTTTTCCTGGTGGCGGTCGGGCTGGTCTTGGGTTCCAATGAACCGCATGTTGCGCGCGTTGGCACTTGAGACAAGCGGTCGCATCGGCTCGGTCGCGCTGGTCGAAGAGGGGCGCGTCATCTCCGAGGAGCAGTTTCCCCACGGTCTGCAGCACGCCGCCAAAATCCAATCGACGATTCAATCCCTCTGCGCCGCCGCCTCATGGAAGCCCGCCGATTTTGGCGAGTTGTACGTCTCGATCGGCCCCGGCTCGTTCACCGGCCTTCGCATCAGCGTCACGCTGGCCAAGACGCTGGCGTTTGTGACAGGCGCGAAGATCGTCGCCGTCCCGACGGTTCGCGTGCTGGCCCACAACGCGCCGGCGGAAGCGCGGCACGTCATCATCGTGCTGGACGCCAAGCGCGGACAAATCTTCACCGCCCGTTTTGAGCGCGGCGACGGCGGCTGGATCGAGCGCGAACCGGCCCATCTGGACACGCTGACCGCGATGCTCACCCGCTCGCCGCGGCCGGTGCATTTGCTGGGTGAGGGCTTGCCGTATCACGACAAGGGAATCGACGATCCGCTGATCCTTCGCACTCCACCCGAATCGTGGCGGGCCAGGGCCGCTGTGGTTGCCGAGTGCGGATGGGCTATGGCCAGAGCCGGCCGGTTCGCCGATCCGCTGCGGCTGACGCCGTTGTACGTGCGGCTGCCGGAAGCGGAGGAAAAATTCGGGTTGGTCAATCCCCACTGATCGCCGCCAGAAACGCCTCGCCGTACATCGAGATTTTCATCGGTCCCATTCCCTTGACGCTCTCCAGCGCTATCGCGTCGGCGGGGCGCTGGGCGGCGATCAGCTTCAGGGTGCTGTCGTGGCAGATGCAATACGGCGGAAGCTGGCGGTCGCGAGCCAGTTGCAGGCGGACGGCCCGGAGTTTTTCGAAGCGCTCCTCGGCAGCCGGGTCGAGATCGATGTTGGTTTCCATCCTTGTGCGCGATTTCGCCGGCGCGGGTGTGTGCCGCGGCAGCAGATCCTCCAGCGCGGCGGACGGCGGCTGCGTGCCTTTCATCACTTCGATCCCCAGCGGCGTCAGTTCGACGACCGGGCGGAATTTTACGCCGTCGGGATCGCGCTGGCGGCCGAGGCCGGCGTCCATCAGGCGGTGCAGCATGGCGATGATCTGCTTGGCTGGCCGCGGCTTGAGCAGGCCATGGACGGAAAGGCGATCCAGTCCGTTGCGCGTCAGCCGCTCGTCCTGCCCACCGGCCAGCATTTCGGCGACGGTGCCGACGCCGAATTTTCCGTTGCATCTGGCCACGCCGGATAGAAGCTGACGGATCAGGGTGATGGTCTCCGGCGCCAGCGCCGCGGTTCCAGGCGGCGGGGTTTGGGCGCCTCGCGAGCAGGCGTCACAGCGGCAATCGGCGACGGCGGCCTCGTCGCCGAAATAATCCAGGATCATCTGCCGCCGGCAGCGGTGCGTCTGGGCGTAGCTGATGACAATCTCCAGTTTGCGGCGGGCGTGCTCCTTGATCTCTTCGATTGTCGCGGCGTCGCCGTGTTCGCTGTCTTCGCCGATTTTGCTGATGAAGAAGTCCTGAATGTATTTGTCCTGAAAGCTGAAGAGCAGGACGCAGCGGGCGGGCAGCCCGTCGCGGCCGGCGCGGCCGGCTTCCTGGTAATAGGCTTCCAATGTGCCGGGGATGTTGTAGTGGACGACCAGCCGCACGTTGGGTTTGTTGATTCCCATGCCGAAGGCGTTGGTCGCCACGGCCACGCCGCTGGGGGATTGCATGAAGCCTTCCTGGCTGCGCGTGCGGGCGGTCATCTCCATGCCGGCGTGGTACATGAAGATCGAGCGGTCGCGCAGTTCGCGCGATAGCATCTCGTTGACCTGCTCGACGTTTTTTCGCGTGGCGCAGTAGACGATGCAGCTACCCGGTTCGGCGCGGATCAGGTCGATGAGCTGATCGTCCTTCTCCGCCGTCTTGGCGACGCGGCGGCATTCGTAGCGCAGGGTTGGGCGATCAAAGCCGGTGATGACCACTTCCGGGCGATTGAGCTGCAACTGGTGGATGATGTCGGCCCGCACATCGTCGGTGGCGGTGGCGGTCAGAGCGATGGTGGTCGGGTTGCCGAGAATCTTGCGTACTTCGCCGAGGCGATGGTATTCGGGCCGAAAATCGTGGCCCCATTGGCTGATGCAGTGGGCTTCGTCGATCGCCAATAGCGCGGGCTTGAGTTTCGCCGCCAGTTCGGCGAATCCCGCCAGGAAAAATCGCTCGGGGGCGACATAGAGCAGGCCGGCGAATCCCTCTTCCAGTTCGGCGATCGCCTGGCGCTGCTGGGCGGCGCTGAGCGAACTATTCAGCACGGCGGCGGGAATGCCCTGATCGCGCAGTTGCTGGACCTGATCCTCCATCAACGACAGCAGCGGCGACACGACGATGGTCAGCCTTCCGCTGACGGCGGCGGGCAACTGAAAGCAGAGGCTCTTTCCCGCGCCGGTGGGCATCACGCACAGCACGTCGCGGCCGGCGAGAACATTCTCAATGACGCCGCGCTGGGCGGGACGAAAATCGTCGAGGCCGAAGAGGGTCTGAAGTTGTTCTCGCAGGTCGGGCATAGAACAGACGTTGTTTTTACCCTCTCGCCGCCAAACCCGTCCACTCAGCGAAACGCTTGAGCGCGTCGGGCGCGACGGATCGGGGCGTGTCGTGGGTGGAGTCCTGAAGAATCTGCCGCGTGATTTCGCCTTCCTCGCCCGACGCGACGCTTTGCAAAAATGGGACGGTCGCGGCGCGGTCGCAGATGTATTTGATGTCGGCTCCGCTGAATCCGTCGAGCTGCGCGGCCAGTTCGTCCAGATTCACGTCGGCGGCGACGGGGCGATGGCCCAGCGATAGCTGGAGCATTTTTCGCCGGGCGGCCAGATCGGGCAGCGGAATAAAAACCTTTTCATCGAAGCGACCGGGCCGCAGCACCGCCGGGTCCAATTGCCATGGAACATTGGTCGCGCCCATGAACAGGATGGGCCGCTTGGTCTGCTTGTCGAAGCCTTCCATGCCCTGGAGGATTTGCGGCACGACGCGCTGCATGACGCTGGAGCCTTCGTCGCGGCGGGCGGGGACAAGGGCTTCGATCTCGTCGATGAAGATGATGCTTCGCGGCTCGGCGGCGGCGGCGGCGAAAAGTTTCTTCACGTTCTGCTCCGCTTCGCCGACCCACTTGCTGAGAATGTCGGCGGGCGAGACGCGGAAGAAGGCCGCGTCGATCTCGCCGGCGGTGGCGCGGGCCAGCAGCGTTTTGCCGGTGCCGGGCGGGCCGTACATCAGCAACCCGCCGCCGCCGCTGATGCCGAACTTCGCGGCCAGGTCCATGTGCTCGAACGGATAGACCATCCTCATGCGGATGTCCTGCTTCACGTCCTCCAAGCCCGCGACGTCGTCAAAGCGGATCGTGGGTTTTTCCCTGACGATCCAATCCTGGCCGGAAGATTCGCCTTCGGCCTGCTGGCTGGGTTCGTTGTTGGAGCGCGGAGCGCCTGCCTTGCGGTTGGCGGCCTTGGCGTTCTGGCTGTCGCGGGCGAGTTCGAGCAATTTCGCCGCCATGTCGCGGCGGCCCTGCTTCAGCTCCTCGCTCTGGGCCTCCGTGCTCAGTTCCATCATCGAGCGGGCGGCTTCCAGCAGGTAGATGCGGGCGGAGTCCCATTGTCCGGCGCGGCGGGCGTCCAGACCCTTTTGCTTGTAGCGCTCAAACGTGTCCCAGGCGATGGGCATGGGGGGGATTGTAACTTCTCATCGCAAAAACGCCCCGTAAGTCCCGGCGCGCCGGGACTAAACATGCGGGCGGGGATTTGCGGCCGAAAGATTTTTGCGATACCAATTGCAATATGTCGATCGGCCCCGAACCCGACGCAGACTGCGCCGCCGCGCTGAATATCACGCTGCGGATCAAAAACTGGCTGGTCGGTCTGCTCCTGCTGATCGTGATCGGCGAACTGTCGCTCTTTTTCCTTTTCCGCTATCGCACCGACTGGCAGCCCAAAGCGGTTGATCTTCTCCAATATTGCATGGGGCTGATCGAGTTCTTCGGCGTGGCCCTGGCCCTGCTGCTGCTGGTGGATCTGCTGTTGGCTCTGAACATCACATTATCAGGCCGTCTCGGCGGGGCGGCGCATCTGGTGGCGGCGCTGGTCTGGAGTGCCGCTCTTGTCCTGCTGCTGTTCCCCTGGCAGGCGTTTTTGGCCAATGCCACCTTCAGCTCCACGGCTTTCAAGATTCCCGGAGTGCTATACACCTGGGAGGAGTTGACCGCCAGGGCACGCTGGGATGCGGCGTCGTTGAACATCTGGCAGATCGCGCTGCGCTGGGCGAGATTCGTGGCGTTTCCGCTGGTGGCGGTGATTTTTCTCATCAACGTTTGGCATCACGCCCGCCGACGCGCCTGAAACGCCATCTGCCGCCGGCCCGTCCCGTAAAATCGGCACAGGCAGGTAAAGTACGCGCGTAAGGCAGCCGACAAATCGCTATGTGGGAGCCTCACTTCAACTCATCGCCGAGCCGCACGACTTTGAGCAAATCGTTTCGCTGAAAGAAGAAATCAACGCGCTGCGGCAGGAAGTGCATCAGCTTCGCCGGCGGGACGAAGTCGTCCATTTCTATCTGCACCGCCTCGACGAGGAACTGCGCCTGGCCGCGCGGCTTCAGCAGGATTTTCTGCCCAGGGAATTGCCGAGCGTCGGAGCGGTGAGGTTCCACGCCCTGTTCCGCCCGGCCAGCTACGTGAGCGGCGATCTTTACGATGTCTTCCGGTTGGATGAAACGCGCGTCGGCTTCTATCTTGCCGACGCCATCGGCCACGGCGTGCCGTCGGCGCTGCTGACGATGTTCCTTCGCACGTCGCTGGTGAGCAAGGAGATTTTCCCCGGCGGATACCGCATTCTTCCGCCCGGCGAAACGCTGGCGCGGCTCAACGTCGCGCTGACTTCGCAGAATTTTTCGCAGACGACGTTCGCAACGGCCGTCTACGGCGTGATCGACTCAGCCACCGGCGAGGTCAGCCTCTCGCGCGCCGGCCATCCGCTGCCGGTTCTGCTTTCCGCCGACGGAAGCCCCCCGCGGGCGCTCGACTGCGGCGGCGGCCCGCTGCTTGGCGTCTTTGCCGCCGATCAGACCTTCGGAACCCAAACCATCCACATGCGTCCCGGCGACCGGCTGCTGCTTCACAGCGATGGAATCGACACGCTTCAGGACGAGCAGGATTTGCAGGAGCCAACCGTCTGGCTCGATCGCCTGATGAACGCAAACGGCTGCACGACCACGCCCGCGGCGTTCGCGCAGCTGACTGAACACCTTGACCGCCGCGACGGCAGCCTGGCGCCCAAGGACGATGTGACCATCATCTCCGTGCAAATTGAAAGTTGACGGCCGTAAATGTCCGCCGAGCGTAGTCAGCGAAGATCGCTCGCAGCGGCCGCGCGGCACAGCGGGATCAAACAGGCGGCGTTTCGTATTCGGCGGCGAAGAGACCGTGATGGTCCGCCCAGCCGACGACCAGAACGTACCCATCCGTTGACCCGTCCGTCGTGATAATCGTCATCGCGTACGGATCATACGCCATGTCAATGACGTAATAGCCGCTGTTGGAACCGTAGCTCGTATCCAGTGCTCCGTCAGCCTCGAACGCGGCCACCACCACGCAACTGATTCCGCCGGTCGCAAACGCTCCGACCTCAATCTCGCCGCTGGACGTGCATAAGATCGTCGCCTGATACGCGCCGTAGATGTCGAGCGTCGAAATCCCGCCGCTGCCGAACGACCTGTCCAAACTCCCGTCTGAATTATATTCCGCAAGAACGATCTCCCCGTCATCCCCGCCGCCCGCGCCGACAGCCAGAATCGTTCCGCCCGACAGCACTGTCGCCAATTGCCACTTCTCTCTTAAAGGGGACATTCATAATTTATGTCCTTCGCCCCTTGGCCGCCCTCTGGGGCGG
>Ga0182024_10011132_pt1 | contig 18139 bp, 17 predicted proteins | sample P32metaG_FD_120480 | JGI IMG/M metagenome (GOLD analysis project Ga0182024, IMG submission 120480) | Permafrost microbial communities from Stordalen Mire, Sweden - P3-2 metaG (Illumina Assembly) | ecosystem: Environmental > Terrestrial > Soil > Wetlands > Permafrost | place: Sweden: Stordalen... | reverse complement strand
GATCCAGGTGCCTGAGTGGGGCGCGAAGGAAGTGCACCGATGTGCGGCGGCCCACGGCCGGAAGTTCGTGCAGGTGATTCTCTGGGCCAACCCGCTGCCGTGGGGCTTTGGTCACCCGATCTACGACCCGCTCCATCGGGCCTGCGTCGAAACCGGGCTGCCGCTCGGGATCCACTCCCTTGGAGAAGGCTACGCCGGCATCAATGTCACGAGCGCGGGCGGCTCACCCTCGCTGTATGCCGAATTCCATACCGGTGGCGGCCAAGGGATCATGACCCACCTGATGAGCTTCATCTACCATGGGGTGTTTGCTCGTTACCCAGAATTCAAGCTGGTCCTGATCGAAGCTGGCGTCAGCTGGATCCCGGGTTTTGTTGCGCGCATGGACGAGAACTACAAAGCGCTTCGTCGCGAAATCCCGTGGTGTAAGAAGCTTCCGAGCGAATACTTCGCCGAGCATGTCCGAGTCACCACCCAGCCGTTCGAAGTGAGGTCCAAGGACGACCCGACGATCGCGGCGCTGGACGCGATGGGTGCCGAGGACTTCTTGTTGTTCGCCTCTGACTACCCGCATTGGGACGCCGACGCCGCGCAGAAGGTCCGAAACATCATGCCGCCACACTGGCGCGAGAAGGTGCTGTTCGAAAATGCGGCGTGTCTCTACGACATCGAGCGGCTGGTCGCGGCGTGACAACGGGCGCGCAACGAGCGACGGTCGACCTTTGCGGTGTCGATGAGCTCGAGCCAGGCGTCGTACGCGCCGTGTGTCTCCCGAATGACCGAGTGCTCTGCGTGGTTCGCGTCGGCGACGAGATCCGGGTGTTCAACGCGACTTGCCCACACCACTACGCGTCGCTGACAAATGGGGTCGTGCATAACCTCTTGGAGGCGGGAGCGCCGCCAGCACTGACTGTTGACCGGGAGCGATGGGTGATCACCTGTCCGTGGCACAGATGGGAGTATGACCTCGAGTCTGGGCACGCGCTCTGCGACCGACGATTGCGCATCAAGCTTTACGACAGCGAAGTCGTCGATGGCAGGGTCGTCAGCCGTCTGGCTCCAAAGGCCGCCTCAGGCGATGCTCCACCGCTGCGGGCTTAAGCAGTGAACAGCCACCCAGACGATACGGAAATGACCGCGACCGCTGCCGAGTTGGGTATCGACGCTCAGGCCGTGGAGCGCCTACTCGGCGAGTGCGCAACGTTCCCAGCGCGCTGGTATTTCGACTCCGCCATCTACGACTTCGAGCTGGACGCGATCTGGAACCGGCGCTGGCAAATGGCTGCGACGCAGTCCACGTTGCTCGGTCCGGGCGATTTCGTCGTGACGGCTGCCGGGCGCGTGCCGATCCTGCTTGCACGGGATCGCGATCAATCGCTGCACGCGTTTGTGAACGTCTGTCCCCATCGTGGCTTTCCGGTGGTGCTGGGCAACTCGGGGAGCGGCGCGACGGAGTGGATGTGCAAGTATCACGGCTGGACGTTCGGGATCGATGGGAGGCTCGAGAGCGCACCCGGCACCGAGGCCGAGCCGACTTTTGACCGCGGCGCCTGTGGTCTGCGTCCGGTCGCCCTCGACACGTGGGGCGAGGCAATCTTCGTCCACGCCGACCCAAGTGCGGCGCCATTGCGCGAGGCACATCCCCGCCTTGCCGGGTTCGCCGCCGAGTTGGGTCTAGAGCCTGAGTTCTCCCGGTACACGTATTTCGAGACGCGGACCTATGACGTTCTCGCCAATTGGAAGCTCGTCGCCGACAACTTCCTTGAGTGCTACCACTGCCCGACGGTCCATCCAACGAGCCTTCAAGCCGGATTCGACGGCGCCGCGGGCCATTGGGAGTACCTCCAGGAGGGCGAGCTGTTCTCGTCCCGATTTGTCCCGGATGGCGATACAGGCCTCCAGTTCTACGGGGCGCTGCAGGCTCTGCCTGGCTTCTTGATCATCCAGCACGACGACTTTGGGCTGCTGGGCCAAGCCGTGCCGACTGGGGTGGACTCGGTGCGGTTCACAGCGCACCTCTATCGGGAGCTCGAGAGTGACGACAGCACCGTGATGGAATGGATTCGGGTGTGGGACTCGACGTTTTTGGAGGACTTCGATGTGATCGAGGTGCAACAACGCTCGCTTCGGGCGACGAACTTCGACCGAGGCCGTTATATCCCAGCCAGCGAAGGCCTGATCATCCGACTCCAAGAGATCATCTGGTCGGCGTACAAGACCGCGTGGGCGCCTGATGGTGCACAAGCCAAAGATGCGCGCCTGTCGGATTGATTCGGGGCGCCGGGCGCGACGCGGGGGATGTCGAGTTGCGCGTGGGGCCCGGCACCCCGTCGCCATGCAATGCAGCCATGCCCGTGGACGGAGTTCTTGCGCCAGATCGGCAACCAGGTCGGAGTGTCATGCCTCGCATCACGTTCATGAACACGCATGGCGCCACTACTACGGTGGAGGTCCCTGAAGGAACGACTATCAAAGACGCAGCCCTCGAGAACGGCCTCGAGGGCGTACTCGGCGAGTGCGGGGGCAATCTGATGTGTGCAACCTGTCACGTCTACGTGGCCGCGGGATGGGTCGACCAGCTTCCACCCGTCGAGCCCGACGAGGACGCGATGCTCGGCGAAACTGCAGCAGCCCGCGCGGCGTCCAGCCGGCTGGGCTGTCAGGTCGTGATCACTGCTGACCTTGACGGCCTCGTCGTGGAGTTTCCGTCGGAACAATGACGGGGACCATCATCGTTGGCGCTGGGCACGCCGGTGTCCAAGCCGCGGCATCGCTGCGCGAAGACGGCTACAGCAGGCCGATCACCGTCCTCGACGCCCAAGACACCACTCCATATCAGCGACCACCGCTGTCGAAGGAGTACTTGATGCGCGAGGGCGAGGCCCGAGCCCTGCCGTTGCGCCCAGCGTCCTTCTACGAGCGTCGAGGCATCGCCCTTCGCACCGGGATTGCAGGCACCGCTGTCGCGCTTGACCGCGTCCGTCGCGTCGTCTCTCTCGCAACCGGAGAAGGGCTTCCCTACGAGTTCGTTGTCATCGCCGTGGGAGCGCGCAACCGCCCGCTGTCGGTGGAGGGCATCGATCGTGTCTCGACGTATGAGCTCCGCACCATCGCGGATGCCGAGGCGTTGCGCGCACGGTTTGCGTCAATGCGAACCCTGGCGGTAGTCGGGGGCGGCTTCATCGGCTTGGAACTCGCTGCTGCGGCGCGGACAGCGGCAGTCGAGGTGACGGTCATAGAGGCGACCGACCGGCTCATGGCCCGTGTCGTGACGCCGGTGACGTCTGAGTTCTTCGCGGATCTCCACCGCGGTCGAGGGGTCAGGTTCCGCTTCAATGTGACGGTCGAGGAGGTGGTCAGTCAAGAGTCCGGCGATCTCTCGCTACGGCTTGACGACGGAAGCTGGGTCTCGGCTGAGACGGTTGCGGTCGGCATCGGAGCCCTGCCACGGACTGAGATCGTCGAGGCGGCCGGTCTCGCAGTCGACGGCGGCATCATCGTGGACGGTCAACTCCGAACGGGCGATCCCCGGGTATTCGCGGTGGGAGACTGCGCAATCGTCCGGCGGCCCGGTACGCGTGGGCTCCGGCTCGAATCCGTGCAGAATGCAGTCGCGCACGGACGGATGGTCTCCCGCTCTATCTGCGGCGCCAAGCCCGTCGCGGAGGAAGTGCCATGGTTCTGGACCACGCAATTTGACGCTCGGCTCCAGATCGCCGGTCTACTGGCGGGACATGACCATGTCGAGGTCCGTGGCGAGCCGAGTGACGGCACGTTCGTAACGCTCGGATTCAACGAGGGCCGCTTGCTGGGCGGTGAGTCGGTCAACAGTCCGCGGGACCACCTCGCAATCCGCCGGCTGCTCGGTAGCGGCGAGGCGATCGGGCCTCACGACCTCTCAGAGCTAGGCGTTCAGCTCGGGCGATGCGCGCCCTCCCCGACGGAACAAGCCACCCCGCAAGACCATCGCCAAACTGCCGTCTGAGCGGTGAAGCCAATGGCCATCGTACGCGCGAAGGCGTGCGGTTCCGGCGTCGGTAGACCAAGGGATCGAGGACGGTGCCGGTCCAAGCTTCGGCTGTCTGGAGTAGGTTGGTGCAATCGCCGGGGAGCGAATACGCTGCATGCAGGTGTGCGGTCGGGTGCAGCGAATGCAGTTGTCTGCTATAAGCCTTGGCATGGCTACATCTCCGGTTGATAACGCAGCGCTCGAGCCGCTGCGTCTGGAGCCCTTGTCTCCTGACGAGCCGCTGACTGACGCGGTGTATCGCAGCCTCCGCAGCGCGATCACCGAGGGACGGCTCGCGCCCAACACCAAACTTGCGCAGATTCCGCTCGCGACGCAGCTCGGGATCTCCCGGACACCAGTCCGCGACGCCCTACAGCGTCTGTTTCAAGACGGGCTCGTGCGGGCCGTCGCATACCGCGGATTTGCCGTCAACGAGGTCTCCACGCGCGAGGTCGTCGACGTCTACGAGGCACGGCTGGCCCTTGAGCCGCTCGCGCTCGAGAGTGCGGTGCCCAACCACACAAACCTTACGATCGCCTACATGCTCGATATTTGCGAGGCGACCGAAAGAGTCCCGCCGGACGAGATCTCGCAGCTGTACGATCTGAACCTCGAGTTTCACAAGACGCTCCTCGCGCCGTCCACGAATGCTGTGTATGTGAGACTGCTCGAGCAACTGTGGCAAATGCCGGCGGCGGTTCGCGTGTTTCATGCGCAGGGGCTGAAGGGTCGCCCGCTGACTCACGAGGCTGAGGAGCACATGACCATCGTCGAGGCGGTACGCGAGCGTGACACCCCACTTGCAGTTGACCGTCTCCGCGAGCACATCCGGATTGCGCTTCAACAGACGGTGGACGCGCTCGACGGGGACGACTAGGAGAGTCGCGGCAACGGCCCCGCGCTCAAGCCGCCGGGTCGTCCGACCACTGACCCTCTTGAAGCCGAGGTTGTGCGCCGGCACCCTGACTCGCCGCGGAGGCGTCTTGCCGCTCGGCGAAACCGGCGGTGAGCAGTGCTCTGGCCTCGGCGAGATGTGTGCGCATCGCCTCGACTGAGGTCGGGTTGCGGCCGACGATTTGGTGCACGAGCGAGATGTGGTCGTCGACATAGCTGGGGGCGTCGATCGGAGGGTGGGTGTGGAGAAGGAACATCCGCATCTCGGCGGAGAGCGTCCGGAACATCCGACTGAGTCGCGTACTGCCGGTTGCTCCGACGATCGCGCCGTGCAGCCCGATGTCCGCTTCGATGATCGCAACCGCAGGGCTGTCTGCCACTGCCGCGGCGCTCTGGAGCCCGTCGAGTGCCGCCATGATCACGGCACGGCCGTGCCCGGGCGGGGATGAGAGCAGGATCTCGACTGACCGGAGCTCGATAGCTTCTCGAGCGCTGTACACATCGATGAGGTCATCGGCTGTGATCACAGACACGGCCGAGCCGCGGTGCGGCTCGTAGGTGACGAGCCCCTCCTGGGTCAATTGACGCAGAGCTTCTCTGATGGGGGCACGACCGACGCCCAGTCCGCGACAGAGCGCGGCCTCACGTAGCTTGGTCCCAGGTCGAAGCTTGGCGGATGTGATCGCGCCGCGAAGCTGGTCGACTACGTCGAGTGTTGCCGTTCTGCGCTCCAGAGCAACCAAGGCTGAGCCTGGCTGCAACAGAATCAGATCTGGTTCAGGTACGTGGTCTTCCATTCGGTGAAGAACTCGACCGCGGCTTTACCTTGCTCGTTGGGCCCGAATCCGCTCGCTCCGGTGCCGCCGAACGGTACATGCACCGCATTGCCGGGAGTCTCTTGATTGATCTTGACCATCCCGACACGAAGCTCCTCGGAGAACCGCAGTGCTTGTGTGAGCGACCGCGTGTGAACGCCGGCGGTGAGGCCGAAGGGAGAGTCATTCGCGATTCGCAGCGCATCATCGGCGTCCGCGGCTCGGATCACGATCGCGACAGGACCGAAGATCTCGTTGCGGACGAGATCGCTGTCCGGTACGAGATCCGCGAGCACCACAGGTGCCACGAAGGCGCCGTCCGGGACGTCCTCGGGGTCTCGGAGAGTGAGTCTGCGCCCTTCCTTCTCGCCGGTCGCGATCGCGTTGCGGACGGCTTGCGCGTTCGCCTCAGACGAGAGCGGCCCTATGTCGCTGCCCGGCTGCACGGGATCGCCCACCGTCATCGCGTCGGCTCGTGCGACGAAGCGCGACACGAATTCGTCGTAGATCGGATCCTCGACGATCACGCGGCTCGTTGCTGTGCACTTCTGACCGGCTGACAGAAACGCTCCGCGCGCCACCATCTCCACGGCGTTGTCGAGGTCCGCGTCTTGGAGAACAATCGCTGCGTTCTTACCTCCGAGCTCAAGCTGGAGGCGTTGCCCGGTCGTCGCCGCGGCGAGCATCAGCGAGCGGCCGACCTCGGTCGAGCCCGTGAACGTCACCGCGTCAACACCTGGGACTCCAACGAGCTCTGGGCCGAGCTCCCGACCGGATCCCACGATCAGCTGGAGCACGCCGGTGGGGACTCCGGCCGCCAGCACGGCCTCCATGAGCATGCGCGAGGACAGCGGCACGAGATCCGCGGGTTTCCACAGGACCGCGTTCCCGTAGCCGAGCGCGGGCGCCAGCTTCCACGCGGGGATCGCCAAGGGGAAATTCCACGGCGTGATCGCGGCCACGACACCGACGGGGACCCGTCGTGCGAACAGCAGGTCCGGCGTGGCCGCGGGTGCGAAGGTGGCGCCGTCCGGCTCGTAGGCGACCTGGCCGGCGAAGTACTCAAAAATCTGCGCGGAGCGCTCGGCCTCGCCGCGTGCTTCGGCGAGCGTCTTGCCTTCTTCGCTCGCCACCGCCATCGCCAAGTCTGCTGCGCACTCTCGAATCTTGGCGGCTGCGCGGCGGAGCACGTCCCCCCGCGCCTGCGCGGACTCGCGGCGCCATGCCAGCGACGCCTGTTGGGCGCAGGCACGCGCCTCGATAACGAGATCGCGGGTCCCGGACACGACGCGAGCGACGGCGACCCCGGGCCGTGCCGGGTTCAAGTGCTCGCGTACTTGCCCCGTTTCTCGCCAGGTCCCTGCGATCCAGGAGCAGACGACGGGCAGTTGGGACGGTTGAGAACGGGGCGCGACAGTCTCCAGTGTCATGATTGTCGACAATAACAGATAACGTATGATGCCGACGTTATTGCCCTGACGATGGAGAATGCATGACTGTTGGAGGCACAACGGACATCGCCGTCATCGGCGGCGGGATCGTCGGGATGGCGTGCGCCGCCGAGCTCGCGCTGCGAGAGCCGAGGCTCCGTGTCGTCGTGCTTGAGCGCGAGCCCGAACTCGCCAGGCACCAGACGGGACACAACAGTGGAGTCATCCACTCCGGCGTCTACTACGCGCCGGGGTCGTTCAAGGCTCGTCTGTGTACCGAGGGGGCTCGTCTGATGTACGAGTTCTGCGAGGCGCACGGCATCATCGCCGAGCGCGTCGGTAAGTTGATCATCGCTCGCGACGCTTCCGAGCTCCCGAGACTCCGGGCGATCCTCGATCGGGGTCGGCGGAACGGGGTTGCGCCGCTGCACTGGCTCGAAGGCAGCGAAATTGCGGCAATTGAGCCGAGCGCAACCGGCGTTGCCGCGATCCACCTGCCCGGGGCTGGGATCACGGACTACGCGGCGGTGACCCACCGGCTCGCTGACGTCGTCCGCGAGCGTGGGGGTGAGGTTCTGTGCGGGATCTCGGTCGACCGGGTGACAGAGTCGCGCTGCGGCCTTGAGCTCGGTCACCGAGCGGGGGTCGTCGCTGCGCGCCGCGCGTTGTTCTGTGCGGGCGCCTGGTCAGACCGATTGGCGGTCGCGGCGGGCGCGTCGGCTGATCCTCGAATCGTCCCGTTTCGAGGCGCCTATCAGGAGGTCACCGCGGGTTACCACGGCTTGGTCCGAGGGTTGATCTACCCGGTCCCCGACCCTGCACTGCCGTTCCTCGGCGTGCACCTGACCCGGCACGTTGATGGCAGCCTGTCAGTTGGACCGACCGCGATGCTCGCGCTGACGCTCCGTTCGCAGCGTGGGATCCGCGTCGACCCGCTTGCCGCCGCTCGCACACTGGGATGGCCGGGCACGCTTCCGATGGCATGGCGCTACCGCCGTGCAGCGCTGGCGGAGGTCCGCAGCGCGCTGATCCCGCGCACGCTCGCCGTTGCCGCCCAGGCGTATGTTCCGGCTCTCCCCGTCGATGCTCTGAAGCCCGGTCCAGTCGGGATTCGTGCTCAAGCGCTCTCTCGCCGCGGCAAACTGGTCGATGACTTCGCCTTCTCGCAGACCCCGCACGCGTTGCATGTCCGCAACGCCCCATCGCCGGCGGCGACATCCGCCCTCGCGATCGCCCGGCACGTCGCCGACTCATTTCTTCGGGTGGTGTGACGGGCCTCCAGATCGTTCGACAAGACGGACCGCCGGCTCGCCGATGTAGCTCGCGATTGCGGTCGCCGCACGGTCAGGGTCACCGGCGCGAAACGCCTCGACGACGCTGTGGAGCCGATTACTGCGGACTTGCAGAGCCGCAGGTGTGCCGTCGTCAAAGCTGCTCGTCCTTGACCGGGCCATGACGTCGTGGAGCTGATCGAGAACCGCCAGCGCGCGAGAATTTCCAGCCAGCTCAAGAATCGCCCGGTGCAGGTGGTGCTCGCCGGCCTCGAGCGAGATCCGATCGCCGCGATCCGCCGCGGCGGCGACCTCGCGCCATAGCTGCTCGATTCGCTCGACGTCGGCCTCCGTGGCGCGCTCAGCCGCCGCGCGCGTTGCGGGGATCTGCAACCAGGCAAGGAGCTGCGCGATTTCGCGCTGGTCGTCTGGCGATGCCGCAAGGATCATGGCTCCGCGCCTCGGCACCATCTTGACCACACCGGCCTCCTCGAGTCGGAGCATCGCGTCACGGACGGGGGTCCGCGACACGTCCAAGCGCTGTGCGAGCGATTCAAGCGAGTGGACTTCGCCCGCCTTGAGCTCACCGCGAGCCACCGCCGCGAGCACCGCTTGCAATACGCGGTCCTCAAGACTGTCGCCGGCCCGGACGGGAGTCAGCGCGTGCGCGTAGGTCTGCGTCCGGTCGCTCCCTCTCGTTCCACGGGGTGGAGTCACACCACAAGTATCTCTGCCCGGGTTTGTGCCGGGCCATCAGATGATGTAGGGTTCTGTATTCAGATCATTCAGCGGATTCATGAGAGAGGACAGATGACCGTGTCGCAACCGCGCATCACGCAAGTAGCCGCTCGAGAGGTCCTGGACTGTCGAGGGCTTCCGACGGTGCAGGCCGACGTCTGGCTCGACGGTGGCGTGCTGGGTCGCGCTGACGTCCCAGCTGGTCGATCGACCGGCGCCAACGAGGCGCGCGAGCTGCGCGATGGGGGCCCTCGGTACGGGGGCTTCGGCGTGCGCGGCGCGGTTGCCAACATCAACGGCGAGATCGCCTCGGCGGTCGTCGGTCAGCCGGGCCAGCGCCAGCGTGAGCTGGACTTCCTGCTGTGCGACTTGGACGGCACCGCAGATAAGTCGCGCCTGGGTGCGAACGCCATCCTCGCCGTCTCACTGGCGGCGGCACGGGCAGCCGCGGCCGCCGCGGGCCTCCCGCTGTACCGCTACCTTAATGCGGACGCGCACGTCCTCCCGGTACCCCAGATCAATCTGATCAATGGCGGGCTGCACGCTTCGAACGACCTCGATTTCCAGGAGATCATCTTCATGCCGGTGGGGGCCTCGAGCTTCAGCGAGGCGCTCCAGATCGCCAGCGAGGTGAACCTCACCCTGCGCGAGATCATCCTCGAGCGGTACGGCAAGGCGGCGATCAACGTCGGCGACGAGGGCGGATGCGCGCCCCAGGTCAGCGATCCCGCCGAGGCGCTCGAGCTGCTCGCCGAAGCCGTTGGCCAAGCGGGCTACGCAGACATCGTGCGGTACGGGCTCGACTGCGCGGCGACGCACCTATACAACGCCGACACCGAGACCTACTCGGTCGCTGGTGACGAACTCGACCGCGCCTCGCTGATCGGACTCTACGATCGTCTCGTCCGTGAGCACGGAGTCGTGTCGATCGAAGATCCGCTCGACGAGGAGGATTTCGTCGGGTTCGCGGAGGCCACCAAGCGGTTGGGCATCCAGATCGTGGGGGACGATCTGTTCGTGACCAACCCTGCGCGAGTCAAACGCGGCATCGAGGACGGGGCGGCGAACGCGCTGCTCTGGAAGGTCAACCAGATCGGGACTCTCAGCGAGGCGCTCGACGCGGCATCGGTCGCGCTTCGCAACGGCTATCGGGTGGTTGTCTCAGAGCGGTCCGGCGAGACCGAGGATCCGATCATCTCGGATCTGGTGGTCGCTCTCAACGCGGGACAGATCAAGACCGGCGCACCGGTACGCGGCGAGCGGACCGCGAAGTACAACCGCCTCCTTCAGATCGAGGAGGAACTGGGCAGCGCGGCCGTCTATGCGGGCGACGTGTTCACGGAGGGCCGGCTGCTCGAGTCGGCCTCGAGCTGAGCAGGTCTTGCGGGGATGAGCCTGCCTGAGGCGGTCTCGGATCGCGTCACGATCCGCAACCGGTCACAACTCGCCGGCCAGGGTCAGGAGGATCTGCGGTCAGTCGCGTTGGAGATTGCCGAGGCGGGACTACGGGCGGCAGATCCACGCGCTGCCGTGGAGCGCGCGGTGGCGCGCTCCGGTGACAAGATCACTGTGGCCGATCGCGCCTACACGCTGTCCGACTACGACCGGGTCTTGGTGCTTGGAGCCGGGAAGGCCTCCCTCGAGGTGCTGCGAGGCCTTGAGTCCGTGTTCGGGGACGTGTTGTCTGACGGCGTGGTGGTAGTACGCAGGAGCCAGTCGACCGAGACGGGCAGCTGCGTCGAGATACTCGAAGGCGATCATCCCCTGCCCACCGCCGCTAGCGTCGAGGGGGCGAACCGTCTCGTCGAAATCGCGCGCACCGCGGGTGCCAGGGATCTCATACTCGGGTGCTTCACCGGCGGTAGCTCGGCGCTCGCGTGCCTGCCGCCCGCCGGGGTCACGCTCCAGGAGAAGCGCGAGCTACACCGCCTGCTGCTGTCGTCCGGCGCGCCGATCAACGAGATCAACGCGGTTCGCAAGCATGTGTCGGCGTTCAAGGGCGGCCGGCTGGCGGCGACGGCTCCGCACTCCACGTTCATAAACCTGACCGTGTGCGATGTCGTCGGCTGCGACCACGACCTGCTGACGGACCCGACCGTCCCCGATGCCTCGACCGTTGCTCAGGCGATTGCAGTCCTGAGGAAGTATCGGCTTTGGGATGAGGTTGCAACGAGCATCCGTCGACACCTACAGACGGGCCAAGCCGCCGAATCGCCCACGCTCGACCAGCGGATCCAGACGGAGGTCATCGTCACAGCACGCGCTGCAAGCCTGGCGATGGCCGAACGTGCGATCGAGCTCGGCCGTCGCGCCTTCCCGCTGGGTTCTGTCGAGGGGGAGGCCAGGGCGAGCGGCCACGACCTAGCCCGCAGGATCCGGCAGTCGCTGCGAGGCACGGGCCCGTTCCCGCGCGGCAGCGCCGTGATTGCCTGCGGCGGAGAATCGACCGTGTCGCTGGCTCCCGGCGCCACCCGGTTCGGAGCCGGCGGGCCGAATCAAGAGCTCGTGCTCGGCGCGGCGCTAGAGCTAAAGGGCGAGGCGGCGGCGATCCTCTCGATCGACACCGACGGGTCCGATGGCGGCGGCCGATTCGCCGGGGGTATGGCAGACGGCCAAACGGCCCAACGCGCGAGCGACCTCGGGCTTGACGTCGAGGCAATGCTCGAGGAGCACAGCTCCAGCGAGGCGCTGCGGGCGCTCGGCGACCTGGTCGACACTGGTCCGACCGGGACGAATGTCAACGATCTTGTCGTCATGGTCTTCGACTGATGCGCGTCAAAGTCCTCGGCGATCCTGATGAGCCCTGGCGGGCGACTCTCAATGAATGTGTCGGGCGCGCCCAGGTCAGCTCCCACGCGGACGGAGACTGCCTGCTGCTCTGGGAGCAGAAGATCACCGACGCAATATCGACAATCGAAGCCGATAGCGGCCTCCGATGGGTTCACACACGGAACGCCGGGATCCCGACTCCTCTGCTCGAGGCATGCGAGCAGCGTGGTCTGACTCTCACAAACGGAAGCGGAGCGCATGCGAACGCGGTCGGCGAATACGTCGCCTGCGCTGTGCTGTCGTTGTTCAAACGGATGCCGGACCTCGCGGCGGCGCAGCGGACGCGTAGCTGGCGCCCGGAGATAGCGGTGCGCGAACTGCGCGGCCGCACCGCCGGAATCATCGGCCTCGGTCAGGTGGGACGAGCGTGCGCGCGGATGCTCAAGCCGTTTGGTGTGGAGCTGATCGGGTTCAGTCGCTCAGGCACGGTGGTGCCGGAAGTCGATGTGGTGCACAGCTCGGACGAGCTCAGCTCTGTCCTGCCGTCCCTGGACGTGCTGATCATCGCAGCGCCCTTGACGGCTTCGACCTACGGGCTGATCGGGCGAGCCGAGCTGGCCTTGCTGCCGCCGACCGCCGTCGTGGTCAATGTCGGTCGCGGAGAGGTCCTCGACGAAGGTGCGCTGGTGGCGGCACTGGACGGTGGCACGATTGCTGGTGCCGCCCTGGATGTTTTCACGGTCGAGCCGCTGCCGCCGGATTCACCACTCTGGACGGCGCCGAACCTGATCATCTCCCCCCACTCGATCGACGAAACACCGGAAACGACGGAGCGTGGATTGCGGATCTTCTGCGACAACCTCGACCGCTGGATTCGGCGGGAGCCGCTGAGCAACGTTGTTCGAGCGAACCTGGGCTACTGATATGCGAAGTGTGACCGCGACATCGGTCGTCCCCGTGACCAAGGACAAAGGAGTTGATGGATGATTGCTAACCCGATTACGAGCGCAAGCCTCTGGCATCCGTTTGCCGATATGGGCGCGGTCGCCGGTCACGAAATGATCCTGACGCGCGCGGACGGGGCGTATGTGTGGGATACTGAGGGCCGGCGCTATCTCGATGCCACGGCGGCCCTCTGGTATGCGAATCTCGGCCATGGTCGGGTAGAGATTGCCGACGCGGTTGCGGCTCAACTGCGGACCCTTGACGCTTACAGCATCTTTGGCGACTACGCCAACGGCCCAGCTCTGGAACTCGCTGATAGGTTGGCCCAACTCGCACCGCTGCCGGGCAGCCGCGTGTTTCTCGGATCCGGCGGCGGCGACGTCATCGACACAGCCGCAAAGGTGGCGCGGCGCTTCCACGCGGAGCGTGGGGAGTCGAGACGCGTGCATCTCATCGGGAGAGACCATGGGTATCACGGCACGCACGGCATCGGGACGAGCGTGGGGGGTATCAGCGCGAACCAGGACGGGTTCGGAACGCTGGTTCCCGATGTGTCGGTCGTTTGTCACGACGACCCCGCGTCGCTGGAACGGGAGATCGAGCGCCTAGGCGCCGATCGCGTCGCCGCTTTCTTCTGCGAGCCTGTCATGGGCGCCGGCGGTGTACACCTGCCACCACCGGGATACATCGAGGCGGTTGCCGACATCTGTCGTCATCATGGTGTGCTCTTCGTCGCGGACTGCGTGATCTGTGGCTTCGGTCGGCTCGGAACATGGTTCGGAATCGAGCGGTGGGATGTCCAGCCAGATCTCATCACGCTCGCGAAGGGGATCACCAGCGGGACGCTGCCGGTTGGTGCACTCATCGTTGCGCCACACGTTGCGGACGCGTTCTTCACTGGCCGAGCCGGGGCGCCGGTCTTGCGTCATGGTGCGACGTACGCTGGGCATCCGGCGTGCTGCGCAGCGGCAAATGCTGCGCTCGACATCTATGAACGTGAGTCGCTGATTGAGCGTGGCCGCATGCTTGAGCGACCCCTTGCCGAAGCGTTGTCACAGATGGCCGACCATCCGATGGTCAAGGAGGTTCGGGCCGGTCTCGGGTTCTTGGCCGGCCTCGACCTGGTCGACGAGTTGCTCGATGTCTCGCCCGGGATCGTCGGGCGCTGGCAGCTTGCATGTCGCGAAGCGGGTGTGTTGGTACGCCCGCTCGTCCGCGGTATCGCGGTTTCTCCTCCGTTGACCGTTAGCGAGCGAGAGATCGACGAGATCGCTGCCGGCATATCACGAGGCCTAAAGGCACTGGAAGCGCACGCGGCTGCGGCCGCGTGAACTCCATCGTGAGGTCGCGAGCAGGAAAGAGGGCGGTTCGTCTCGCCCCACGAGGCCCATCGTTGGTCGATCCACCGGAGTGCTTTAGCGGCTCGTGTCTCCCGTCCGCAGCCGGTCGGACACGATCTCGGCGAGTCGAGGGTTGAGGTCGAGATGAGCGTCATGCGTGCCGCAATCGTCGGCGCAGGGCCGTCCGGTTTCTATGCGACCGACCAGCTGCTGAAGGCCGGTTTCGAGGTCGATCTGTTCGACGAGTTGCCGACGCCGTTCGGCCTGGTGCGTGCCGGTGTCGCGCCCGACCACCCAAAGATCAAGTCGGTGACGCGCGTGTACACGAAGACCGCGGCGCACGAGTCGTTCCGGTTCTTCGGTGGTGTATCGCTCGGCCGTCACATCTCGCGTGAGGACCTGCGGGCGCGGTATCACGCCGTCGTGCACGCGATCGGGACCGCGACGGACAACCGGCTCGGGATTCCGGGCGAGGAGCGTCCCGGCTCGTATCCGGCGACGGACTTCGTGGCATGGTACAACGGCCACCCGCATTTCGCAGACCACCAGTTCGACCTGGTCGGGGGCCGGGCGGTCGTCGTGGGCAACGGGAACGTCGCGATCGACGTGGCGCGGATGCTCGTGCTCGATCCGGCCGAGCTCGCGCCGACCGACACGGCCGATCATGCGATCAACGCGTTCGAGATGGCCGGCGTGCGGGAGGTCGTGCTGTTGGGCCGCCGCGGCCCGGCGGAGGCGGCGTTCACCAACCCGGAGCTGCGCGAGCTCGGTGAGCTGGAGCGGGCGGATGTGATCGTCGATCCCGCACAGCTGGAGGGTGTCGAGGTCGCCGAGGACGCGGACGCCACGCAGCGGCGCAACGTCGATATCCTGCGCGACTACGCGCAGCGCCAGCCCGCTGGGAAGTCGCATCGGCTGGAGCTGCGGTTCCTGCGCTCGCCGGTCGAGATCCTCGGCGAGGGCGAGGATGGTCCGGTGGCCGGCGTGCGGATCGCGATCAACGAGCTCGTCGAGCGGGAGGGCCGCGTGCGTGCCGTGCCGACCGGCGAGGAGGAGGTAATCGAGTGCCGTCTGGTACTGCGCTCGATCGGCTACCGCGGCCAGCCGATCGCGGGCATCCCGTTCGATCCCGACCGCGGGCTGATCGCTAACGCCGGCGGCCGGGTGCTCGAGGACGGCGAGGTCTCCCGCGGCGAGTACGTCGTGGGCTGGATCAAGCGCGGCCCCTCCGGTGTGATCGGCACGAACAAGAAGGACGCCGCCGACACCGTCGCGCGGATCGCCGAGGACGTCGAGGCCAGAGCGCTCGGCGAGCCGGACGACGCGCTCATGGATCCCGACGCTGTCGAGCGGTGGCTCGCAGAGCTCGTGCCCGATCACGTCACCTGGGAGGGGTGGGAGGCGATCGACGCGCACGAGTCTGCGCTCGGTGAGCCGGCGGGCCGGCCGCGGGTGAAGCTCGTGCGGCTCGAGGAGCTGATCGCGGCCGCGCGGATTCCGGTGGGCTGACTCGTCGGTGACCGAGGGCCGGAGGCGAGCGCCCCCATTCGCCTTTCGAGGCGACAGCCTCTGGTCACCGGTTGATCATCAGATAGGTGTCTCGGCACGACACCGGACTCGAGGCGCTGCAGAAGCCCGTGCCGGCTGTCCAGAGGTCCCCATAAAGCACCTCGGGCGGGTCGCCCGAGGGACGTCTACGATGTCGGCGATGCAGCTGAGGGAGGCAACCGCGTGCTGAGTGGCTGGGCGAACGCCGACCTCGACGAGACGGACCGCGCCATCATCGCCCGGCTGCAGAGCAACGGCCGGATCCCGTTCAACGTGCTGGCCAGGGAGCTCGAGATTACCGAGGCCACCGCGCGGCGACGTGTCAACCGGCTCATCGACGACGGCATCGTGCAGGTCGTCGCCGTCCTCAACTCGCTGGCCTTCGACGGCACCTCGTTCGCGGTGATCGAGATCGAAGCCGCTGGGGCGACGCAGAGGATGGCCGCCGATATCGGGAGCTGGCCGGAGGTGACGTGGGTGGCGGAGACGTTCGGTGCCGCCTCCCTGGTGCTCGAGATCATGTTCGCCGACCGCGCCCAGCTGATCGGCATCATGCGCCGGCTTCATCAGATCGACGGGGTGCAGAGGTTGCGCTGCAACGAGTACCTGCACATCACCAAGAACCTGTACGCAGGACCTCCGGCGGACGTCGCCTGAGCACGCCCGGCTGCTCCGGTGTCACCCGTGGCTGGACGTGGCGGTCATCGGCCCGCGGCCAGCGCGGCTCGGTAGTGACGCCAGACGAGCTCGTGGAACTTGAGGATCGTGCCGTCGGCGGTGCGAGAGAGCTGGCCGAACGGCAGGCGTCGCGAGCGGTAGCCGACGGCCTGGATCCGCACCGCCTCCGCGTCCTCGGCAAAGGTCTGACCCCACATGCGCCGCCAGTTCGCCAGGTCGTCGTCGCTGACGCCGTTACGGCGCCACGTATGCGTGACGAACTGGGTCAGCTCGGGCGCCTGCGGGACAGTGTAGCCGGCGATGAACGTGTAATCGTCCTGAATCACGAAGCTCCCCGGGAACAGGTAGAAGTACCCGAGGCCGGAACCGCGCTGCTCGTCGAGATGCTCCGGGAGGTAGGCCTCCCTGACCTCAGCGTGGGCGCCGATCAGGTTCTCGGTCGTGACATAGCGCGTGCCGCCGTGGAGCGAGATGAACGCCTGGTCATAACTCCCCTTGTGCACGGTGGGGCAGTGGTAGCACTCGACGCTGTTCTCGCACCACCCCTTCCAGTTGCCCGAGATCTCGGTGACGTCCTCGCCCTCGTAGGTGTAGTCGACGGGGTCGATGTGCAGCTCCTGGGCGACCGAGAGAAGCTCTGGGAAGCTATCGAGCAGGGAGCCCGCGGTCGGATCCGGGTTGACGAAAACGAGGCGGTTCCAGGTGTCGACCGAGACGGGAATCAGAGAGAGGTCCGCCGTCGAGAAGTCGGACACCGCGCACTGCGGTGTCGCACGCAGCTCACCGGTGAGCTCGTACGTCCAGCCGTGGTAGAGGCACTGGAACAGCTTGCGCCGACCGGAACCGTCGGCCAGCTGATAGCCCCGGTGTCGGCAGGCGTTGACGAAGCCCCTCAGGACCCCGTCTTTATCGCGCACGATGACCACGGGCACGTTCCCGGCCCGCATCACGATGCGATCGCCGACCTCCTCGAGCTTCTCGAGCGGTCCGGCCAGATGCCAGCTCCGCCCAAAGATCTGGTCGGTCTCGAAGTCGAACAGATCGCGGTTGTGGTACCAGTCCGTCGGCAGCGTCTTGCCGGCGGCGAGTGCCTCGTCAATCGCCTGGACGTCGAGCGCTGGAGCCATCGTGATCGTGGACATGAGATCTCCCGATTTCAGGCCATCTGACAGACGCCACCAGATCGGCGGGAAGCTTGTGATGCGCAAGTATTGCAGAATCGTGCACGGGAGATGCAATGAATGTTCTGTATATGACTTCTGCAAGCAGAAGGACGATTTCCGGCGTCTGACCCGTGCAGGGGGCTCCGCTACCTCCCGGGTCCGGTCGACCGGTGCGGCTCACACCTTCTGCTCGATCAGCTCGATCCTGCGGCCGCCGGGATCGCGGACGTAGCACAGCAGCGGCGCGCGATCGCCTCAAGCGATGCGCAGCGCGCCTCCAGCGCGAAACGGCCAGCCCACCGCCCGCCACTCGTTCAAAACGGTCGGGATCGCCGTCGCGCAACAACGAGCACACCCGCAGCGCGTCCTGCAAGCCGATGCGGGGAAGCTCCGCGGCCGAGGTCTGTACTGGTCTTCCCCGGTTCTGCCGACAGTTTGATCTGCCCCGGTTTCGCTGGAGTCGGGTGCAGCGGCTACTCGAACTCCTGGACTCCATGGATCTGGACTCCCTGGGCGCGATGCTCACCGATGACGCCCAG
>Ga0182024_10011131_pt1 | contig 18142 bp, 16 predicted proteins | sample P32metaG_FD_120480 | JGI IMG/M metagenome (GOLD analysis project Ga0182024, IMG submission 120480) | Permafrost microbial communities from Stordalen Mire, Sweden - P3-2 metaG (Illumina Assembly) | ecosystem: Environmental > Terrestrial > Soil > Wetlands > Permafrost | place: Sweden: Stordalen... | reverse complement strand
CGCAGGCTGCCGTGTCACGCGTGGCCATGATGGCGGCTGCACCGGCGGACCGGCAGCTCGGACCGGTATCGAACTTGGGAACCGGGTCAGCCGCCAGAACGATTTGCGAACTAAGCAAGAGGACAGGCAACAGTGCAGCGATGCGGATGAGTATTAGCTTCATGGCCTGTGACCTTCGCTCTCATGCAGGCGCATATTAGAGCCCACCCAAGCACGACGCGGCAAGCGCTCGCACGCCGTTGGCGCTCATGTTGCCGAGGGCCATGGGTGGATTATCTAACAAAATCGTTGGCTCGTAACACCACGGGTTGGCCAGCCCGGGCCTGCTCCTCGAAGAACTTACGCGATGCTCGTTCTTCAATTACGTCGCGCAGCCGCATGAATTGATCAACGCGCTGATCTGGTTTTACGCCGCGCCTACCTTCAAGATCGTCCATCGCCTCGGTACTGATGGAGCACAGAATTACTTTGTCCCGATTGAGCATCGTGAACTCAACGACCGACCGATTGAAGTCGTAACCCCGGACCTCGCCTTGCTGAAGCGGCATTGCGAATGCTCCATTTCGGAGAGCTTAATTGCCACGGCTAATCGCGTTTTATCGCCGCAAGTTTTTTGCGGCGCGCCACCTTCCTCGCCTTTCTGGCTTTCTTAGTTTTGTTTCTTGGCCCATAGGCAATGACCGCACCGATGATCTTGTTCAAAAGGTCTAACGGGCTCCCCATGGTCTGTGACCTTCGCTCCCATGCAGGCGCATATTAGAGCCCACCCAAGCACCACGCATCAAGAGTACGCACGCCGTTGGCGCGCATGTTGCCGAGGGTCATGGGGGGTCGTTTTTGTATTGGCTAACGCTCTGCCGGGCGCGTTTTGGTTGGTCAGCCCGCTCGGCCGCCCCACTTGCGTTACGAAAAACTCTCATTGGCTCCAATTGGGCTGAAGCTCCAGAAGAATCGTGCGCAAGATGCCCGGCAGATCGCTTAGAATAAATTTGAGGTTTGGTTTATCGTCCTCGTAGAGGTAACGAGCCTCTTCAAAAGCATGGCTCCCTGCGCCAAAAGAGCCCAGCTTAGATCGCGTGCGACTGCCGTCGTGATCTTCGCTTCGAGGTGCCGCAGGGTTTCGGTTCGATGCTGCTCCCAGATGTGGGCATCCCAAAGTTCTTCAATTCGTTTGCGTATCTGTGGGTCTACGGCTCCAAACAGCTTCTTGAGGTCATGCCCGGCGGCAAACGTGCCCGTTTTTATTGAAAGGAGACACTTAAAGTAAAGTTCGGATGTGAACGCGCTAATTGTCACAGCCGGGTGGGCAATTTTATCAATGTTCTTGGCGTTCTCTCCCCTTAGCAAATGTTCCAGAACCCAATAAAATTTTTCCACATGCTGGAATATCTTATGCGGGTCAATGTTCGCCACTGGCCGTGCCCATCCCTAACGCACGCAACTGTAGTTGAACCAAACACACTCACCGCATATTCAGTAGGACTTATTCACGGATAGATGCCGGTCAAGAATGTACTTAAGAAATCCACGCCCGTAGTTGGTCAGCACGTAATTTCCGTTTGGTGCGGTTGTTATCAAGCCGCCACCCTGCAAGAAACCAAACCACTGCTCAAAGGTAAATGAGCGATAGACCTCTGGATTAGTGGACTTTGCTGTATCATAGATTGCTTTAGCGGTAGTTGGTAGCATACCGAAGTCAATATTCGCTTGCGCCAACAATTGAAGTTGGCTGCCGAATATCACGTTATAGTTTTTTTCATGCGCAAGCTGAACGTTGAGGGAGGCGCTGTTATAAAGGAGTGCCTCTACTTGGTCTTTTAGTTCGTGGCCGATTTTCGTCTCTAAATCGCTGCGGGTCGTTTGCAAACTTGGATCAAGTTGATCCTTTGAAATGAATGCAGTGATGTTTGAAATAAGTTGTTGCAAACCCGAACCGCCGGAGCCTGATTTAAGAACTGGCGTACCTATAATGGGCGAGCCCGATTGAAGATCGCTTGGAGTTAGGGTGACACCGCCCGTCGGCAGTGAAGGGGTTTGTTGCTCTGGTGCAAATTTAGCGCGGTTAATCCAATTTCAGTGATCCGTGTGAATGCACGATTGACTGCATCGCGGAAGCACCAGAACAGCCAGACGACCACCGCCGGCCAAGCCACGATCTTCAATATTTCCACGAGTGCTTTAATTCGTTCATCGGTTGTCATTGCTAGCGCCCGTCGTGTCATCGCCCACTGCGCAGTGAGTTTGCACCCGCGTAGGGCGGCCTAGGAAGGCCCTTGGCAGGTCGCTTCCTGCCCGCGCGGTTTGGCCCCGCCTATTCGCCCAGGCAAGGCCAAGGGCACGCTTTGCGGCGGTGGTGCCCAGCCAGCCCTCTCATAGGGGATTTATCCGGGGGTTGGTCGCAAAATGTCGTAAAAATAACAATGATTTCAATTCAATCGGGCGGCCTTGCGGCCGCCCGTTGCCTTTCCGGCGATTGCGCGGCCGGCTCGGCGGCGAGCGCGTCTGCATTTCGGCTTTGATGTATCGCGTGCGCGGGGTTCGGAGCGCGCTTACCGCACCAGCACGTTCTTGAACTGCCAGGGGTCGCGCTTGTCGATCTCTTCGGGAAATAGTCCAGGCCGGCCGGCGAGCGGCGTCCAGTCGGTGTAGGCCCCGATCACCGGGCCGAGATAGGGCGTCTGCACCTCGAGGCAGCGCCGGTAGTCCATCTCGTCGGCTTCAACGATACCGGCGTTCGGGTTCTCCAGTGCCCACACCATGCCGGCGAGCACGGCGGACGTCACCTGCAGGCCGGTGGCGTTCTGATAGGGCGCGACCTCGCGGGTCTCGTCGATCGAGAGCTGCGAGCCGTACCAATAGGCATTCTTCTTGTGGCCGTAGAGCAGCACGCCGAGCTCGTCGATGCCGTCGGCGATCTCGTGTTCGTCGAGGATGTGGACGTCGGTCTGCCGCTTGCCGGCCTGGCCGAACATCTCATGCAGCGAGAGCACGGCGTCGTTGCAGGGGTGATAGGCGTAATGGCAGGTCGGCCGGTAGGCGGTCTTGCGGCCGTCCCGCAGCGTGAAGTAGTCGGCGATCGAGATCGATTCGTTGTGAGTAACCAGGAAGCCGTATTGCGATTGCGCGGTCGGCGTCCAGGACCGCACCCGCGTGTTGGCGCCCGGTTGCAGCAGATAGATCGACGCCTGGCAGCCGGCTTTGTGCTTACGGCCGTTGTCCGGCATCCACTTTTCATGGGTGCCCCAGCCGAGTTCGGACGGCTGCAGGCCCTCGGAGATGAAACCCTCGACCGACCATGTGTTGACGAAGGTGTCCGCGGGCTTGGGCTGCTTGGCGCGCTGCGTGTCGCGCTCGGCGATATGGATGCCCGTGATGCCGGCCTTCTTGGCGAGGCGGCCCCACTCCTCGCGCGTCTTCGGTTCCTTGAACTTGAGGCCGACGTCGCCGGCGACGTTGAGCAGCGCCTGTTTGACGAACCAGGACACCATGCCCGGATTGGCGCCGCAGCAACTGACCGCCGTGGGGCCGCCCGGGTTCTTGCGGCGCGCGGCGAGCACGGTCTCGCGCAGGGCGTAGTTCGAGCGCGCCTCCGGGCCGAGCTTGGAATCGAAGTAGAAGCCGATCCATGGCTCCACCACCGTGTCGATATAGAGCGCGCCGATCTCGCGGCAGAGCTCCATGATGTCGAGCGAGGAGGTGTCGACCGATACGTTCACGCAAAAGCCCTGGCCGCCGCCGGCGGTCAGCAGCGGGGTGAGCAGGTGCCGGTAATTGTCCTTGGTGACGGCCTGGTGGACGAAACGGATGCCGCGCTCGTCCAGCATGGCGCGATCCTTGTCTTCCGGATCGATGACCACGAAGCGGCTTTTGTCGTAGCTGAAATGGCGCTCGATCAGCGGCAATGTGCCTTTGCCGATCGAGCCGAATCCGATCATCACGATGGGGCCGGTGATACGGGCGTGAACGGGCCATTTCGACATGCTTCAGAGCCTCCAGCGACCTTTGGGTGATATCCGCCGCTGGGCGCAAACGGAAGGGTGACGCCCGCGATTCATGCGCGGCGTCCACGAAAATCTGGCTGTTTTGCTTAGGCGGCGCGCCGCTGCGGCGTTTGCGCCCGGCGTCCGGTGGCGCGCACGAGCCCGCTGGCGGCGTCGAGCGCCTAGGGGATGAGTTCGAGCGCGAGCAGCCGGTGCCGCTCGAACGGACCGGGCAGCTTCAGTGCGCCGGCTTTCTCGGCCGCGACACCGAATCGGCTGTAATAGGGCGCGTCGCCTACCAGGACGACCGCGCCATGGCCGAGCCGGCGCGCATCGCGAAGCGCGCGCCGCACTAGCGCGGCGCCGCGGTTGCGGCAATCCGGCGCGACCGCCACCGGCGCCAGCAGCAAAGCCGGCTGGCCGGTACCGCGGGCCACGTTCCAGAGCCGCGCGGTGCCGATCACGCGCCGGCCGTCGGCGGCGATGAGGCTTAGGCCCTCGGCCGGCAGGCGGCCGTCGCGCAGGCGCTGCGAGGTCTTGCGGTCGCGGGTGCCGCCGAAGGCCTGGTCGAGCAGCGCCTCGCGCGCTTCGACGTCGGCCGTCCGTTTTTGACGCAACGTGATCATTTCGGTCCTTCCCTGTCCGGCCGCGCGCAAGCGCGCGCGATCGGCGCCGTCATTCGAATGAAGGGAAGGGGAGGCGGTCACCCGCCTCCCGTCGATGTCAGATGTGGTAGGTCTTCAGCGGCGCGAAGCCGTTGAAGGCCACCGACGAGTAGGTCGCCGTGTAGGCGCCGGTACCTTCGATCAGCACTTTGTCGCCGATCTCCAGGCTCACCGGCAGCGGGTACGGCTGCTTCTCGTACAGCACGTCGGCCGAGTCACAAGTCGGGCCCGCCAAGACGCAAGGCGCCATGGCGTCGCCGTCCCGCGGCGTGCGGATCGGGTAGCGGATCGATTCGTCCATCGTCTCGGCGAGGCCGCCGAACTTGCCGATGTCGAGATAGACCCAGCGCACGTCGTCCTCTTCGCTCTTCTTGGAGACGAGCACGACCTCGCTTTCGATCACGCCGGCGTTGCCGACCATGCCGCGGCCCGGCTCGATGATAGTCTCCGGGATACGGTTGCCGAAGTGCTTGCGCAGCGCCTTGAAGATGGCCGTGCCGTAGGTTTTCACCGAGGGCACGTTCTTCAGGTACTTGGTCGGGAAGCCGCCGCCCAGGTTGACCATCGCGAGGTTGATGCCGCGCTCGCCGCACTCCTTGAACACGGCCCCCGCCGAAGCGAGCGCGCGGTCCCACGCGTGCTGGTTGCGCTGTTGGGAGCCGACGTGGAACGACACCCCATGCGGTTCCAGCCCCAGCTTGAGGGCGTACTCGAGCAAGTCCACGGCCATCGCCGGCTCGCAGCCGAACTTGCGCGAGAGCGGCCATTCCGCCCCGGCACAGTCGGACAGGATGCGGCAGAACACCCGGGAGCCGGGCGCCGCGCGGGCGACCTTCTCCACCTCGGGCTTGCTGTCGACCGCGTAGAGGCGGACGCCGAGCGCGAAGGCGCGCGCGATGTCGCGTTCCTTCTTGATCGTGTTGCCATAGGAAATGCGGTCGGGCGTGGCGCCGGCGGCGAGCACCATCTCGGTCTCGGCGACCGAGGCGGTGTCGAAGCAGGAGCCGAGCCTGGCCAACAAGCCAAGCACCTCCGGCGCGGGGTTGGCCTTCACCGCGTAGAACACGCGCGTGTCGGGCAACGCCTTGGCGAAGGCATTGTAGTTGTCTTTCACAACGTCGAGATCGACGACAAGGCATGGCCCTTCGTCGTTGCGCTTACGCAGAAACTCGCGGATGCGCTCAGTCATGGCGCTATTCCCCACGGTTAGGGGGCCTTTTCGGGGCCCCGGATGACGCGGTTTTCCAAGCATGCCGCCGCGCGCGATGGGGACGCGTAGGCGCTTCCGCTCTTCAACCGCTCATGCTGCCTTGGATTGGAAAGGGGGAGATCCCCGTCCGCACGGCCGGCAAAGATGAACAAGCCTCTTCGGTGACCCGCGCCGGCGGTGGAGACCGGCAGAGACCAAGGAAGCCCGATCGTCGTTGCTTCAAGCCGCGTCCCCTGCTGAGAGCAGGGTTTGCCGGTTTCGCCTCCGGCTGCCGGTCAGATTTCTTGGAGAGCTTTGGCTTCTCTCTCCAGGCGGCTGGCGGGCCTCTTGTCCCGCTACCTACCGACCGACACACGGCCACAGGCACGTGCGAATTTGGGCAATGTTGAAATAACAAATTTTTCGCGCGATGCAAGAGAATTAGTTCCCCGCGCGCAAAAACTTTCTTAACGGTTTATTTCGGCGGGGAGCGCGCCGGGCTCAGTGGCGCGCGGTGAACGGCTCGATGCGGTGCGCGGCGCGGACGAACTGAACCATGATGGCGATGCCGCAGAGCACGAAGACGCCGTCGAGGATTCTCTGCCCGATGCCGCCGAGATCGAACAGCGTGGCGAGCGCCCACGAGCCGGCGAAGGCGGCGCCGAACACCTCGGCGCCGATCAGGATGGCGGCGCTGATGACGGTGACGACGTTGAGCCAGACGATGCGGCGGCTGCTAGCGGCCATGGGAAACTCCCTCGAGACGGCCGCAATGTCCACGAATTCGCTTGCCAGATCAAGTCCATAGAAGGGCCGTTGACACTTGATCTCGGTCATAGCCAGCGCCGGTCGAAGCGGCGACGGTCCGGCTATGTCGATCGCCGGCACGCTCAAGAATGCCCGCCGCTTCCTCGCCGCGCTGGTGGCGCTCGGCCTCGCGGCCGGCTTCGCCGTCAAGCTCGCCGGGCTTGGCGCCTGGTCGCCGGCGATCTGGGCGGCCGTCACCGTGGCGGTGCTGCTGGCGCTCCTGGCGGAGATCGTCACCAGCCTGCGCCGCGGCGACCTCGGCCTCGACATCGTCGCCGCGCTGTCGATGACCGGGGCGCTGCTGGTCGGCGAGACCCTCGCCGCCGCCATCGTAGCGCTGATGTATGCCGGCGGGCAGTACCTGGAGAGCTATGCCGAGCGGGCGGCCCGGCGCGAGATGACCGCCCTGCTGTCGCGGGTGCCGCGCACCGCCGTGCGGCACCGGGACGGCCGGCTGGAGGAGGTCGCGCTCGATCTGATCGTGCCGGGCGACCGGCTGCTGGTGCGGCAGGGCGACGTGGTGCCGGTGGACGGCAGCGTGGTCGAAGGCGTGGGGGTGCTCGACCAGTCGGCGCTCACGGGCGAATCGCTGCCGGTCCAGCTGCGGCCCGGCGACGCGGTGCTGAGCGGCTCGACCAATGTCGGCGACGCCTTCGATCTCACGGCCGAGCGGCCGGCCGCGCAAAGCACCTACGCCGGCGTCATCCGTCTGGTCGGGCCGCCCAGCGCTCGCGCGCCCCGATGTCGCGGCTGGCCGACCGCTACGCGATCGTCTTCCTGGCGGTGACGGCGGTGCTGGCTGGCGCGACCTGGCTGTTTACCGGCGACCCGATCCGGGCCGTGGCCGTGCTGGTGGTGGCGACGCCCTGTACGCTCATCCTGGCGGTGCCGGTGGCGATTGTGGCGGGGCTCTCCCGCGCCGCCAAGCTCGGCATTCTGATCAAAGGCGGCAAGGCGATCGAGATGCTGGCGCAAGTGCGCTCGCTGGTCATCGACAAGACCGGGACGCTGACCCGCGGCCAGGCCAAGATCGTCTCGATTTGGGTGACGGACAGCATCGCGCCGGACGAACTGCTGCGAATCGCCTCCTCGCTCGACCAAGCCTCCAAGCACGTCATCGCGCAGACCATCGTGGCCGAGGCGCGCGGCAAGGGTCTGGCGCTGGCCGTCCCCAGCGATGTGGTGGAGACACCCGGCGAGGGCATCATCGGACGGGTCGACGGCCGCCTCGTCATGGTCGGCGGCGCGCACTTCATCGCCGGCAAAGTCGCGGATTCCGGCCTCGCCACGCTCGGCCGCGACCGGCCGCCCGGCGCGCTCGCCGTCGCCATCGCGGTCGACGGCAAGCTCGCCGGCCTGATGCTGCTGTCCGACGAGTTGCGCGCCGGCACGCAAGCGATGCTGCAGGAGCTCCGCGCGCTCGGCATCGAGCGCATCGTGCTGGCGACCGGCGACCGCTACGAGGTCGCGCTCGCCGCCGGCCTCTCGATCGATCTGGTGCGCTCGGAGCTGACGCCCGATCAGAAAATCCTAGTGGTGCTGTCGGAGCGCAAGAACGGCCCGGTGATGATGATCGGCGACGGCGTCAACGACGCGCCCGCGCTGGCCGCGGCCGATATCGGGCTGGCGATGGGCGTCAAGGGGGCGGCGGCCTCGGCCGAGGCGGCCGACGTGGTGCTGCTGGTCGATCAGCTCGACCGCGTGCTGCCCGCCATTCGGATCGCGCGGCGTTCGGCTACCTCGTGCCGGTCGAGGGCGCGCTGCTGCAGGAAGTGATCGACGCGGCGGTCATCTTCAACGCGCTGCGGGCGCTGCGCGGCTAGCCAAGCCGGTCGCCGATGGCTAGATGAACGGCATGAATGACCTGCAATCCGTCCCCGATAACCCGCTGCTGACCGACTGGACCGGCGCCTTCGGCCTGCCGCCGTTGCCGGCGATCAAGCCGGACCATTTCAGTCCCGCCTTCGACCGCGCTTTGGCTGCCCACCGCGCCGAGCTCGACGCTATCTCCGCCAATCCGGAGCCGCCGAGCTTCGACAACACCGTCGTGGTGCTGGAGATGAGCGGGCGCGATCTCGAGCACGTCGCCAACGTCTTTTTTGTGCTGGCCGGCGCCGACACCGGCGATGCCATCGAGGCGGTCGAGCGCGACATCTCGCCGCTCTTGGCACGTCACAGCAACGCATTCTATCTCGACCGCGCGCTCTACGCCCGCATCGCCGACTTGTATGCCCGGCGCGACAGCCTCGGCCTTAACGCCGAGCAGGCGCGCGTGCTCGACCGCTATCACACTCGATTCGTGCGGGCTGGCGGCGCGCTCGACAAGCCGGCGCAGGACCGCCTGGCGGCCATCAACGAGCGGATGGCCAGCCTCGGCACCCAGTTCGGACAGAACGTGCTGGCCGATGAGAAGTCCTATGCGCTGGTGCTGGAGGAGGGCGATCTCGCAGGTCTGCCCGATTTTGCCCGCGATGCCGCCCGTGCGGCGGCGGAAGAGCGCGGGCACGCCGGCAAATACGCCATAACGCTGGCGCGTTCCTCATGCGAGAGCTTCTTGCAGTTCTCGTCGCGCCGCGACCTGCGCGAGAAAATCTTCCAGGCCTGGATCAAGCGCGGCGAGAACGGCGGCTCAACCGACAACCGGGCGCTGATCGCCGAGATGGTGACTTTGCGCGCCGAGCGGGCAAACCGGCTCGGCTTTGCGACCTATGCTGACTACCGGCTCGACGATCAGATGGCCAAGACCCCGCAAGCGGCGCGCAACCTGCTCGACGAGGTCTGGGGCCGCGCGCGCGCCAAGGCCGTGGCCGAGCGTGAAGCGCTGCAGACGGTGATTACGGAGGAGGGCGGCAATTTCGCGCTGGCGCCGCACGACTGGCGCTACTACACGGAGAAACTTCGCAAAGCGAAATTCGATTTGGACGAGGCGGAGATCAAGCCGTATTTCCAGCTCGACAAGATGATCGACGCCGCCTTCGAGACCGCGCACCGGCTATTCGGCCTCAGCTTTACCCCCGTCAGCGTGCCGCTCTATCACCCCGACGCCCGCGCCTTCGAGGTGACGGATGCCCAGGGCCGCCATGTCGGCCTGTTCATCGGCGACTATTTCGCACGTGGCTCGAAGCACTCGGGCGCCTGGATGACCTCGCTGCGCGACCAGGAGAAGCTATCCGGCGACGTGCGGCCGGTCATCCTCAACGTGTGCAATTTCTCCAAGCCGGCGGCGGGCGAAAAGGCTTTGCTGTCGTTCGACGACGCGCGCACGCTGTTCCATGAATTCGGCCACGCGTTGCACGGCCTGCTGTCGAATGTGACTTATCCGCTGCTTGCCGGCACCTCGGTGCCGAGCGATTTCGTCGAACTGCCATCGCAGCTTTACGAACATTGGCTGGAGGTGCCGGAGATTTTGCAGAAATACGCCCGTCACGCGCACACCGGCGAACCGATGCCGAAAGCACTGCTCGATCGCCTGCTGGCCACGCGCACCTTCAACCAGGGTTTCGCCACGGTGGAATACACCGCCTGCGCGCTGGTCGATCTCGATATCCATGCGCTGCCCGATGCCGCCAAGCTTGACGTGAGCCAATTCGAGAAAGACGATCTCGACCGCATCCATATGCCGGCGGAAATCGTCATGCGTCACCGCCTCCCGCATTTCCAGCATCTGTTCTCCGGCGGCGGCTACGCGGCCGGCTATTACTCCTACATGTGGTCGGAGGTGCTCGACGCCGATGCCTTCGAAGCCTTCGTGGAAACCGGCAACGCTTTCGATCCCGAAACCGCCAAGCGCCTGCGCGATTTCATCTACAGCGCCGGCAACCTGCGCGATCCGGCGGAAGCCTACAAAGCCTTCCGCGGCCGCCTGCCGGCGGTCGATGCGCTGTTGAAAAAGCGCGGGCTCGCCGACGCCGTGCCGGCATGAACCTGTACACCACCGGACATCGCCGCGGCGTCGTTGCCGCCCCGCATGCCGCCGCGGTCGAGGACGGCCGCGCCATCCTGGCCGAAGGCGGCAATGCCATCGAGGCGATGATCGCGATGGCGGCGTCGATCGCCGCCGTCTACCCGCACATGAATCATGTGGGCGGCGATGGCTTCTGGCTGATCCGGGAGCCGTCGGGCCGCGTGCGCGCCATCATGGGGGCGGGGCGCGCCGGCGCCAAGGCCACGCTGCAGTTTTACCGCGACGCCGGCCATCACGAGATTCCGGCGCGCGGCCCGCTCGCCGCGCTCACGGTGCCGGGCGCGGTGGCGGCGTGGATGCTTGCAGCTGACGCGGCGAAAGCGCACGGCGGCAAGTTGCCGCTCGATCTGCTGCTGACGGGAGCGATCAAACACGCGCGCGAGGACTACACGGTGACGCGCAGCCAGGCGCGGCTGACGGCGGAAAAATTGCCGGAGATGAAGGACGCGGTCGGCTTCAAGCAAGCCTTTCTGGCCGACGGCAAAGCGCCGGAGGCGGGCGCCAAGCTCAAGCAGACCGCCTTTGCCGCCACGCTCGATCAACTCGCGCAAGCCGGCCTCGACGATTTCTACCGCGGCGATGTCGGCCGCGAGATCGCCGCCGATCTGGAACGCATCGGCAGCCCGGTGACGCGCGCGGATCTGGAGAAATACGAGGCAAAGATCGCCGAGCCGCTCAGCGTCCCGATCGGAGCCGGCACGCTCTACAACACGCCGCCGCCCACGCAAGGCTTGGCGTCGCTCATCGTCCTCGCGCTGTTCGATCGCCTGCGCGTCGGCCACGCCGAAAGCTTCGAGCACCTCCACGGTCTGGTCGAAGCCACCAAGCGCGCCTTCCGCGTGCGCGATCGTTTCGTCACCGATCCGGACCAGATCGACGGCAATCTCAACCATTTTCTGTCGCCGAAATTTCTCGACGCCGAGGTTGAGAAGATCGATCGAAAAAGAGCCGCGCGCTGGCCGGCGCCCTACGGCGAAGGCGACACCGTCTGGATGGGCGCGGCGGATGCAAGCGGCCTGGTCGTGTCCTATATCCAGTCGTTGTATTGGGAATTTGGCTCCGGTTGCGTGCTGCCGGCGACTGGCATCCTGATGCAAAACCGCGGCGCCAGCTTCTCGCTCGACCGCAAAGCGCTCAACGCGCTCGCGCCCGGCCGCCGCCCATTCCACACGCTCAACCCGGCGCTGGCGGTCATGACCGATGGTCATGTTATGGCCTATGGCACCATGGGCGGCGACGGTCAGCCGCAGACGCAAGCCGCCGTGTTCACCCGCCACGTCACATTCCGCCAGCCGCTCGAGCGCGCGCTCGACGCGCCGCGCTGGCTGCTCGGGCGCACTTGGGGTTCGTCGCACACCAACCTGCGGCTGGAATCCCGCTTCGACGGCAATCTGGTCGACCGCCTGATGGCGGCAGGCCACGATGTCGAGGTGCTGGATGATGCCTATTCCGACACCATGGGTCACGCCTGCGCGGTCGTCTGGCATGGCGGCGGCGCGCTCGAAGGCGGCCACGATCCGCGCGCCGACGGCGGCGCGGCGGGGGTGTAAATTCTATAACGTGGTAATGCAGCATTGTTGGCTGCCCCCATTCCGCCGCACTCCGCGCTATGTTGCTGCCCGCATGATCCGCGCCGTCCTCATCGCGTTATTGACACTGGCCTTTGCCGCGCCGGCGCGCGCGCATCCGCACGTCTGGGTGACCATGCGCACCGAGCTGATCTATGCGCCGGACGGCAGCATCACCGGCGTGCGCCACCACTGGGCCTTCGACGACATGTTCTCCGCGTTCGCCACGCAGGGTCTGGACGCCAAGGAGAAGGGCAAGTTCACCCGCGAGGAACTCGCCCCGCTAGCCAAGGTGAACGTCGAGTCGCTGAAGGAATACGACTATTTCACCTACGCCACGGCCGACGGCAAAAAGACGCCGCTGACCGATCCTGCGCCGGACTACTGGCTCGACTTCAACGATTCCATCCTCACGCTGAATTTCACACTGCCGTTCAAGATGCCGGTGAAGGCGAAAGAGCTGAAGATCGAGGTCTACGACCCGACCATCTTCGTCGATTTCGAATGGGCCAAGAAAGAGCCGGTGCATTTGATCGGCGCACCGCATTGCAAGGCCGATGTGGTGCTACCGCGCGAAATGACCTATGCGGAGGGCCAGGCGTTGAGCAACATTCCCGCCGACGAGGTGAATACGACGATGGCCTGGGGCGCAATGTTCGCCAACAAGATTCTGGTTCACTGCCCATAGTAAAGCTGATGCGTTCGCGGGGCGGCGTGCGTGCACGAGGAATCGCAGACATGACGTCCGGCCGCCGCTCCAGTTTGGCGCAATGCGCGTTGTTCATCTTTTGTGTTTTTCTCCTATTTGTCGCCGTCGACGCCGCACTGGCGCAACCGTTCGGCATGTCGCGTGGTTCCTCGCTGCCCCAGTTCGGCGGCTTCACCGGCTGGATGTTTGCCAGGCAGGCGGAATTCTACCGCATGATGTCGGGCACCATCCGCGCCGCCAAGGCCGACGGCAGCGCCGCCTGGACGTTGATGGGCATCTCATTCGCCTACGGTATTTTCCACGCCGCCGGACCCGGCCACGGCAAGGCGGTGATCTCGTCCTATATGGTCGCCAATAACGAAACCTGGCGGCGGGGCATCGCGCTGTCGTTCGCCTCGGCGATTTTGCAGGCATTCACCGCCGTCGCCATCGTTGGCATCGCCGCGGTGCTGCTCGGCGCCACCGCCCATGTGATGGGAAACGCGGTGCGGGCGATCGAGATGGTAAGCTACGCGTTGATCATATTGATCGGCCTGCGGCTGCTGTGGGTGAAGGGGCGCGCCTTCCTGAGGCTGTTGCGGCCGCAGAGTCATGAGCATCACGACCACGCCCATGGCCACGATCATCACCATCATGGGCACGGTCATGACCACGGCCACGACCACGATCATGCACATGATCACGATCACGGCGACGAGGCGCACGCCTGGGGCCATGCCCACGCGCCGGAGCCGAGCGAATTGAAAGGCCCGCATTGGCTGCGCCGCGGGCTGTCGGCCATTGTCGCGGTCGGATTGCGGCCCTGTTCGGGAGCCATCATCGTGCTGGTGTTCGCGCTGGCGCAGGGGCTGTTCTGGATCGGCGTCGCCTCGACGTTCGTGATGGGGCTGGGCACCGCGATCACGGTTGCCTGTGTCGCCACGCTCGCGGTCGCCGCGCGCGGCTTTGCCGGGCGGCTGGCGAAGGGCAAGCCGGGCGCCGGCATGCTGTTCCTGCGCGGCGTGGAGACGGCGGCGGCGGTGCTGATTATCGTCTTCGGCGTCGCGCTGCTCACCGGCTACATGGTGAGCGAACAGCTGATCGGGGTTTAGCGGAAATCGTCCGTCCGTAGTTCAATCGGCTGCCCGTGCGGGGTGCGGTCGCAGGCGTGGTCCCAGGCATCGCAATAGCGGTGCAACGTCTCGCTCGTGGTCACGCCTTTCTCCGCCACCAGTTTCTCCAGCGCCGCCAGCCAATGCGAATAATAGGTTTCGCCGGTGTCGGGATCGCCGGCGCCTTGCGCGCGCTTGATCTCGGCGGCAAGCATGGCTGCCCATTCGGCCCAGGTGAACAGCCCGCGCTCGTGCAGCGCCAGCGTCATGGCGAAGGCTTGCGCTTCCCACGGTTCGCGGAACACCGGCCCGTCGGCATCGCGCGGGATGCCCGGCACTTCTTGCGTGGCGCGCCGCGCGGCGGCTTGGTCGATCATTGCTTTTTCCCGTCATTCCGGGGCGCCGCGAAGCGGCGAACCCGGAATCCAGGACCCTGGATTCCGGATCGCCTCGGTACGCTCGGCGTCCGGAATGACATTTAGAGTTTCTCCAAATACGGCTCCCAGGCGTCGACCGAAACCGTCAGCGTCGGATCGCCATCGGCGCCCCATAGTTCGCGGCCGCCGAAGCGCACGGTGTAGAGCCATTGCGAATTTTCGCCCGCGCCATGTGCGTTGCTGTCGGGGAAAACGTGGCACCCGATCACGCGCTCGATGACGCCCGCATGCCCGCGCACATAGCGCGGCAGCCGCGTGTGGGTGAGGAGATGGATGGTCTTCGCCCGCACGCGGTCGCCTACCTTGAATGCCGCCCGCGTGTTGGTCTCGCGTTCGGTCGGCCCGCCGCGATGCAGCACCTTCAGCACGTCATCGGGCGAGAGCACGCGGGTGACTGGCTTGCGCTCATGCAGCGCATGTCCTGCCGCGATCTCGTCCTCCGCGACCAGCGCGCGTTCCTTCAGCATGATCTCCAGCGCGACGAACCAGATCTGGTAGTAGCTCATCGACAGGTATTCGGCCGGATCGCGGTTTTCGCGCGCGAAACGCGACATATCGATATTCCAGCCGCCCGGCATGCCCATGGCGAGCGTCAGCGCGAAGGCGCGCTTCTCCCAGTCGGCGTGGAAGACAGGCTCGTTCGGCTCCGCCTCGACCGGGCCGAAACCGTGCACGCCTCCCATGTCATGCGCGCCGTTCATTTTGGGTCCTTCGCCAGTCCGGTGCCGATCATCGAGTCGCGCGTCACCAGCTCGGCGAGTTTTTCTTCGCTCCAGCCCTCGGTGCCGGCGGGCCGCATCGGGATCACGAGATAGCGGATCTCGGCGGTCGAATCCCACACGCGGATTTCGGTGTCCTTCGGTAGGGTGACGCCGAAATCGGCCAAGATGCCGCGCGGATCGGCCACCGCGCGCGAGCGGTAGGGCGCCGACTTGTACCAGACCGGCGGCAGGCCGAGCACCGGCCACGGATAACAGGAGCACAATGTGCACACGACCATGTTGTGCCACTTGGCCGTGTTCTCCAGCGCGACGATGTGCTCGCCCTGGCGGCCGGCGAAGCCAAGCTCGGCGACGGCGGGCGTCGCGTCCTTGAACAACCGCGCGCGGTAGTCAGGATCGGCCCAGGCCTTGGCCACCACGCGGGCGCCATTGCGCGGACCCACTTTCTTCTCGTAGGTCTCGATCAAGAGATCGAGCGCGGCCGGATCGACGTAGCCTTTTTCGGTGAGCACGGTTTCCAGCGCGCGCACGCGCAATTGGGTTTCCGAAAGTTCGGAATGGTCGTGGTCGTGATCGTGGTGGTGGTCGTGCCCGGACATGGCCCTACTATAAGCAAAACGCCCGCCATTATGCCATCATCGCGGCCATGAGTTTTGCGACCGCATTGGCCGACCGCATCGATCGCCTGACCACCGGAATCGGGCGCGCGGTGGCGTGGCTGGCGCTTGCCGTCGTGCTGCTGCAATTCGCCCTGGTGGTCGCGCGCTATCTGTTCGGGCTAGGCTCGATCTGGGCGACCGAATCGGTGATCTACGCCCACGCCACATTGTTCATGCTGGCGGCGGCCTGGACCCTGCGCGCCGGCGGCCATGTGCGGGTCGACGTATTCTACGCCGAGGCTACGCCACGCACGCGCGCCAAGATCGATCTCGCCGGCAGCGTGCTGCTGCTGTTGCCATTCTCAACTGTGCTGGTCTGGCTGAGCGTGCCTTATGCGGCGCGCTCGTGGGCGATCCTGGAGCGTTCGCAGGAGACCAGCGGCCTGCCGCTGGTGTATCTGCTCAAGACGCTCATTCCGCTGTTCGCGTTTCTGATGGCGCTGCAAGGCATCGCTCAGGCGATCCGGGCGATACAAGCCTTGGCGAAGCCGCGCTGATGCCGCTCGCTGAAATTCTCGCCGTGCTGATGGTCGCCGCGGTCATCGCCGCGCTGATGGCCGGCTATCCGGTGGCGCTGACGCTGGCCGGCGTATCGCTCGCCTTCGCGATCCTCGGCCACGCCCTCGGCGCCATGAATTTCGCCATCCTCGGCGCTCTGCCACAGCGCATCTTCGGCGTGATGACCAACGACGTGCTGCTGGCGATTCCGCTCTTCATTTTCATGGGCGTGATGCTTGAGCAATCGCGCATCGCGGAGGATCTGCTGGAGCGCATGGGCCGGCTGTTCGGTTCGCTCCGCGGCGGCCTGGGATTTTCCGTGGTGATCGTCGGCGCGCTGCTGGCAGCCTCGACCGGCATCGTCGGCGCCACGGCGGTGACCATGGGGCTGATCATGCTGCCGGCCATGATGCGGCACGGCTACGATCCGCGGCTCGCCGCCGGCACGGTGGCGGCCTCCGCGACGCTGGCGCAGATCATCCCGCCTTCCACCCTGCTGGTGGTACTCGGCGATCAACTCAATAATTCGTATCAGGCGGCGCAACTCGCGAAAGGCGCATTCGCGCCCAACGTTATTTCGGTGAGCGACCTGTTCGCCGGCGCAATCCTGCCCGGGCTGCTGCTGGTCGGGCTTTATCTCGGCTATCTGATCGCGGTTGCCTGGCTGCGTCCGGCGAGTTGCCCGCCAGTCGGTGCTGACGCAGCGGTCGCGAAGACCGGCCTGCTCGAAGCCTTGCTCGCGCCCACGCTGCTGATTGTCGCGGTGCTTGGCTCGATCCTCTACGGCGTGGCGACGCCGACTGAGGCCGCCTCCGTTGGGGCGGTCGGGGCCATGCTGCTCGCCGCGCGCAAGGCGTCTTTGACGAAGCTGTTGATGCCGGTGGTGGAAAAGACCACGCAGATCACCGCCATGATCTTCCTCATCCTGATCGGCGCCACGCTGTTCAGCCTGGTGTTCCGTGCGTTCGGCGGCGACGACATGGTGCATCGCGCGCTGACCAATTTGCCGGGCGGGGTCGACGGCGCGGTGCTGGCGGTGATGCTGGCGATGTTCCTGCTCGGTTTCGTGATGGACGCCTTCGAGATCGTGTTCGTGGTGGTGCCGATCGTGGCGCCCGCGCTGTTGAAGATGCCGGGCGTCGACCCGGTCTGGCTCGGCATCATGATGGCGGTCAATCTGCAGACCTCCTACATGCACCCGCCGCTCGGGCCCACGCTGTTTTATCTGCGCGGGGTGGCGCCGCCCGAGATCACCACGCGGCACATCTATGTGGGCATTATTCCGTTCGTGCTGATCCAGATTTTCGCGCTAGTAGTACTCTGGTCTATGCCGGGGCTTGCGACCATGCTGCCGCATGCGCTTTATGGGCGGTGAGGGAGGCGCTGCATGAAAGCAGCCGATATGTTCAGCCTGAAAGGCCGCGTGGCGCTGGTGACCGGCGCCTCCAGCGGGCTCGGCACGCAATTCGCCAAGGCGCTGGCCGATAACGGCGCCGCGGTTGCGCTGGTAGCGCGCCGCGCCGACCGGCTGGCCGATATGAAGACGGCCATCGAAGCCGCCGGCGGCCGCGCGATTGCGGTCGAAGCCGACGTCACCGACCGCACCGCTGTAACGCAGGCGTTCGACGCCGCCGAGAAGGCCTTCGGCACCGTCACCATCCTGGTCAACAATGCCGGCATCGCCCAGTCCAGCCGGCGTGCGATCGAGGTAACGGCCGAGGAATGGCGCAAGGTGCTGAGCGTCGACCTCGACGCGGTCTTCTACAACGCGCAGGAGGCGGCGCGCCGCATGCTGGCGGCCAAGCAGCCGGGCGCCATCATCAATATCGCTTCGGTGCTTGGCTTCGGCGTCT